>Ga0316209_1000441_pt1 | contig 74676 bp, 89 predicted proteins | sample 6monopyrite_MG_FD_204945 | JGI IMG/M metagenome (GOLD analysis project Ga0316209, IMG submission 204945) | Microbial mat bacterial communities from mineral coupon in-situ incubated in ocean water Damariscotta River, Maine, United States -... | ecosystem: Environmental > Aquatic > Marine >... | reverse complement strand
ATAAATGCTCTGCATCTCTTACCTCTACATCAACAAGAAGGCGGAAAAAGTCCGGTTTCCTGTCAATGAAGTGCAGGTCCGAGATATTGGCGTTCTGCTCGCCGATCAATGTGCAGATACGTCCCAACACGCCTTTATCATTGCTCATTGTGATGTTGATCGTGACATTGTGAACGGCGGCGTGGCGGCCTTCGGTCCAATGCAGGTCGATCCAGTCATTGGCCATGGCGTCCAGATCGGCCAGCGCCGGGCAGTCGATGGCGTGCAGGATCGGGCCGCGCCCCTTGTAGGGAACACCCACAATGCGTTCGCCGGGCACCGGCTGGCAGCATTGCGCGCGGTTGACCTCGGCCCCCGCCGGCAGGCCAATGACCGGCCGCGGCACGCCCTCTTCCTGATCGCGGTCGCCGACCAGTTCGGGATACAGCGCCGCCACAACCTCGCGGGCCGAAATCTCGGTCGCCCCGATTCGCGCCAGCACCTCTTCGCGGCCCGGCAGGTTCAGCGTCTTGGCGGCGGTCTCCAGCGCCTTGTCGGTGGCCTTCTTGCCGATATGTTCAAACGCGACCCGCGCCAGTTCCTGCCCCAGACGGATATAGCGGCCGCGATCTTCTTCGCGCAGCAGGCGGCGGATAGCGGCCTTGGCGCGCCCGGTGGTGACGATGTCGATCCAGCTGGCCTGCGGGGTCTGGCCCTCGGCGGTCATGATCTCGACCGACTGGCCGTTTTTCAGCCGCGTCCAGAGCGGCACCCGGATGCCATCGACCTTGGCCCCGACGCAGCTGTGCCCGATCCTGGTATGGATCGCATAGGCCATATCCAGCGGCGTCGCGCCCTTGGGCAGCTTCACCACGTCGCCTTTGGGCGTGAAGCAGAACACCTGGTCGGAATACATCTCCATCTTGACATGTTCGAGGAACTCATCGTGATCCTCGGCCATCTCGAAACGTTCGCTGAGGCTTGCCAGCCAGGTCGCGGGATCGACCGCAAAGGGGTTTTCGGCGCGCACGCCATCCTTGTAGGACCAATGCGCAGCCACCCCCGATTCGGCGACCTCGTGCATCTGGCGGGTGCGGATCTGCACCTCGACCCGTTTGCCGTCGCGCCCCGAAACGGTGGTGTGGATCGACCGGTAGCCGTTCGATTTCGGCTGGCTGATATAGTCCTTGAACCGCCCTGGCACCGATTTCCAGCGCTGGTGAATGGCCCCCATGACACGATAACAGTCATCCTCGGTCTCGGTGATCACGCGAAACCCGTAAATGTCGGACAGGCGCGAAAACGCCATTTCCTTCTGCTGCATCTTGCGCCAGATCGAGAACGGTTTCTTGGCGCGGCCAAAGACCTGGCCGGTGACGCCGTGTTTGTCCATCACCGCCTCGATATCGTCGGTGATCTTCGGGATCACATCGCCCGATTCCTTTTGCAGCACGACAAAGCGGCGCATGATGGATTTGCGGGCATCGGGATTGAGCACCGAAAAGGACAGATCCTCCAGCTCGTCGCGCATCCACTGCATGCCCATGCGACCCGCCAGCGGCGCATAGATATCCATCGTCTCATGCGCCTTCTGCGCCTGCTTGTCGGCCCGCATGTGGCGGATGGTGCGCATGTTGTGCAGCCGGTCGGCCAGCTTGACCAGAATGACCCGCAGATCCTTGGACATCGCCATGAAGAGCTTGCGGAAATTTTCCGCCTGCTTGGTCTCGCGGCTGGAAAGCTGCAGATTGGTCAGCTTGGTGACGCCATCGACCAGTTCGGCCACATCCGCGCCGAACATGGCCGCCAGGTCGCTATAGGTGCCCTTGGTATCCTCGATCGTGTCATGCAACAGCGCGGTGGCGATGGTGGCGTCGTCCAGCCGCTGTTCGGTCAGGATCGCGGCCACCGCCACGGGATGCGTGAAATAGGGCTCGCCCGAGCGGCGGGTCTGCCCGGCATGCATCTCTTCGGCATAGGCATAGGCCCCGCGCAGCAGGGCCTCGTTGGTTTTCGGGTTGTAATTGCGCACCAGGCTCAGCAGGTCATCGACATCAATCATGATGGGCCTGCCCCCGGTTCGAGGTTCAGCGCTGGCCTTGCGCTTCCATCAGCTGGCGCAGCATCTGCTCTTCCGACATATCATCGGCGGCGGGGCGATCGGCCTCGACCCCCTGCAACAGCGCCATGGCGTCCTCTTCGGGCTCATCGACCTCGATCTGAGTCTGATTGCTTTCGATCAGGCGCTCGCGCAGATCGTCGGCCAGCTGCGTTTCATCGGCGATCTCACGCAGCGACACGACCGGGTTCTTGTCGTTGTCGCGGTCGATGGTCAGCGGCGAGCCTGACGCAATCTCGCGCGCCCGATGGGCGGCAAGCATCACCAGTTCGAACCGGTTCGGAACCTTGTCAACGCAATCTTCAACCGTCACGCGGGCCATATGATATCTCCGAGGCATTGTTTCTTGAGGAAACGCGAGGTGCCTATCTATCCATCGCAAGGGGGATTGACAAGGCCCTCATTGCCCCTCCAGCGGCGTGATCCCCGCCAGATCGGAAGGCGCCAGCGCATCGCGCATTTCGGCGACGGTGCGGCCCGTGACCGGATGCTGCCAATCCGGCGCAATCTCGGCCAGCGGAACCAGCACGAACCCGCGTTCCTGAAGCCGCGGATGCGGCAGTATCAGGGTCGGCGGCGTCTGCGATCCGGCGTCGGTCAGGTCCATTCGCCGCCAGGCCGCATGGGTTGCCCCGTCGGGCAAAACCTGTGCGCCCAATGCCAGCAGATCCAGGTCCAGCACGCGCGCGGCCCATCGTTGCCCCCGCACCCGGCCGAAATCAGCCTCGACGCTGTGCAGGATGGCCAGCAGATCCGCCGCCGTTCCCGACCAGTCCAGCGCAAAACAGGCATTGACGAAATCGGGGCCCGAGCCGGCGGGAAAGGCTGCCGTTCGATAGAAGCGCGACACCACGGGCCCGGAACCCGTCGCCTGTGCCACCGCGCGAACCGCGTCGGACACGGTTTTTTCCGGTGGGCCAGCCGCTGAGGTCAGGTTGGAGCCCACTGCGACCAGCGCCTTTGTATGACAATTGATACAGAGCCATCGTTGCAAACCGGGTTTGACCTCTTATTCTCAGTCTATTGTCGACCGTAGTTATTAGCCATTTCATTTCACATTCACGGGGTGCGGTCGACGCCATTATCACTCACGGGACCAAACACATGTTTTATCGGGATGAAAGGCTGGCTCTGTTCATTGACGGATCCAACCTCTATGCCGCCGCGAAGGCGCTGGCCTTCGATATCGACTACAAGCTGTTGCGCAAGGAGTTCATGCAACGCGGCAAGCTGTTGAGGGCGTTTTACTACACCGCGCTTTTGGAAAATGACGACTATTCGCCGATCCGACCGTTGGTTGACTGGTTGCATTACAACGGCTTCACCATGGTGACAAAGGCGGCCAAGGAATTCGTCGACAGCCAGGGCCGCCGCAAGGTCAAGGGCAACATGGATATCGAGCTGGCGGTGGATGCGATGGAGATTGCACCGCATGTCGATCATATCGTGTTGTTTTCCGGCGATGGCGATTTCCGCCCGCTGGTGGCCGCGCTGCAACGCAAGGGCGTGCGCGTGTCGGTGGTCTCAACCATCCGCAGCCAGCCGCCGATGATCGCCGACGACCTGCGCCGTCAGGCCGATAATTTCATCGAGCTGGACGAGCTAAAGGACGTGGTGGGTCGGCCTCCGCGCGAGCCGCGCGTGATGGATCGGTCGGAATTCGAGGCCGAAGAAAGCTGATTTCAACCGCGCCCACGACCCCGCCCCGGCCCCGCGCCGGGGCGTTCTTTTTCAAATTTCGGCCCGGCGAAACAGGCTGTATTGAAACCGCTGCCCGTCGCCGGCCGGCGTGACATGGGTGAACCGCCCGTTTTCCATCGGCTCGAACATATCAGGGGCCAGTACCGCGACCCGCTCGGCCAGATCCGCAGGGCTATAGCGGCGCACCGGCAGGCCCGAACATGTCTCGGGGCCGTCCTCGGCAAATGTCATGATTACGGCGATCCCGCCCGGAACCAGCGCCTGGGCCATCACCGCCAGATACCGCGCCTGATCGCCCCTGTCGGTCAGGAAATGAAACACCGCCCGGTCATGCCACAGGTCATAGCCGCGATCCGGGGTCCAAAGCGTCACGTCGCCGTCTATCCAGGTGACATGCGCCGACGGACCGCCGATCCGGTGGCGCGACATCGCCAGCGCCGCCCCCGACAGGTCCAGAACCGTCAGGTTGCGATACCCCGCCGCCAGCAAAGCATCGGGCAGATGCGACGCCCCGCCACCGATATCGATCACGGCCTGTTCCGGCCCGGTATGGCCGGTGACAAGATCAACCGACAGCGTCGGAGTTTCCTGAAACCAACTTACGCGATTGGAGTCCTTGGTTTCATAGACCCGCTGCCAATGGTCCCGCCGTTCGGTCATACTTGTTCCCTTACCCGTTTCACCCCATCACACCGGCCCGTCATATTCGCCGCGCGCAGGGTAACTGTTTGCTATGGCATAATCGACCGCCCCGAGCAGCTCGGAAATATGCGGACGCACGAATGGCATGGTCTGCACCGACATGTAGTATAAGCTCTGGTCGCGATTCACCAGAAACAACCCCGGTTCGGCGAAAAGCGCCGGTTCCTCGATCCCGATCGAGGTCTTGCCGCGCCCGGTCGAGATGTAAAGCCCCCAGTCACGCGCCACATCGAGCGGCAGGTCATAGGCATAGCGCAACGTGCCACCGCCGACCTTGTCGGCCATCGCCCGGGCGCGCGCCTGCCCGTCCGAGGATATCGCCACACAGCCAACGCCACGTTCGGCGAATTTGGCGACATGAGCCTCCAGTTCGGTCAGATAGCGAATGCAGAGCGGGCAATGCAGGCCACGATAGAAACACAGCACCGTGCCGCGGTCGCCGGTTTCGGCCGACAGGTTGAACCCCGCGCCATCAAGGGTGGGCAGGCGCAGGTCGGGGGTTTTCTGGCGCGGCATCAGCATCGGCGGCTCCTTTTGGTGAAGGGCCACTCAACACCACTTTTGCCACGTCCGGCAAGCCACAAACGCGCGGGCGGCGCGCGGGGCCGCGCCGGTTGCCACTGGACGGCGGCGGCTCTGCGGCTTACCTCTGGGCCAGCTTGCGAAACCAGAGACCCCGCCCATGACCAAACCGCCCCTCACCCTCTACCTTGCCGCGCCGCGCGGGTTCTGCGCCGGGGTCGACCGCGCCATCAAGATCGTCGAGATGGCGTTGGAGAAATGGGGCGCGCCGGTCTATGTCCGCCACGAGATCGTGCATAACAAATACGTGGTCGACGACCTGCGCGCCAAGGGCGCGGTCTTTGTCGAGGAGCTGGACGATTGCCCCGATGACCGGCCGGTGATCTTTTCGGCGCATGGCGTGGCGAAATCGGTGCCCGCGGCGGCCCAGGCGCGCAACATGGTCTATGTCGATGCCACCTGCCCGCTGGTCTCGAAGGTTCATATCGAGGCCGAGCGCCACCACGCAAACGGCCTGCAGATGGTGATGATCGGCCATGCCGGACATCCCGAAACCGTGGGCACGATGGGGCAATTGCCCGAGGGCGAGGTGCTGCTGGTCGAGACCGCAGGCGATGTCGCCCGGCTCGCCCCGCGCCACCCCGAAAAACTGGCCTTCATCACGCAGACGACCCTGTCGGTCGACGACACGGCGGAAATCGTGGCGGCGCTCAAGGCCCGGTTTCCCGCCATTGTCGGGCCGCATAAGGAAGACATCTGCTATGCCACCACCAACCGGCAGGCGGCGGTCAAGGCGATGGCACCACAGGCCGATGCGATGCTGGTGGTGGGCGCGCCCAATTCGTCCAACAGCCGACGGCTGGTCGAGGTCGGGGCCAAGGCGGGCTGCGCCTATAGCCAGTTGGTGCAGCGCGCCGAAAATATCGACTGGCGGGCGCTGGAGGGGATCGGATCGGTCGGCGTCACCGCCGGGGCCTCGGCCCCTGAAGTTCTTGTGGAAGAAGTGATCGCCGCCTTTCGCGCCCGCTATGACGTGACGGTGGAATATGTCGAAACCGCCGTGGAAAACGTCGAGTTCAAGGTGCCCCGCGCGCTGCGCGTATCGGCGGGCTAGGAAAGCTGCCGGGGACCGCGCCGCCAAGCCCGCCCCGAAGGAAAGGGAACCGCGCCATGAAAGCCATCGTTATCGGGGCCGGACCGGCCGGTCTGGCCGCTGCCGCCTGTCTGAAGGAGGTGGGCGTCGAGGTCGAGATCCTGGACCGGGCGCAGGCGGTTGGCGATAGCTGGCGGCGGCACTACGATTGCCTGCATCTGCATACCAGCCGGGGCCGGTCGGGCCTGCCGGGTCTGAAATTCCCGGCCCGCGCGGGGCGCTATCCGAGCCTGTCCGAGGTCATCGCCTATCTAGAGGATTACGCAAGCCACCACGCTCTTGCGCCGCAATTCGAATGCGATGTGACGGGGGTAGCCCGGCAGGGGCAGGGCTGGTGCGTGACCCATGATCGGGGCCAGAGCGAGGCCGACATCGTCGTCGTCGCCACCGGCATCAACGGTGCCCCCCGCGCGCCCGACTGGCCCGGGCATTTCGACGGCCCGGTTCTGCATTCCAGCGCCTATCGCAACGCGGCCCCTTACGCGGGGGGCCGGGTTCTGGTCGTGGGCTTCGGCAATTCCGGCGGCGATATCGCGCTGGATCTGGCCAATGCCGGGATCTCGGTGGATCTCTCGGTGCGCGGGCCGGTCAATATCCTGCCGAAACAGCTCTTTGGCATTCCGATCACCTCCTACGGGATGCTGACGAAACTGCTGGGGTACAAAATGGCCGACCGGCTGACGGCCCCCGTCTTGCGGATGGCTGTTGGCCGCCCCGAGGATTACGGGCTGCAAGCGATGGCCAAGGGCCCGGCCGCGATGGTCCATGAGGATGAACGCATTCCGATGATCGATGCCGGCGCGCTTGGCGCGATCAAGACGGGGCGGATCACGATCCGGCCGGGGGTCGCGGCGCTGGAAGGCGGCGCGGTCAGGTTCGCCGATGGCAGCGCAGAGTCCTATGACGCGATCATCGCGGCCATCGGTTACACGGTCGATCTGCGGCCGCTATTGGGCGAGGATTGCGCCGCGCTGGATGACCGCGGCCATGCCCGCATCAGCGGCGGACCCACCGCCGAAAAGGGGCTCTATTTCTGCTCGCTCCATGTCTCGCCCTATGGCCAGCTCCATGCCACCGGGCAGGAGGCGATGGCCATCGCGCGCCATGCGCGAACCCGGACCGTCCCGGCATGACCGACCGCGAAACCATCGGGATCTACAGCGCCCGCGCCGGTGAATATGCGACCCTCAAGCCCGAGAAAGTGCAGGAGGATGCCTTGGCCGGGTTTCTGGCCGACATGCCCGAGGGCGGCCATATCCTCGATCTCGGATGCGGGCCGGGGCTGCATGCAAAAACCATGCAGGCGGCCGGGTTTGCCGTCACCGCCTTTGATGCCACGCCCGATTTCGTCGACGCCGCGCGCGCCCGGGGCGTCGATGCCCGGCTGGCCACATTCGACGATCTGAGCGGGGTGGCCTGCTATGACGGCATATGGGCCAGTTTCAGCCTGCTGCACGCCCCGCGCGCCGATTTCCCCCGCCATCTGGCCGCCTGCCACCGGGCCCTGAAACCGGCGGGCATCCTCTTTCTGGGCCTCAAACTGGGCAGCGGCGAGGCGCGTGACGCCATCGGGCGGTTCTACAGCTATTATTGTGAAGCCGAACTGCACCAGGCCCTTGGCATCGCGGGCTTCTCTGCTATCACGGCCACGATCGGCGCGGCCCCAGGGCTGGCCGGAAATGTCGACCCTTTCATCCTGATGAGCGCCCGTGCCTGATCTTTTTGCCTATACCGATGGTGCCTGTTCCGGCAATCCCGGCCCCGGAGGCTGGGGCGTCCTGCTGATCGCCCGCGAGGGCGACAAGGTTCTGAAGGAACGCGAGCTTAAGGGCGGGGCCGCCGATACCACCAATAACCGGATGGAGCTGCTGGCGGCCATTTCCGCGCTGGAAAGCCTGACCCGGCCCTCGACGCTGACCATCGTGACCGACAGCGCCTATGTGAAGAACGGCGTTACCACCTGGATTCACGGCTGGAAGCGCAACAACTGGCGCTCGGCGGCGAAAAAGCCGGTCAAGAATGTCGATCTGTGGCAACGCATCGACGCGGCGCAGGCGCGCCATGACGTGACCTGGGAATGGGTCAAGGGCCATGCCGGCCACCCCGAGAATGAGCGCGCCGACGAACTGGCCCGCGCCGGAATGGCCCCGTTCAAGCCGGGCGGCTGAGGCGGGCCGCCCATAGCGATCTGCCACGCGCCGGATCCGACCGCCTGACAGCGCCCACCCCGGTCAGGCGCGACCTTCGCGGATCATCGGATACATCACCGGCAATCCCGGCATGCGCATGTCGGTGACCAGGGAAAACCCGAGCCGCCGATAGAATGGCAAATTCGCCGAATTGCTGGAGGCCAGAAACACCGGCAATCCCGAGCGATCGCATATCGCCAGCCCGAATTCCATGAGCCTGGCCCCTATTCCCTTGTTCTGAAAGGCCGGATCGACCGCGATCAATTCCAGCGTCCAATGCGGCCCGCTCGGCCGGTGCCGGTCGCAGGCCTCGGCCAACGTGCCCAGAGCGTTCAGCCTGTCGGGAAAGCTCACTGATTGGGTGAAGGCTGCGAAGGCCTCATCCGACAGGCCGATGCCCGGCGGGTACCAGATTGCCGCCCCCTCGAAATCGGCGGTCGCATGGACGCCATTGTGATCGAATGCGGGCTCGGCGCACATCTGCACATACCGGTGGTGCTCTCTGGCGAACACTTCGGGGTCGTCCGACACCCACTGAACCGTGGGATCCTGCGCAAAGGCCTTGTCCATGACGGATTGGATGTCGCGGGAGTTGCGCCGCGTCGCCACGAAAACGGATCCGGTCACAGCCTTACCTTTCAATGCGCGGCATTTCGAGGCGCTGCCGCTCTATCGCTCGCTCGGGTTCGGCCCCGATCCCGACCCGCCCGAAGCCAGCCGCGGCGACCCCGGGGGGATCAATATGCGGATCGCCCTGAAACCGGCAATTCGGCATTGAAATACGGTCTGGTCCGTCTGGTCCAAAACGCAGTTCAAAAAAGGCCGTTTCGATTGGCCGAACCTTCGGTGATTACCTGCAAAACATCCCAATGCTCGACGATCTTGCCCGCCGCATCGAAGCGGAAGATGTCCATGCCTGCGTAATCGTCGCTGCCGGGCCAGATCTGGTGGCAGTGCAGCACCACCAGATCGCCCTCGGCCACCGCGCGGATGAAATGGGTGGCCTTGCCGGGATACTCCGCCGCCATCCGCTCGAAATACTCGATAAAGGCTTCGGGGCCATCCGCGACATGCGGGTTGTGCTGGATATAGCGGTCGCCGACATAGCGCGCCACCGCCTCGCGCGGTTTGCACTGGTTGAACATGAGGTCGTAAAACGCCTGGGCATTGGCCTTGTTTTGCTCGGTTGCGGCGCTCATGGCTCAACGCCGCCCCATAAAAGCGCGCCAAGCCCAGATCAGGAAAACCGCGCCCAGAAACGCGCCCAGAAACCCCGCGAACATGCCGAATACCGCCATCAGGAACCGCAGCACCAACCCGCCGATAATGGCCCCCAATATGCCGATGCCGACCGTTGTCAGAACATCGGCCTCCTGTCCCATCACGCGGGTGGCCAGAAACCCGGCCGCCGCGCCGATGATGATGATGTAGAGAACCATCATGGTTTTTTTGCTCCTTTCAGGCCGCTAGCCCAGGGGCCGTTACCTGCGCCCGTTGCGCCGCCCGATCCGCCAGGACCGCACCGGGATCAGCACCAGCGCCGCCGAGGCTCCGATAATCGCATCCAAGCCCGGTGACCCGAACGACAGCCGGAACATCACCCGGACCATGAAGAGAAGGATCACCGCCCCCAGCGCGATGATCACCGAAGGGATAATGCCGTTGCGGGTAACACCCCAGCGCTCGAAGAGAACACCAATGGTGCCGCCGATCATCAGCGATCCGAAAAACGCGAAAAAGCCCATCAGTTGCCTCCCAATACCGTGCCGGGCGCGATGGCCGTGCCGCGCAGGAAATCCACCGCATCCTGGCGCGCGCGCCCCTCGGCCTGCACCTGCCCAACCTGCACCGCGCCGTCGCCGCAGGCAAGGGTCAGCCCGTCCAGCACCTCGCCCGGCGCGCCCGCGCCCGGCACCACCCGAGACGCCAGCAGCTTGAGCCGCCTGCCCGCCAACGTGGTCCAGGCCCCGGGAAACGGCGACAGCCCCCGGATTTGACGGTCGATCTCTGACGCGGGCCGGGTCCAGTCGATCCGCGCCTCGGATTTGTCGATCTTGTGGGCATAGGTCACGCCCTCGGAGGGTTGCGGTTCGGGCACCAGTTCGTCCAGCCGGGCCAGCGCCTCGACAATCGCCGCCGCCCCCATGGCGCTCAGCCGGTCATGCAACCCTGCCGTTGTCTCCTCCGCCCCGATGGGCGTGCGCACGCGCAGCAGCACCGACCCGGTATCGAGCCCCGCCTCCATCGCCATGATGCAGATGCCCGTTTCCGCGTCGCCGGCCATGATCGCCCGGTGAATGGGGGCGGCCCCCCGCCAGCGCGGCAGCAGGCTGGCATGGATATTGAGGCACCCCCTGCGCGGCGCATCCAGCACCGCCTGCGGCAGGATCAGACCATAGGCCACCACCACCGCAACCTCGGCGTTCAGGGCCGCGAACTCGGCCTGCGCCTGTGGGGTTTTCAGTGTCACGGGGTGGCGCACGGGCAGGCCCAGCGCCTCGGCCCGCGCCTGCACCGGTGTCGGCCGGTCCTTCTTGCCGCGCCCGGCGGGCCGGGGCGGCTGGCAATAGACGGCAGCGATGTCATGGCCCGCCGCCACCAGCGCCTCCAGCACCGGCACCGAAAAATCGGGGCTTCCCATGAAGATCAGTCTCACTGGTCACCCTCCTGCGCCATTGGGTCTTGGCCCCGGTCTATATCAGCCGCGCGGCCCGCACCATGGGGCCGGGGCTGGTCGCCGGACAAAGCCCCAACGCCGCGCGTCCTGACCCCGACCTGCGGCCCGCCTCAGCGCCGTTTACGGGCCTTGTTCAGCAACATGTCGCGACGCGTCTTGCTGAGCCGGTCGAAATACATGCGCCCGGCCAGATGGTCGATCTGGTGTTGCACGGATGTCGCCCAAAGCCCGACGAAATCCTTTTCGACCGCCTGCCCGTCCTCGTTCAGATAGGCCACGGTTACCGCGCGCGGGCGGGCGATCAGGGCCGAGACGCCCGGCAGGTTGGGGCTGGCCTCTTCATGCGGGCGGAACTCGACCGAGGCATGCAGGACGACCGGGTTGGCCATCTTCACGGCCTTGCCGCGCGTATCCGAGGCGTCGATCACGGCCAGCGCCTGCATCACACCGATCTGGGGCGCAGCCAACCCGACACCCGGCATGGCATCCATGGTCTCGACCATATCGGCCCAGATGGCGCGGATTTCATCCGTGATCTCAGCCACGGGTGCCGCGGCGCGGCGCAGGCGTTTATCGGGCCACATGACAAAGGGTCTGACGGGCATGGCCTGCCTTTCGGTCGGGATTGGTCAGCGGGGAACTCGATCGCCGGGAAAACCGGTCACTCCGCGTCCCGCGCGCGTTCGCGTTTCATCTTGATCATCTTGCGGGTGATCATCTGGCGTTTCAGCGGTTTGAGGTAATCGATGAAAAGCTTGCCGTTCAGATGGTCGATCTCATGCTGCACGCAGGTGGCCCAGAGCCCGGTGAACACCTCCTGCCGGGCGTTTCCATCGGCATCCATCCATGCGACTTCCACCTCGGCCGGGCGGGTCACATCGGCGTAGATCTCGGGAATCGACAGGCAGCCTTCTTCGTAGACATTCGTTTCATCCGACGACGCCAGCACCTCGGGGTTGAACATCGCCAGCGGGCGCGGCGTGGCCCCTTCCTCCTTGACGCAATCGGCCACGATCAGCCGGTGCATCGCGCCGACCTGCGGCGCGGCCAGCCCGATGCCCGGCGCGTCATACATGGTTGCCAGCATATCATCGGCCAGCGCGCGCAGATCATCGCTGAGATCTGGCACGGGCGGCATCACCTTTTTCAGGCGCGGGTCGGGATGGATCAGGATTGGGCGTAACATGGCAGGTGATTTAGGCCATCATGGCCGCGCTCGCAACGCCCCTTGCGTCCGGGCCGGTATGGGATAGCTTGGCGCGCGAAAAATCTAGCGGAAGCGAGCTCTCCCATGGACTTCAACAAGATCACCGACCGCCGTGGCACCGATTGCAGCAAGTGGGACACCATGGAAGACCTTTTTGGTGTTTCGCCCGGGGATGGTCTGGCGATGTGGACGGCCGATTCCGACTACCCCACCGCGCCTTGCGTGATCGAGGCGGTGCGTGGTGCCGCCGATCATGGCATTTTCGGCTATCTCGGCCCGCGCGACAGCTATCACGCCGCGATCATCTGGTGGATGGAGAACCGCCATGGATGGCAGGTGGATCCCGACTGGATCCTGACGGCGCAGGGGCTTGGCAATGCCATTGCCTTCTGCCTCGATGTCTATACCGAGCCGGGCGACAAGGTGGTGATCTTCACACCCGTCTACCATGAGTTCGCCCATAAGATCGCAAAGGCCGGCCGCGAAAAACTGGAGATCCCGCTGGCCCGCCGGGGCGATACCTACGATATCGACCTGGAGGATGCGCAGAGCCGGTTGGACGGATCGGAACGGCTTCTGATCTGGTGTTCGCCGCAAAACCCCTCGGGCCGGATCTGGACGCGCGACGAATTGCGCGCAGTGGCCGAATTCGCCGAGCGCAACGACCTGATCCTGGTTTCCGACGAAGTGCATCACGATTTCATCTATCCCGGCGGGGCGTTCGTGCCGATGGATGTGGCCGCGCCTGAAATGCGCCACCGCACGATCTCGCTGACCGCGGCCTCCAAGACTTTCAACATCGCCGGGATGAAGACCGGCAACATGATCATCCCCGATCCCGACCTGCGCGCGCCCATGGCCGCGCGCCTGCGTGCGCTGGATTACAGCCCGAACATTCTGGGCCTCAAGATGGTGATTGCCGCCTACAGCGCGCAAGGCGCGGCCTGGGTCGATGAGCAGATCGCGCATCTTGATGGCAACCGGCAGCTCTTCGACGCGGGCATCAACGCAATTCCGGGGCTACGGTCGCTGCCGCTGCAATCGACCTATCTGGCCTGGGTCGATTTCGCGGATACCGGCATGAGCCATGAGGAGGTCATCGCCCGCATCCGGGACGATGCGAAAATCGCCGTCAGCCCGGGCCCCGGTTTCGGCCCCGGCGGTGCGGGATTCCAACGCTTCAACCTGGCCATGCCGCGCCCGTTGATCGAGGATGCCGTGGCCCGGATGACACGGGCATTTGGCGATTTGCAGTAGCGCCTGAATTTTCTTCTGGAAGAAAATTCGGCGGGAAGAATTTTCGAAAAAATTCTTCCCGCCGCACCGGCGTATCAACAGGCGCACCGTTCACAGCCCGTTTGCCACCTGCCGGTCATATTCCACGGCGTCAAACCAGCCCTTCGAGGCCGCGACCTTGCCATCCTCGGTCAGGTCCCATTCCTCCCATCCGCCGACACGCACGAAATGTTTGGTCTCGGCATGGTGGCCTTCCAGCGTCCAGATGAAGATCGCGTGATCGCCCCCGGCCCGGCAGAGGTCGCATTTCACAACAAGGTCGGGAAACTCGGCGTAGAACCCCGCAGCCATTTCCACGATCGCGTCGCGCCCTTTCAGGGCATCGCCGCGATTGATCTGGATCCGCCCATCCGCGACGTAAAACGATGCCACCGCGACCGGGTCCTGCGAACTCCAGGCCGCCGAGTAAGCCGCCGCCATTTCGGCAAGTGCCTTTTGTGAAATTACCATCGTCGCCTCCTCGTTAAAAGGCCAAAGGGTGGGGAGTGCGCGCGTTCTGGTCAAGCCCGGCCTGACCTTGTGGGCTGCGATGCGATTTGCCGCGGCGCAGCACTTGCATGCGCCAACGCAATATCCTAACCACATGATCAACAGAAACGAAACATCCTTACCCAAAGGCCGCGCGATATGTCTTTCCGTCTGCAACCCCCCGCCCCTGCCCGTCCCAACCGGTGTCAGCTTTTCGGTCCCGGCTCGAACACCAAGCTGTTTGCGAAAATGGCGGCAAGTGCGGCGGATGTGATCAACCTGGATCTCGAGGATAGCGTGGCCCCCTCGGACAAGGATCAGGCCCGCGCAAACGTCATACAGGCGACGCATGATATTGACTGGGGCACCAAGACGCTCTCGGTTCGGATCAACAGCCTCGACACCCCCTACTGGTATCGTGATGTGGTTGATTTGCTTGAGCAATCTTCGAATCGGCTGGATCAGATCATGATCCCGAAAGTGGGCTGCGCCGAAGATGTCTATGCGGTCGATGCGCTGATCACGGCGATTGAATCCGCCAAGGGCCGTGCCCGCCCGGTCAGCCTTGAGGTCATCATCGAATCGGCCGCCGGTCTGGCGCATGTCGAAGCCATCGCCACCGCCTCGCCCCGATTGCAGGCCATGAGCCTGGGGGCCGCCGATTTCGCCGCCTCGATGGGGATGCAAACCACGGGCATCGGCGGCACGCAGGAGAATTACTATATGCTGCAAGGCGATACCCGCCATTACAGCGATCCGTGGCACTGGGCGCAGACGGCCATTGTCGCCGCCTGCCGGACGCATGGGCTGCTGCCCGTCGACGGGCCGTTCGGCGATTTCTCCGACGACGAAGGCTACCGCGCCCAGGCCCGCCGGTCGGCCACTCTGGGCATGGTCGGCAAATGGGCCATCCACCCCAAGCAGATCGCCTTGGCCAATGAGGTCTTTACCCCGTCGGAGGCCGCCGTGGCCGAGGCGCGTGAGATCCTCGCCGCGATGGAAACCGCCAAGAAAAACGGTGAAGGCGCGACGGTCTACAAGGGCCGGCTGGTCGATATCGCCTCGATCAAACAGGCCGAGGTGATCGTGGCGCAATCCGAGCTGATTGCGGGGTAAGGGGCGCGGCGGCCGCGCCTTCGGTGATTTGGCACCCGTCCGGCAATCGCATTGCAATTGCCGGGCGACAAAGCCATATAAGCCCGGCCCAGACCCCCGCGCCCGGAGCCACATGCGATGACCAATTACCTCGACTTTGAAAAACCGCTTGCCGAGATCGAAGGCAAGGCCGAGGAACTGCGCGCCATGGCGCGCGGCAATGCCGAGATGGATATCGAGGATGAGGCCAAGGCCTTGGACAAGAAGGCCGCGGATCTGCTGAGCGACCTTTACAAGACATTGACCCCGTGGCGCAAATGCCAGGTCGCGCGCCACCCTGACCGACCGCATTGCCGCGATTACATCGAGGCGCTCTTTTCCGAATACACGCCGCTGGCGGGCGACCGCAATTTCGCCGATGACCATGCCGTCATGGGCGGGCTGGCGCGTTTCAATGACCGGCCCGTTGTCGTGATCGGACATGAAAAGGGCCATGACACCAAAACCCGGATCGAACGCAATTTCGGCATGGCCCGGCCCGAAGGCTATCGCAAGGCGGTGCGCCTGATGGAATTGGCGGACCGGTTCGGCCTGCCGGTTGTCACCTTGGTCGACACACCCGGTGCCTATCCCGGCAAGGGGGCCGAAGAACGCGGCCAGTCCGAGGCAATCGCGCGCGCGACCGAGAAATGCCTGCAGATCGGCGTGCCGCTTGTCTCGGTCGTGATCGGCGAGGGCGGATCGGGCGGCGCGGTGGCCTTTGCCACGGCAGACAAGCTCGCCATGCTGGAGCACTCGATCTATTCGGTGATCAGCCCCGAGGGCTGCGCCTCGATTCTGTGGAAGGATGGGGCCAAGATGCGCGAAGCCGCCGAAGCCCTGCGTCTGACGGCCCAGGATCTGGAGAAACTGGGCGTGGTCGACCACATCATCAAGGAACCGCGTGGCGGGGCGCAAAGGGACAAGGCGGGAACCATCGCCTCTGTCGGCGCGGCGCTTGAAACGCTGCTGGCCGATATGGACGGTCAGAGCGGCGCTGATCTGGTGGCAGCGCGGCGCAGGAAATTCCTCGATATGGGGTCGAAAGGTCTGGCAGCCTGACCCTGCGGGCCTACCACATCCGGCCGCGGGCGTATTCCGCATAGCCCGCATCGTAGCCTTCCGCATCGAAGGCATCCTGCATTTCCCTGATGAACTGCCCCGCCGTCGGAAGCCCTTCGGCGTCGCCCTGCCGGGTCCAGAGGCCTGAACGCATCAGCGCCTTGGCGCATTGGAAATACACTTCCTGCACGCCGATCACGATCACCGAACGGGGATGTTTGCCGGCTTGCTCGAAAGCCCCCGTGGCGCTGGCATCGGCGGTCAACCGCGCCCGGCCATTGACCCGCACCACATTGGTGCAGCCAGGCACCATGAACATCACCGCGATGCGGCCATCGCGCAGGATGTTGCGAAGGCTGTCGATCCGGTTGTTGCCCTGCCAGTCCGGCAGCCAGAGGGTGCGGTCATCGACAATCCGGACAACCGGGCCGTCATCGCCGCGCGGGCTGCCATCCGTGCCTTCGGGGCCAACGGTGCTGAGAACACAGAACCGCGCCGCGGCAATCCAGCTCCGGTAAAGCGGCGTCAGGACAGGGCTCACCTTGGTCAGAGAATTGGGGGCCGGCGGGCCATATAGCGCCTCCAGCTCCGCCGCGTCATCGATGAATTGCATCCTCTACTCCACGAAGAAACCGGCCTCGGCCATCAACCGGTTCGACGCGGCCTCGACCGTTTCCTCCAGATCGGCCATGAACGCGTCTGTCGGGCGACCCGGTTCAATCACCGGCAGAAATTCCACCACCGCCAGCCCGGGTTTGCGCAGGATGCCATGGCGCGGCCAGAATACACCGACATTTGTGGCAGCCGGAACGCAAGGCTCGCCCGATTGTTCATAGAGCACGCCGGTCCCGATTTTGTAGGCGCGCGCCACGCCGGGGGCGACGCGGGTGCCTTGCGGATAGATGATCAGCTGGCCGGGCTCCTGCGTGCCGGACGCAACGCCCTCAACCATCTGCCGGATTGCCTGTGTGCGTTTGCCCCTGTCGACCGCGATACAGCCGATGCGCTTGGCGTAAAAGCCCAGAACCGGGGCCCATTTCAGCGAGGCCTTCATAATGAATTTCGGGCGCGGCACCACCGAAACGATCATGATGATGTCGAAAAAGCTCTGGTGCTTCGATGCAATCAGAACATCGCCGGTCGGCACCTGCCCCCGGATTTCCGACCTGAGGCCAACCATCCACGCCGCGCTCCAGCGCACCCACCGGCAATAGCTGTGCACGGCTGCAAAGGCCCCGCGCCGGTCGATGACAGTCCAGGGCAGGAAAAACAGCCCCATCAGGCCCATCATCAGATACATCTGGCCGATGAACAGCAGAGAACGGATCCACTGGGTCATGGCAGTGTCCTCAAGGTGCGCAAGGCCGCCGCGCGCGTGGCCCAAAAGGCGGTGAACGCGGCCAGCGGCGGCACCGCCAAAGGCCAGAGCCAGTGCCAGCCGGAAAAGCCGAGCCCGGTCAGAAACGCGCCTTCCTCGGCGGCGCGCGGCAAGAGCGCAATGGCGATCATCCCGATCGCCGCACCCAGCGCCGCGCCGGACAGGGCGCGCAGCGTAAAGCGGCGAACAAAAGCACGTGCAATATAGACATCGCGCGCGCCCACCAGCCGCAAGACCCGGATCACCCGGACGTTCGAGGCCAGCGCCGATTGCGCCGCCAGCGTGATCATCGCCGCCGTCGACGCCAGGATCAGTGCAAGCGAGGCCAGACCAAGCACCCGCAGACGCCCCGCCGCACGCACAAGCGGGCGCCGCCATCTGATGTGATCGTCCAGAACCGCGCCGGGGGCTTCGGCGGCCAGACGCTGGCGCAGGCCCTCGGCATCATAGCCTTCGGCGGTCTCGATCACTTCGACCAGCCGCGGAATGGGCAGATCCTCAAGTGGCAGGTCGGGGCCGAACCAGGGTTCCAGCAGGGCGCGCTGTTCCTCATCGGTCAGGGCGCGGGCCGAGGACACTCCGGGTGTTTGCTCCAGCACCGTCAGCACCGCCCATGTCTGTGCCTCCATCTCGGACAGGGGTGCCGAGATGCGGACGGTCGACGAGCGCGCCAGCGCCTCGGACCAGCGATCGGCAAGACGGCCCGCCGCCAGCGACAACGCCAGGGCGAACACCGCCAGAAAGGCCATGGCGGCCGAGGTAAACAAGGTCAGGCGCACCGAATGGCCGCGTTTGGGCACCACGCGGTCGGCCTGCGGATCGCCCTGGGCCAAGTCCAGGATCCGGCTAAACGCGCTCATAAATCCGCCCCCGCCAATTGCAGTTGCCCCTTGGCGATCCGCAACACCCGGGCCGAGACCTGCGCCTTGGCGGCCCGGATCAGCGCCAGATCATGCGTCGCCACAAGGATGGTTTTGCCCATGCGATTCAGTTCGACCAGCAATTGCAGCAGCCGCAGCGACATCTCCCAATCGACATTGCCAGTGGGTTCATCGGCCAGCAAAACCTCAGGATCGGTGATGACGGCCCGGGCCAGGGCGGCGCGCTGGCGTTCGCCACCCGACAATTCGGGCGGCAGCGCGTCACGGCGCGCCGACAGGCCGACCCATCCCATCAAATCCTCTAGATTGCTCTCTTCTGCGGGTCCGGCGCGCCCGGCCACCGTCAGTGGCAGAGCAATATTTTCCGAAAGCGGCAGGTGATCCAGAAATTCGCAATCCTGATGCACCACACCCATCCGCTGGCGCGCATCGGCGATTTCATCGCGGGTCATGCTGGCCGTATCCTGCCCAAACAGCGACACCCGCCCCGCGGTGGCGGTCAGATCAGCGTAGCAAAGCTTTAGAAAGGTGGTCTTGCCCGCGCCCGAAGGCCCGGTCAGAAAATGAAACGAGCCCGGCACCAGCCGCAGGCTCATATCCGACAATAAAGTGGTGCCGCCATATCCATAGGCCGCCTCGTCCAAGTTTATCACACGCCCCCCCTATCCCGCGATACTGGCACTGTCATGCCTCAGTCGGCCCGCTCATGCAATCTCTGCCCCAAGCAATGACTTGGAAAGGGGCGGGCCGATTGTTACTGTTCCAACCAACACGAGGTGGAGCGGCCGCGCATCCTGCGGTCAGTACGGGGTTTTTTCGATGCGTCTGACATGTCCAAATTGCAGCGCCCACTATGAGGTGGATGACAGCCTGGTCCCCCCCGAAGGCCGGGATGTGCAATGTTCGAACTGTGCCACAACCTGGTTTCAGCCCGGCAACCGGACCCGGATCGAAGAGAGCGAAGGCGATACCGCCGGGGATGCCGGCTTTGAACCGACCGATGCGGAACCCGCCAGCGCCGACCCCGACCCTGACACGCCGGTGCGGCGGGAACTTGACCCTGCGATCCGGGATCTGCTGCGCGAGGAACGCGAGCGCGAGGAAACCCTGCGTCATGGCGGCGTCGCGGGCGGCATCGAAGCGCAGGAGGAAATGGCGCTAAACGCACCGCCCCCCGACAGCCCCGAGGCCGCGCCGCAGGAGGATGCCGACGACGCCGAGGCACTGGCAGCGCTCAGGGCCGCGACCGCGATAGGAACGGCGGCGGCGGTGCCCTCGGGGCGCGACCTGTTGCCCGATATCGAGGAAATCAATTCCACCCTGCGCGCCACCACCGATCGCAACGCACGCGAGATGGACAGCTCGGATGTTGAAACCATCGAAGCGATTCCGCGCCGTCGGCGGGGGTTTCGGCTTGGATTTCTGCTGATCGTGGCGCTGGCCGGTCTTGCGATCGCGGCCTATATGTTTGCCCCCGACATCGCGCAGGCCGTGCCCCAGATCGAGCCTGTGCTCGAAACCTATGTGGCGCAGGTCGATACCTTCCGGTTCTGGCTGGATGATGTGATGCAGGCGCTGGCCGAACGGCTGAGCAGCAGCACAACCGAAGGTTAGGGGCGGGTCTCTGAACATCCTGAGGCCGCGCCGCGCGGGCACCAGACCGCAGACCAGCCCGGGAGGCCTGCGCCCGGCCGCATCTTGAAACCTCTGCCGGACGTTTCATCGACCTTCGGTCGCGCTGGCGCTGACGCCCAGCTCCACCTGCATCTTCCGCGACATCCCGGCAACCACCAGATCATAGCTCATCACGATATGCTCGCGCAGGCTGGCGTCGCTCAGGGCACCCGCCTCATATACCTGCAGCCATTTCATCCCGCGTGACGCCAGATAGGGCGCGGGGCGAATACCCGGTTCGCCGCCCAAAACCTCAAACGCGATATCGCCCACCTTGAAGGTGAAGGCATCCAGGCCCGCGTTCCAGCCGCAAATCGCAAAAACCTTGGGACCGACTTTCCACACATCGGCATTGCCCCATTGCACCACATGTGAGGTCGCGTTCAGCCCGCCACAGAACCCGTTGAATTCATCGCGCGTCATCGGCAGACCCTACCGCCACTGCCGTTCTTTTTCCAGCTCCCGCTCGGTCATCTTATCCAGCAGCGCCAGGTTGCTTGGTCCGAAGAAGACGCTCGCCCCATGCAGCAACAACCCCACGCCCCAGCCAAATAGCGGCCACAACGCCCAGTAATAATCGGGCGAGGTGAACCAGTTCAGCCCGAACAAGAACGCGTTCACCACCCCATAGGCCACCACGTGGCCATAGAAATCGAGCTTGTTCTTGGCCCGCGTGCGGGCGCGCTCATAGGCCGCCTGGTCGGTCATGCGATCACCCCTTTTCTGGAATGGCACAAGCCTACCCGGACGTCGCATCACGCGCATTGACCCAGAGCAAACCGTCGGCCCGTCCGTGACCCGAACTGGTTGGCGGGTCTGCACGCGCGGCCCCAGGGCGCGGTCCGGCCCTCTGCCCAACCGCGATTTGCCCGGGCCGGGGAAAATCGGCTACCCTTTCCCCGATCAATGCCCAAGCCCGGAGCCGCCGATATGTCGCTACTCGTTCGCTACACCCTGAAATCCGCCGATGATCATGCCCATCAGACAGGGGCCATGAAGGCGCTGGTGGCCGCGCTGTCTGATGAGGGGGTGCCGGTCAGGTATTCCGGCTTTGCGACCGATGTCCCGACCGAATTTATCGGCGTGTTGGAGTTCGATGACGAGGCCGGAAAACAGGCCTTTCTGTCGTCAAAACCCTTTTCTGCCTATCGCGACACGGTTGGCCCGACATTCGCGAACCCGCCCCAGACAACCGAAATCCGTGCCATCGCCAGGACCCGAAATTGAGGCGCGCGCTTGCCCTGATCCTCGCGCTTGTGCCCTACCAGGCTGCGGCTTGGGAGGCGTCGATCGACGGCGCGCTTTGCGTGCTGACCCATGGCACGGAGGCGCTCGATATTCGCCTCACCTTCGATCCCGGCGGCCCGCTTTATACGATCACACTGACCCGGGCCGAGGCCCCGTGGCCCGAGGCGGCGCTGTTTGCCCTGCAATTTTCCGGCCCCCGGCCCAACCTGATCACCACCGATCGGCACGTCACCGATGGCAGATCGCTTTCCGTCACCGACCGGGGCTTTGGCAATGTCCTGGACGGGCTGCAATTCAACGACACCGCCACAGCGCTGACCGGCGACACCGCTGTTTCATTCCCGCTCGACGATGCAGCCCCTGCCGTCGCGGCTTTTCGCGCCTGCATTGCCACCCCCTCCGCCTGATCCCGGCTCAAACGAAAGGCCGCCGCCCATGCCCCCCGAATTTCACCTCTTTGCCAATGGCCCGCGCCCTGTCGCGCCGTTTTCCCACGCTGTCGAAACCGATGGCTGGGTGATCCTGACAGGCCAGATGCCGACCGACCCGGATGCGCCTGACGCCCCCCTGCCGCAAGGCATCGAGGCGCAGACCGCGCGCGTGATGGAGAACCTGGCGCTGATCCTCGGGGAGCTGGGGCTCGGGCTGGAACATGTCGTCCAGGCGCGCGCCTATCTGACGGTGTTCGAACGTGATTACGCCGCCTTCAATGAGACCTATCAAAGCTATTTCGACCCGGCCCGACGCCCCGCCCGCACGACAGTGGGGGTGACCGCGCTGGCGGTAGGGGCCTTGGTCGAGGTCGATTGCATCGCCCGCAGGCCCTAGGGTGACGCCCCCCGGAAGCTCCGCTGCGGATCTTGCTGATCACCTGTCTTGATGACATGCCCCCCCGCGCCGGGTCTTGCGCTGCACCGCCAGAAATTGATCTTGGCGCTTCTCGGGCTCCCTGCCCCTAACGCCTTGTTATATTTTATTTAAACCGGCGTCTCTGGGCGGCTAATTGCCTAATTTGCTCCGGTATGGTTTAATGTCGGCCGGTTCAACCCAAATAAGCTCAGAGATTTCAGATGCGCTATTTCATCTCCGCCCTCGTGCTGCTTGCCACCACCCAGATGGCGAGCGCCGACCAATTCATCGCGACATTCCTGAACCCCAACCATCCCCGCGCGCTGAATATTGAGATCATCCAGTACGATGCCGACGGAGCCACGCTGGATACCGACCGGCGCCGTCTGGCCCGTGTCGGCGCGGGCCAATCGACCTGGGCGGTCATCCTTGAAACCGATGCCGCGCGCGTTTGCGTCACCCTGCGTGGCAGCGAACGGATCACCGGCGGCCAGGCCCTGCTCAAGGCCGGCGGGCAAGAGGCCCTGCAGATCACATCGGGCGGGCGCACCACCTGCGCACCCGGCAGCCCGTTCGACCTGGACCTGATCATCGTCAATTTCGAATAGGGGCGGCGACCGCCGCAAGGCCTACGCTTTGCCGCAGCGCCCCGGGCATAGCGGCGGGCCCGGATGCCCGCCCTAAGCCAGCTCAGAAATCGAAGATATCGCCGAGAAAGGACGCAGGCCCCTTGCGCTTGGTATGTTTGCCACGATGGCCGCGATCGTCATCGCGCGGCGGGCGGGCATCGGGCACCGAACGCTCGATGATTTTGTCCAGCTCGCCCCGATCCAGCCAGACGCCGCGACAGGTGGGGCAATAGTCGATCTCGACCCCGCTGCGATCAGACATGACAAGTTCGGAACCATCCACGGGGCATTGCATCGGGCATCTCTCCTTTTCATCGGCTCCCGCATGTCCAAAGCGTTCTGTCATAAACCTGGACCACAGGTTGGTGACAGCGCGCCCGCACCGGTAAGACCTTATTGCGCACCCCGCCCCTTCCCCTGTCTCAGGGTCAGGGCGAGACGCTTTAGATAGGCTGTGCCCGCCCCGGAACAAGCGCCTGATGCGTGGCAATTAAGCGCCGAGCTGGCGGCAGACCTTTTCGGTGCCAGCGCTCAGCGCCCGGTCTGGATCTGATCGGCGATCTGGCTTGCCCATGCGCCGATCACCGGAATGAAATCTATCTGGCTCAGCGAATAGACCACCACCGAAACCAGAAACGACGCCCCCACCACCGTGCCCAGCCCAAAGGCCAGCCCGCGCGCGAAATTGAAGGCCAGGAGCCGGGGGATCGAGTTCTGCACACGTATGAACCGATGCCCGTTCAGCATCGCCACCTCTTCGCGCAGGCGGCGCATTTCCGCGTTCAGGTCATCATTCATTCCAAAGCCTCCACCGTTGCCCGCACTTTGACGGTATCTGTGACGAACCACCCGCCCGGCGGATCGAAATCTGAAAAGACGCGTCGGCCCGTGAGAGGCAGGCGGCTTGTACTTCGCTGACGCCCGTATCGCGCACCAGCGCCGCCACGTTTTCGGGCTCCAGCCCACAGCCGGGCCTCACGCCGATCCGGCCACCCGCGCGCAGTGACGATACCGGCGCACATGACGTCCACCTCATCGGGGGTGAAACAGAACAGCCCCGATCGCGGCCGAACCATCGCATGGGCGGGGGTTTCCAGATGCGCCGCGGCCTGTATCATGCCCCGTGACGGCGTCAGCCCCCCCTCGGCGAGCGACGCGCATAGCTCGATACGAGCCGCCCCGCCCGGCCATGCGACCTTTGCCCCGGCCAATGTATCGACACAGATTCCGAGCGCTGTCCGGGTCAAAAGGCCTCGGCCACGTCATACATCACGGGCTCAAAACTTTTGCACAAATCGTTGATCGCGCGGTTTCGCTTGCGCATTTCTTCGCTGCGCAGCATGGCCTGAAAATCCTCACGCCGGGTCCATTGCGAGTAATTGGCCACCCGGGTCTGGGCGTCGTTGACATGCAGGCCGGCAGCGATAAATCCCGCCTGATGCGAGATGAACTCGGCATAGGCCGCGGTTAGCGCATCCAGCAAATCCTGGCAGGTTCCTGGCGTGGTCTCGAACGTGGTGATCACCGTTTGCAGGGCGGCACCCTTCTGGATATGCGGCATCTGGACCTCCGTGGTTTCGCCTTCAGCCTAGCAAGCACACCCGCCGCCCGCCAGACCCGGAAACCCGCGCCCGGCGATCGTCACCCGGTGAACTGACCACGCAACGCCTGATAGGCCACGGCCGTCGCCGCATTGGCCAGGTTGAGCGACCGGATATGCGGGCTGCGCATCGGCAAATGAAAGGTGCGGTCCTCGAACCCCGCCAGGATTTCCGGGGCCAGCCCCTTGGTCTCACGGCCGAAAACCAAATAGGCATCGGGCGGGTAATCCGGCTCATACACCGATCGGGCACCGTGGTCTTCGAAAAAGAAAAGCTGCTCTCGGGAGGGGGCGCGGGCTGTCAGAAAGTCAGGCCAGCTGTCATATTCGCCGAGCCTCACATGTTTCCAGTAATCCAGACCGGCCCGGCGCACGGCCTTGTCGTCAATCGAAAACCCGTAGGGGCGGATCAGGATCAATTCCAGATCCAGCGCCACGCAGGTGCGCCCGATGGTGCCGGTATTGCCGGGGATTTCGGGCGCGACGAGCACCAGTTTCATACGTGGTTGCGACATGACGACAGCAGCATTCCCAAGGCGTGGCTGCGCCTGCTCTACACCAAAGCGGCCGGATTGAAACCCGGGCTGTTAGGCGTTCTCGGTGACCCAGGCCGCGTGCAGCGCGGCATAGCTCTGGTTCGCATCCGGAAGGCCCGTGCCCCGCGCCAGCATCTCGGCCTCGAAAACGCTCAGCCGGTCGATTTGACGGGCGCGGCGATTGGCCGTGCCGTTGGTCGCGCGCCGATAGGTATTGTTATAGGCCCGGATGAGACGATTGTCGTTGAACCCGGCAGCTCTTTGCTGCAACGCCGCGCGCCAGCTCTCGTTATAATTGGCAGTCAGCAGGGACAGCTCGATCGGCGTGTCCATCATCTCGGTCAATTGGTGCTCGACATATTCGCCAAGGTCGTTGACGCCTGGCTGCACGGCAGCCGTTGTCGCAATGGCAAGCCCGACGACGCCCGCCATGACAACTGCCATGTCAACTGTGGTCGCGCCGCTTTCACAGCAAAGAAATTTAGAAATAAAATCATTGGTCATATCACGGCTCCTGAAAACAATTCCGCGAAATACAGGCTATTGTTGAATGAGGGGGAGAGTTTGCCGATAGTTTGATGCTTTTTGGAATAATAAAGGCATTCCCGGCATAATCGTTAAAGGTGCATTAACCTCGATTGGCCAGGTTGATCTCCGTGATGCGCTGGATTTTTCTCCTCCTGCTTGCTGCGACCGGCATGGGCACCCTCAAGGTTCAGGCCGGGCCTTGGGCGCGCGCGCCCGGCGAAGTATTCCTGTCCTTTTCGCAGAACCTGTCCGCCAGCGCCGAGGCGCTTGCCACGGGCATGATGGAGGTCAGCGGCTATTCCTCGATCTACGGAGAGGTCGGGCTTGGGCGCCGACTGACGCTTGGCCTCGATCTGGGGCGCGGTGACGACACGGATGAGGCCATCGTGTTCCTGCGCCGCACCCTGACCCGGCCGGAGGGGCGGGTTCAGGTGGCTCTTGATTTGGGCTATGGCGAACGCAGTGCGGATCTATTGGGCGACAGCCAATTGGCGCGTATCGGCCTGTCCCTCGGGCGCGGCATCGATGCTGCGGCGCTGGATTGGCTGCCGGTGGAAATGACCGGCGGTTGGGTCGGCCTGGATGCCATCACGGTCTGGGACCTGACCCGCAATGAACAACGCTGGAAGATTGAGGCGACGCTTGGCCTGCGACCGAGCGAACGGGTATCGGTGCTGCTGCAAGGCATCGCCGAGCAGTGGCCGGGCGCGGATATAAGCTATGGTCTGAACCCGTCGGTCGTGTTTCAGATCCGCGAAGGCACCTCGGTCGAGCTGGGTCTGCGCAGCAGCTTTGACGACACGCCGCGCGTCGGCCTCGAGCTTGGGCTGTGGCACCAGTTCTGAAGGCGCGATCCGGCCGTTTTCCGCAAAGCCCGGGCGCTTGGACGAATGGCTATGTTCATTAAAAATGTCCACCATGGTATTGCCGTCAGGACAAGGAGGCGCGGAAATGTCCGAGGCAAAGCCCCACCTGTTGGAATCCGACGAAACATCGCGGTCGCTGGCGCAGCATCTTTTGCGCTCGGCCCGCCATGGCGCGCTTGGCGTTCTCTGCCCCGACACGAGGACCCCGCTTGTCGCCCGCGTTTCGGTGGGCACGGCACCCGATGGCATGCCTGTTATCCTGATTTCGGAGATCTCGATGCATACCAGGGCGCTGCGCCACAACCCGGCCTGCTCGCTTCTGGTGGGCGAACCGGGCGGGCGCGGCGACCCGCTGACACATCCGCGCCTGACCCTGCAATGTGCAGCCAGACCGACCGAAAAGGGGGCCCTGAAGCAGCTGTTCCTGTCGCAGCACCCCAAGGCCACGCTGTATTATGATTTCAGCGATTTCGTGATGATGCGACTACAGGTTATGGGGGCCCATCTGAATGGCGGATTTGGCAAGGCCTACAGGCTGGCCCCTGATGACCTGGGCCTCGCGCAGGCCGAGGTCGCCCCCGGCTAGAGCCGCATTGCCAAAGCCCGCTGAACCCGTCACCATTGCGCAACGGCCCGATTCAGAGGCAGGCGCACGCTTATGTCAGATCCGAAGATCGACCCCGACCTACTTGGCATCTGGATCATCCCCGGGGAACCGGCGACCTTTGAAGTCAGCCCCGATGGCGGCTATCACATCGCCGAAACGGCAACGGCTTTTTCTATCCTGCGCGATGGCAGGCTCCTGAACTGGGGCGAGACCGCTCTGGAACGTGTTCTGGGCGATGGCGCGCGGATCGAAGGGGTCTGGCGGGCGCGTGACAGTGGCGATGAATGGTATTTCCGCCCCGATGGCAGCTACACGCTGCACTGGCCCGATGGCGAAGAGGCCCATGGCATCTGGGCGGTGCAGGAGGATGGCACGAAGTTATGGACGCGCGAGGAATTGGGGCGGATCGACACCACCGGGGCCGAGGTCAGCTTTCATCTGCATTCCGGTGCACCCATTCGCTATGGCTATACGGCCGATGCCGAAACCTGGACTCTGATGAACCCAGAGACATGGGCGGTGCTGGTTGAATACCGCAGGCCGTGAGGGTCAAAAAAAAAGGCGGCCTGCGCATCCCGCAGGCCGCCGCTCTCGTTATCCGCGCTCAGACCGTATCGGTGCGCGCCGTCAGTTGCACCGATCCGCGCACGGGCTGTGACCAGTTGATCCGGATCGATCCGCGCCCGACGCCAATGCGCGTGGTGCAATAGGGCATCGTGTAGACGGCAACATTGGCCTGCGAGCGCACTGCACCTTCGGGCTGCACCGACACCGCCACACGGGCCTCACCATCAAACGGCAGATAGTTGCGCAGATCAGCGTCCCAGGTTGCCGTAGCCGAGGTTTCACCAACCTTCACCGTGACCGGGTTCTGCGCGTTCTTTGCGACCCCGTGATAGACATTGCCCGTCATCAGGAAATTGCGCGTCCGGCTGCTATCCAGGGGCGCGATGCTGTCATCGACCCCTTCGGCCGCGTCCAACGCGCCGCCGTTGAGATGCTTGAACACGTTGTCGCAGATCGACAGGCCGTTGATATAGTGATCGGGGCCATAGGGCTTGATCTGGATAAAGTTCGACCAGTTGGCGATGCCGTTTGCGGTAAAGATATTGGCATTGATCGTTAGCCCCCCGAACGAATACTCACCCGACATCTCGGGCGATGCGTCATGTTCATTTCCCCATTCGATGAAACTGTTGTCGATATAGTTTCCGGTGATCGTGGTTTTGACATTTGTATTGGTCAGAACGATCCCTGCCGTGATCAGCCCATTGGGCTCGCTATCGCCCTGAAACCAGTGATTGCCGGTAATCAGATTGCCATTGCCGCCAAACACGCCAAAATGTTTGAATTTGACTGACCGGTTATTGCGGATTTTCACATCGTTGGAATTGGTGTTGAAAGCAATCGTGCTGCGGTCCTGAACGCGCAGGGTCTGTTCGCTCGACAAAAACTGGTTGCGGTCCAGCAGCATGCCCGCGCACCCACCATCGATCGAGGTGATGCCGCGATCCTTGGGACCGGTAAAGAAGCAATCCCTGACATGGAAAATCAGACCATCGGTCGGCAACATGATGGCGCTGGCTTTCCCGGCGCAGAGAAACTCGACATTCGAGATCGAAAAGCGCTGCAGTTGCTCGAAGCCCGAAAAATCGAGGATGTATTTGAACCGCGTAAAAGTATAGCTCTGGCTGCTTGGCGGCACGCCGAGCGGGCTGGACAGAAAGACACGGCCCGCCGCGGCATTGATGGCCCGGACATAGATTTCGCGGCCCACGCCCTGATTGGCAGTCACCAGAGATCCGATCGGGATTGCAGCGGCATTGGTCACATCGTCCAGCTGGTCGGGGTTCGACGCCGACCAGGTTGCGTTGCGCGTGACGACCGTGTCGGCCCAGTTCGGGCCGTCGACAACGCTGAACTGCCCGTTTTGGATGCTGCGCTGGTTGGCATAGGTGTTCTTGTTGCCGACAATGGCCTGCATGTCGATCGGCGCATCCAGCAGCACCCGCCGCCCGCCCAGATCGAACGTGTCGTGGTCGCCGTTGTTCAGCATGGCCTGAAAGCCCTTTTTGAACCCCGCCACCTCATCGCCACCAAACGCGTCGGCATAGCTTGGCAAATCGAAATTTTCGGCCAGAACCAGCCGCGCCCCATCGGGCATCGACAGATCGCCCTGAAACCGCACCGGGCTTTGCATGTTCAGGTTGCTTGCGATGCGATAAGTGCCTTCCGACACCAGAACCTCGCGCCCGGCGGCGGCCGCATCGGCAGCGTTAAAGGCGGCCGTGTCATCGGTGGTGCCATCGCCGGCGGCCCCGAAATCCTTGACATCGACCCAATCCATCAGCTTGCGGTAAAAGACATGCGTGATGTCCTCGACCTGGATGCTTTCAATGCGCACGGTGCCGCCATTGCCGCCGGTCAGGTCCAGCCCGAAATGGCCATAGGCCGCGCTCTCGCCCCAAGTCATGTCGACACCGCCGCGATCGCCGATCCCGATGATCGCGGAGACGGTGACGACCTCGCCATAGGCGCTCAGCGTCGTCTGCGGCCCGATCTGCGTGACGCCTGCGACATTGGTGTTGTCGGCCTGCCCGGCCCACCCGGCAATGCGCACATTGGGCAGCGTGCCCGAAAGCGCCTTGATCCGCGCCGAGACGCGCAGATAGAGCCCCGGCAGCACCGGCGTTTCGCCCATATAGCGCAGCCGCGTGGTGCTGGCCGTTTTCAGGATCTCCAGGCAGGTGCCGAAATCCTGATCGGCGGTGACAAGGGCAGCGTTGGCCGCACTTGCCCAGGTATCGGTGCCCGGTGTGCCATCCTCCTGGCTCCAGACGCTCAGGCCATCGGCAAATTCAGGCGGCATCAGGTTCAGCCCGTCGGTGATCACTTGGTTCATGGTAGACCCCTTTTCTTGCCGCGCGCCCGACCGGACACGCGTTTTGGCCCCACGTGCCATCTGGCGCGAAGGGTGCCTCGATTGTGTTCAATATCCGGAAATAGCGCCGGCACCCGAAGGCCCGGTCATGACCAAGATGTAGCGATGATGTCTTAAAAAGCGGTTAACCCTGCGGCGGTGTCCTGCGCCCACATCCGGCGGGCGCAGGAAAAAATCACGACACCAGGTCGCCCGCCAGCGCCGCATCGATCAGATCGGCGGTCTCAGTGATGCCATAAAGCGCGATAAACCCGCCAAAGCGCGGGCCCTGGCTGGCCCCCAGACAGATCTCGTAAAGCGCCTTGAACCAGTTCCTCAGCGGATCGAACGCATGGTCTTTGCCCACCGCAAAGACCAGCGTTTGCAGGGCCTCGTCGTCCACCGCGCCATCATAGGCGCGCAGCCGCGCCGACAGATCGGCCATCGCTGCGGCCTCCTTGTCATCGGCCAGCCGGAACACCTTATGCGGCTTCACGAAATCGTTGTAATAGCGGATCGCGAACCCGGCCGCCGCATCCAGATCGGGATGCGTCTCGGGCCCGGCCTCGGGGGCATAGCGGCGGATAAAGCCCCACAGCGCCTCCTTGTCCTCGGCATGGGCCACGCTTGCCAGATTAAGCAGCATCGCAAAGCTGACCACCATATTCGAGACCGGAACATCCGCGCCGTGAATGTGAAACACCGGGTTGTTCAGCCGCGCCGCCGCATCCTGGCCCGCATAGGCGCGCAATTGCTGGTGATATTCATCGACCGCCTTGGGGATCACGTCGAAATGCATCCGTTTCGCGGTCTTGGGCTTTTGATACATGAAATAGGACAGCGACTCGGTCGAGGCATAGCTCAGCCATTCGTCAATCGAGATGCCGTTGCCGGTCGATTTCGAGATCTTCTGCCCGTTTTCATCGAGAAACAGCTCATAGGTGAAATGCTCGGGCTTGCGCTGCCCCAGGATCTCGCAGATCCGGTCATAGATCGGCGTGTTGGTCGAATGATCCTTGCCATACATCTCGAAATCGACGCCCAAAGCCGCCCAACGCGCGCCGAAATCGGGCTTCCATTGCAGCTTCACCTGCCCGCCCGTCACAGGCAGAGTCCATTCGCGCCCGTCCTCATCGTCAAAGGTGATGGTGCCGTCCTTGGCGTTCACCTCCTTCATCGGCACATAGAGCACGCGCCCGGTTTCGGGATGAATCGGCAGAAAGATCGAATAGGTCTGCTGGCGCTCATCCCGCAGGCTTTTCAGCATCACCGCCATCACGTCGTCATAGCGTTCACAGGCGCGCAGCAGAACCTCGTCGAACTTGCCCGACGCGTAAAACTCGGTCGCGGAGATGAACTCGTAATCAAACCCGAACGTATCGAGAAACCGGCGCAGCATGGCGTTGTTGTGGTGGCCAAAGCTTTCATGCGTGCCAAAGGGGTCCGGCACCGAGGTCAGCGGTTTTTGCAGATGATCGGCCAGCGCCTCGCGGTTCGGCACATTGCCCGGCACCTTGCGCATCCCGTCCATATCGTCGGAGAAACAGATCAGCCGGGTGGGAATGTCCGAGATCACCTCGAACGCGCGCCGGATCATCGTGGTGCGCAAGACCTCGCCAAAGGTGCCGATATGCGGCAGGCCCGACGGGCCATAGCCGGTCTCGAACAGCACATATCCCTTTTCCGGCGGCACCTTTTCGTAACGTTTGAGCAGCCGGCGCGCTTCTTCAAAGGGCCAGGCCTTGGAGCTCAGTGCAACGTCGCGCAGATCAGACATATCTCTTTCCATTTCGGGTCTCGTGCCACGCGGCCCGGTGCCGCGCATCGCCATGCCCCTATTGCCCTGCGGCCCCGGGGTCAATAAATACCGGGGCAGACCCGTGTGAAAGGTATCCCCACCCGTGACCGAACAACCCTCCATCTCGCCGCAGGACGCGCTGGTCGCCCTGATGATCGCCGTTTCGATCTCGGATGAAAACATCCGCACCTCGGAACTGGTCACCATCGAACGCATCGTCAATCACCTGCCGGTCTTTGCCAAATACGATGCCGACAGGCTCAGCGTGGTCAGCCAGATCGTGTTTGACCTCTTCGAGGAGGAGGACGGGCTGGACGCATTTTTCGGCCTCGTCACCGACGCGCTGCCCGAACAGCTCTATGAAACCGGCTATGCGCTGGCCTGTGACGTCGCCGCCGCCGATGGCCTGCTGGAGCAGACCGAGCTGCAAATGCTGATGGAGGTGCGCTATCAGTTCGATATCGACCGCCTGCACGCCGCCGCCATCGAACGCGGTGCGCGGGCGCGTCATATGGTGATCTGAAGAGACCCCAGCGCGTTCGACTGTCCCTGCACCGCAGATCATCGATCCATGCCACCTATAGCACTTTCGGAACAACCTGAATCCCTTAACGCTGCCTGAAATCAAAGATTTCAACGCGTTAAGTGATGCACAATGACGCGGGCTTTCCGAGAAGTGCTTTAGCCGATCGAAATCATCGCGCCACCGCCAAATCTCTGCCTGCACCACGCATCCCGGCCCGGATTGATCGGCGACATCAAGCGCGCGCCCTTGCTGGTCGATCCGGCTCTCATGATCGCATCCCTGGTTACCTCAGAAAGTGACCCGCGATCTTGCCCCAAGTCACGTTCCATACACAGCCGCCCAGCGCTCGATCAGCGCCTGCTGCAACTGCTTGGCGCGCCCGTTATAACCGCGCGCGCCGGGCGGGCGTTCGATCCGTGCCGTGTCCAGGGTCGCGCGCCGGTCCAGATCGCCGCAGAACACCGCAAAGGCCAGATCGCGCCCCGATGGCGCGCGGGCGAATCCGGCCAGGGTGGACACGAAATAGAGCGTCCCGGTCTTGGCCACCACTTCGACCGGATGGTCGGGTATCGGGTTGCCATCGCCATCGCGCATCGGGATATCGCGCATCAGCCGCCGCAGCCCGCCATTGGCCCCGGTGCCCACCAGCGCCCGGACCATTTCGCGCGTGGTCATACGGCTTTCGTCGCCCAGGCCGGAATGATCGACGAACAACTGACGGCGGATGCCCCAGCGCGCCTGCATCCAGTCCCCCATCGCATCGGCCGATTCGCGCAGGCTGACAGGCCGCGCGCCGCCTGCCTGTGATGCCATGAGCCCCACGATCTCGGCTGTCAGATTGGTTGACCAGCGCATCATGCCGCGCAGGATCTGATCCAGCGGCTCGGACACATGCTCGGCCAGCACCAGCGTCGTCGCGGGGGCCTGATCGGCCATTTCCGGTGCCTCCAGAACAATCCCGCGCGACCGCGCCAGGACCTGAAACACCTCGGCGGCATAAAGATGCGGGCGGCGCACAGGCAACCAGCGCCCGCCTTCGCGCCCCAGTGCGCCTTCGGCGACGCTCCAGTTTTCGCGCGTGTCTGTCTCGGAATAGGCATAGACCGGCGTGGTCCGGTCAACCACCTGCATCCGCGCCATCGACACCGCCGGGCGCAGGGTCTCGGATCGGGCATCAAGGCTGACGGTATAGCCTTCGGCACCGCGTTCCCATTCAAAAAAGATACGGTTGAAGTTCAGGTTCAGACCCGAAATCGCGGGGTTATACCCGGCATGCGCGGGCTGATCGAGGTCGATTTCGTGGATATAGGGCAAGGCCCCCGCAGCCACCATGAAACGCCCCGTCACCTCGCGCAGGCCCGCATCGGCCAATGCGCGGGTCAGATCATTCAGGCGATCGGTATCCAGTAGCGGGTCGGCCCCGCCGATCAGCCACAAATCCCCGTCCAGCCGCCCGTCGGTCAGGGTGCCGTCGGCGACCACCCGGGTGCGGAACCTGTATCCGGGCCCAAGCCGGTCCAGCGCATAGGCCGTCGTCAGCGCCTTGGTAACCGATGCGGGCGGCAGCGCGCGCAAAGGGCTTGCCGTTTCCAGCACAGTGCCTGAATTGGCGTCAGCCACGACATAGGAGACGGTCCCGCCCAAGGTGGCACCCGCGATCAGATCGGCCGCTGGAGGGGCCGCGTCAAGCGGCGGCGGCCCCGGCCGAGGCAACGGGACAAGCGAAGATTCGGGCGGCATAGCAAACCCGGCCTGGGCCAGCCCCGCCAACGCACCACTCAAAAATAATCGCCTTGAAACCATCTCTGCAAAATACCCTGCTGACCTGCCGACTAAACCCCAGCTCCGGGATTTGCTCAAGCCTTTCGACGGCCACGACCTGCCGCCGGGCCGCGCCTATGGCTGCTCCGACAAAGACCCGCATCGCTCAACGCGCCAGGCAATACCGCCCATGTCAGGGACTCCAAGTCGGGTTTTACCGGGTCCAATCGCCCCGTTCGCGGATCTCGGAGGAGGACACATCGACCATCGGCACATTCAGAAAACACCAGGCCGGCGCATCCCGGTCCGCCAGCCCCCGCGCCGCCGATGCCGGAACCTTCCAGCCCCGATAGACCTGCGCCGCTTTCGCCGTGCGCGCCGATATCCGCTGCCCCGGGCGGGCCAATACGCCCATCGGTACATTCTCGGCAATCCACTGCCACCGTTGCCAGCGATGCAGATCGGCCAGGCTGTCGGCCCCCATCAGCCAGACAAACCGCACGCCCGGATAGGCCACGAAAAGATGCTCCAGCGTCTCTGCGGTATAGCGCGTCCCGAACCGCGCCTCGAGATCGCTGACGATGATCCGGGGGTGGCCGATCAGCGCCTGCGCCGCCGCCATTCGGCGCCGCAACGGTGCGGGGCCTTCGGGTTTCAGCGGGTTGCCGGGCGATACCAGCCACCAGACCCGATCCAGCCCGAAGCGTTTCAGCGCCTCGCGGCTGACATGGACATGGCCCGCATGCGGCGGGTCGAACGACCCCCCGAACAGGCCCACGGTCATCCCGGGGCGGGCATATGGCATCCCTGCACGCATCATTGCACCCCTTGTCGCGGGCCGCGCCGCGCCTGTCCAGAGGCCGCGCGCTTGACACCGGCGCAGGGGCCGGTTCTGCTGACCGCCGGGAGGGCACAAGAATGACCAGTTTCGATAGCAAGAAAGGGGCCGATATCCACCGGCATCTGCACAGCCACCTGCCGCCGGACCCAGCCCTGCGGGTGAAAGCACTGGAAAGCCTCGCCGTCGAACGCGGGCTGATCGCGCCCGAAACCATCGACGCCTGGGTCGAGGCCTATTCCGAACATATCGGCCCGATGCGCGGCGCGCAGGTCATTGCGCGGGCCTGGCTCGATCCCGATTTCAAGGCCCGCCTGCTGGACAACGCCACCGCGGCCATCACCGAGTTCGGCTTTGAAGGCAACGCCACCGGCCATCTGCACGCGGTCGAAAACACCGCCACGCAACACAACATGGTCGTCTGCACGCTCTGCTCCTGCTACCCGTTCTCGATCCTGGGCATGTCGCCCGCCTGGTATAAATCCGCCGCCTACCGGTCGCGCGCGGTGCGCGAACCCCGCGCCGTTCTGGCCGAGTTCGGCGTCGATCTGCCCGGTGACGTCGCCGTGCGCGTCTGGGACAGCACCGCCGAGCTGCGCTATATCGTGATCCCCGAACGCCCGGAAGGCACCGAAGGCTGGGACGCGGACCGCCTCGCTGCCATCGTCACCCGCAATTCGATGATCGGCACCGACCGTGTGCTGAAAGGGGCGTAAGAAATGGACGGCATCCACGATCTGGGCGGCAAGGAAGGCCACGGACCGGTTCCCGTCGCAACCGGCGACGCGCCATTTGACTATGATTGGGAACGCCGCATGTGGGGCCTGGCCCGCGCGGGGCTTGTCCCATCCATGACCATCGATTGGTTCCGCCACGGGCTGGAGCTGATGGTGCCGGGCGATTACCTGACCTATTCCTACTTTCAGAAATGGGCGACGAATTACCTGATGCTCTTTGCCGATGCCGGGATCGCCACGCTTGATGAAATCGCAGCAGGCCATGTTGACGATCCGGCCCCTCCCGCCGCGCCCGAAACCACGGCACAGGTGATCGAACAGGTCCGCGCCGGGTGCACCGATTTCTCAACTGCCGCCGAGAGCGCGGCCCGTTTTGCGGTGGGCGATGCTGCCCGGACCCTTAAACAGGGCACGGCCCCCCATACCCGCCTGCCCGGTTATGCCCGCGGCCGGTCCGGCACCATCATCGCGCATCACGGCTGTCACCTGCTGCCCGATCAGGGTGCCCGGGGCCGTCATGTCGGCGAACACCTCTATACCGTCAGCTTTGGCGCGCCGGAACTCTGGGGCGCGGATGCGCACCCTGCCGATACCGTGACGCTGGAATTGTGGGAGAGCTATCTTGTTCCGGCCTGACGATCCGCTGAAACCGCCCAAGCCCGCCTTTGACGAGGCCTGGCACGCGCAGGTTCTGGCCATGGCCGACACGTTGGTGCGCGCGGGCCGGCTCACGGCCGGCGATTGGGCGGCAACGCTCGGCGCGCATCTGGCGGCGGCCGAGGCGGCGGGCGCGCCCGACACCACCGACACATACTATACTGCGGCCCTCGACGCATTGGAGGCTCTGACGACCGAGGCCACCGACCTCACCCCGGCCATGCTCGAGGCCCGGAAAAACCAATGGGCGCGCGCCTATCGGCAAACGCCGCATGGCCAGCCTGTCCGGCTGGAGGCGGGGCAGGAGCCCGCCAATGGCCATGGGACTTAACCCCGCCTTCTGACGGGCGACCGGCAACCGGGTTGGGCCACATCGTCGACGACCAGCGGCGACCGTCTGTCGGGGTAAAACCGTCAATCGCGCACACGGCACCAGGCACGGCTCCGATGACCCTATCGCGGGCCCGTCGCGAAACGATCCAGCAAGCGGCGCAGATACTCCAGCTCAACATCCGGCCGGGTCTGATCGGCGGATCTGCGGCGCAATTCATCCAGCAATTCGCGCGCCCGGCGAAAGGCCTCCTCGCGTTCTTCGAAGCTCTGATCCGAGCCGAGCGAGCCGGAATTGCCCGCCTGCCGCCCGAGCGGATCCTGCAGCGGGCGCTCGCCCTGCATGTTGCCTTCGGCCTGGCCCTGCCCCTGATCGTCGCCCTGATCGGCCTCGGCCAGGGCGGCACCAAGCTCCTCCATTCCTTCGCGCAGCGCCTCCAGGGCCTCGGACTGGCTGTCCAGCGCGTCGGCCAGGTCACCGCGCCCAAGCTCATCAATCGCATCGCGCATGGCGCGGCCAGCGTCTTCGAGGCGCCGCAGGGCCTCTTCGCCGCCTTCGGTGCCGCGCCCGGGCAGGTTCTCGGCCTGCCCGCGCAGTTGCTCGCGCAACGCACGCTGACGTTCCGCAAGACTGCCCTCGTCGTTTTCGCCGCCCTGGGCGTTGCCCTGCTGGTTGCCTTCGGGCGTCTGCCCGTCCGGGGATGGGGTATTCGGATTGAACCGTTCCTGCAAATCTCGGAACGCCTCATCGGCCAGCCCCTGCTGATCGCGCAGCGTGTTTTGCAGGCCTTCCATCGCTTCTTGTCCGGGGCTCCGCGGGCCGTTGGGATCGTTGCCGCCCTCGGCGATCTGCATGTTTTCCATCATCTGGCGCAGCGCATCCAGCATTTCCTGCGCCTCGGCCATACGACCCTGCCGCATCAATTCCTCGATGCGTTGCATCATCTCTTCCAGATCGGCGCGGCTGAGATTCATGGCCTCGCCGGATTGGTCCGGCTGGTCAGTGCCGCGCGGCTCGGCGTTATCGGCCAGATCCTGCATGTATGCGTCCATCGCCTCGCGCAATTCCTGCATCAGTTGGGCGATCTCTTCGTCGCTGGCACCCTGACGCATCGCCTCTTCCAGACGATCCTCGGCCCGGCGCAGACGGGCCAGCGCATTGGCGATATCGCCCTCCTCGATCACGATGGCAGCGTTCCACAAGATCTCGGCCACCTGGTTTTGGGTATCGAGCGAAACGCCATCGACCGCGGTTTCCAGCCGCCGGATCGCGGTGCGCACCATCAGATAGGCACCTTCATCGTCAAAGAGATCCTCGGCCCGATGGGTGATGGCGCGCAGCAGCTGTGCCACGCGCGGGGCATTATCGCGCGACCAGAGCAGATCGCGGCGCATCTCGATCAGCGCGTTGGCAACCGGGTCGAAAAACCTGCGCCCCGGCAGGCGGTCAACCTCGACCACGGTCTCGCCGGTCTGGCCGGCGTCATCCTCGACCGTCAGCGTCAGGCGGACGGGCAGGTTGGCAAAGGGGTGCTGCGACAGATCTTCGACCAGGATTTCCGAGAAATCGGCGCGGCTGCCGGAAAACGGCAAGGGCAGATCCAGCGACAGCGGCTCACGGCGTTCGGGATCAACGCTCAGACCATAGCGCCGGTCGGCGCGGGCCGGGTTCAGCGCGATCAGAACACGCCCGCCCGCGATGCCGTAATCATCCTGCGCCGCATAGGTCATCTGCACCGATCCCGGCGGCACCCCCGACAGCGGCTCGGTCAGCACCACACTGGGCGGCCGGTCGCGCAACATCGTGATGCGCCAGCTGCGGTCATTCGCCCCCGAGATGGTCAGATCACCCGACTGGCGCAGGGTGAATTGCTGCGACAACTGTGCCGGATCGGGCGCGGGGCTCTCGGGCTCCAGCGATTGGGAGACCGCGATATCGCCCGGCGCGCCATACATGCGCAACGTCACGCGCGAGCCCGCCGGGGCCTCAAAACTCTCGGCCAGGATATCGTTGAGATAGAGCGACGGCAGCCCGGTATAGAGCGGCGGCTCGACCCAACCTTCCCAGCTGGGGCCGCCGGCGCGCGCCTCGGGGGCCGCGGCCAGGGCATCGCCCAACTCGGCCACCTTCCAGATGGTGCCAAAAAGCAGCGCCATGGCAAAGCCGGTCACAACCAGAAACCGCAACCCCAAAGGATCGCGCTCGGTGACCCGCAGATCGGGCAGCGGCGCGCGGGCACCAGCCGTACGGGCGGCCATGCGGGAAAGATGCGCCCGCCAAACGGTCAGCGCGGCGGGATCCTGCGCGCCGATGGCAGGGTGGTCGATCAGCGCCGAAATCGGGCGGCCCGGCAGCGTCGCATCGAGCCGGGCCAGCGCCTCGCCCCGGCTGGGCATCCGAAACCGCCTGATCCCCGAAACGAGCGCCCAGATCTGAGCCAGCAGGGTCGCAGCGATCAATAGCCAGACGGCGCGGGGGTCCAGAGCGTCGGCCAGACCAAAGGCAAATCCTGAGAACAGCGCCAACAGGATCGTCCAGACCGGCCAAAAGGCGCGCACGAACCGTTCGGCCATCATACCTAACCGGGTCAGGCGCAGGGGCCAGACCAGATCGGCCAATGCGGCCGCTTTGGGGGATGTTTGTTCGGTCATGCGACCTTTCGCAGTTGCACAGCGGTCAGAGCCACGCGGGCAGGATATCGCGGTTTATGATCTCGTCAAATGTCGGCCGCGCCCGGATGACGGCGAAGTGATCGTCCTTGACCAGAACCTCCGGAATCAGCGGGCGGGTATTGTATTCCGACGACATCACCGCACCATAGGCCCCGGCGGAGCGGAACGCCACCAGATCACCGGCCCGCATCGGCGGCATTTGGCGCGCGCGGGCAAAGGTATCGCCGCTTTCACAGACCGGGCCGACGATGTCATAGGGCTGGCGCTCACCACCGGGGGCGGCTTCCACCACCGGGTCGATATCGTGATAGGCCCCGTACATCGAGGGCCGGATGAGATCGTTCATCGCCGCGTCGAGGATCAGGAAATCGCGGCCCTCGCCCTGTTTGACATAGATCACCTGCGTCACCAGCAGCCCGGCATTGCCCGCAATCAGCCGACCGGGCTCGATCTCGACCTCGACATCCAGATCGCCGACGCAGCGCTTGATCAGGGCCCCGTATTCCAGGGGCAGCGGCGGGGCCTCGTTCGACCGGGTATAGGGAATGCCCAGACCCCCGCCCAGATCGAGACGCCGGATATCATGACCTTCTGCCCGCAGCACGCGGGTCAGGTCGGCCACTTTCAGATAGGCCTGCTCGAACGGCTCCAGATCGACCAACTGGCTGCCGATATGAACGTCGATGCCCACCACTTCCAGCCCCGGCAGGCGGGCGGCCTCGGCATAGACCTCGACCGCGCGGGCGATGGGGATGCCGAATTTGTTCTCGGATTTGCCGGTGGCGATTTTCTCATGCGTGCGGGCATCGACATCGGGATTGACCCGGATCGTGACCGGCGCGACCTTGCCCATCGCGGTTGCCACCTGCGACAGCGCCGCCATTTCCGGCTCGCTTTCGATGTTGAACTGGCGCACACCGCCGGCCAGCGCCATCTCCATCTCGGCGCGGGTCTTGCCGATACCGGAAAACACGATGCGGTCGCCGGGGCATCCGGCGGCGATGGCGCGGGCGTATTCACCGCCCGAGACCACATCCATGCCGGCCCCCAGATCGGCCAGCACTTTCAGAACCGCCTGATTGGAATTGGCCTTCATCGCGTAGCAGACGGTATTGTCCAGCCCTGCGAGCGCCTCCTTGAACAGGGCGTAATGGCGTTCCAGCGTGGCGGTGGAATAGACATAGAACGGCGTGCCGACAGTGGCCGCGATCTCGGCCACGGCCACATCCTCGGCAAAGAGCGTGCCGTCACGATACAGAAAATGGTCCATTGTCGAGGCTCCGCGCGGGTGTCAGGGCCGGTTTGGCCGATTGGCAGGCGGATTTCAATCACCTCTGCGCGCCGGGCAGGCGCGATCGCGGTCGCCAGGCGAAAGATAGTTAGCGCACCGACCCATTTCACCCATGTGATGTTGCGTCGCGATTGACCTGTCCCGCGGGGCGCGCTAGGCCTGCGCGAACCGATTTTTTCCGCGATAGAAGGCGTGCAGACGCGCGCCGAGCCAGAGGGACCGCAGGATGACCGAAGCAGCACGCGAATCGATGGAATACGATGTTGTCATCGTCGGGGCGGGCCCCGCCGGGCTCAGCGCTGCCATCCGGCTGAAACAGCTCGATGCCGATCTGAATGTCGTGGTGCTGGAGAAGGGCTCGGAAGTAGGCGCACACATCCTGTCGGGTGCTGTGCTGGACCCCTCGGGGCTGGATGCGCTGATGCCCGACTGGCGCGACAAGGGCGCGCCGATCACGGTGCCGGTGAAGCAGGACCAGTTCTATATGCTCGGGCCGGCCGGTCAGATCAGGATCCCGAATTTCCCGATGCCGCCCCTGATGTCGAACCACGGCAATTACATCGTCTCGATGGCCAATGTCTGCCGCTGGATGGCCGAACAGGCCGAGGAGATGGGGGTGGAGATCTTCCCCGGCATGGCCTGTTCCGAACTGGTCTATGGCGACAATGGCGAGGTGAAGGGCGTTGTCGCGGGCGAGTTTGGCAAGAACGCCGATGGCACCCCGTCCGATGCCTATGAACCCGGCATGGAGCTGCATGGCAAATATGTCTTCATCTCGGAAGGTGTGCGCGGCTCGCTGGCGAAAGAGATCATCGCGCGCTACGACCTTTCCTCCGGACATGAGCCTCAGAAATTTGGCCTCGGCATGAAGGAGATCTGGGAGATCGACCCCGACAAGCACCGCGAGGGGCGCGTGACCCATACGATGGGCTGGCCCCTGGGCAAGAACGCGGGCGGCGGATCTTTCATTTATCACCTTGAAAACAATCAGGTCTATGTCGGCTTCGTGGTGCATCTGAACTACAAGAACCCGCATCTCTTTCCTTATATGGAGTTTCAGCGTTTCAAGCATCACCCGATGGTGGCCGAACTGCTGGAGGGCGGCAAACGCGTGGCCTATGGCGCGCGGGCGATCTCGGAGGGCGGCTATCAATCGATGCCCAAGATGGTCTTTCCCGGCGGTGCGCTTTTGGGATGTTCGGTGGGCATGGTCAACGTGCCGCGCATCAAGGGCAACCATAACGCGATGCTGTCGGGCAAGGCAGCCGCCGAGGCCGCGTTCGAGGCCATCGGCGCGGGCCGTGGCGGTGATGAGCTGACCGGTTATGAGACCGAAGTGCGCACGGGGGCCATCGGCAAAGACCTGAAGCGGGTCCGCAATGTCAAACCGATGTGGTCGAAATGGGGGCTGTCCGCCTCACTGGTCCTTGGCGGTTTCGACATGTGGACCAACAACCTCTTTGGCCTGTCGCTCTTTGGCACGCTGAAGCATGGCAAAACCGATGCCGAGGCCACCGAAGAGGCCTCGCGGCACGCGCCCATCGAATATCCGCGCCCCGACGGCAAGCTCAGCTTTGACCGGCTGACCAATGTCAGCTTCTCGATGACCAATCACGAGGAAAGCCAGCCCGCGCATCTGCATCTGGCCGATGCCTCTGTTCCAATCGACGTGAACCTGCCGAAATACGCCGAACCGGCGCAGCGCTATTGCCCGGCAGGCGTTTATGAGGTGGTCGACAACGCGTTCGTGATCAATTTCCAGAACTGCGTGCATTGCAAGACCTGCGATATCAAGGACCCGAGCCAGAACATCACCTGGGTCACGCCCCAGGGTGGCGACGGGCCGAACTATCCCAATATGTGACGACAGGGGCGGCCCAGCGGGCCGCTTCTTTGCATCCGGGCAGCGGCCCGGCGGTCACATCCCGATCAGCGAGGCGGATTATGCCCCCGACATGCGCCGGCGTGCATTGCGCCCGCGCCCCTGCGACCCTAATCTTATTGGGAATTGAGCAGGAGAATTCGATGCCGATCCTTTCCCGCCTGGCGCTAATTGCCGGCCTTGCCTTCAGCACTCCGGTCACCGCGCAGGTCAGCGCGCCCCTGGAGCTTGACTATTTCGGGGCCTATCTGGCCGCGCGGCAGGCGGCGGCGGACGGCGATCACCGTGAGGCGGCGCGCTATTTCCTTGAGGTACTGCAGGCCGATCCCGGCAACCACGCGCTGCGCGGCGATGCCATGTTGGCGCTGGCGGCTATCGGTGACTGGGATCGTGCCAGCGAATTGGCGGCCGATCACCCCACCGATATCGGGGGCCGTGAATTCGCGGATCTGATTTTGCAGGTGAACCGGATCCGTCGCGGCGACATGGCGGCCGCCGCGGCAGCCGCCGCCGAAAACCGTGGGGCGGGCCCGCTGGTCGATCCGATGATGCAGGGATGGCTGTTCCTGGGCGAGGGCGATATGGGCCGGGCCACCGAAACCTTTGAGGCGATCATCGACGGCAACAGCCCTATTGCCGGGCTCGTTCCCTATCAATTGGCGCTGGCGCGCGCCTCGGTCGGGGATTTCGAAGGTGCCAATGCCATTTTCGCGGGCGAGGTGTATGGCCCGTTGCAGATCAGCACCCGCGGCCTCAATGCGCATGCCCAAATCCTGGTGCAGCTCGACCGGCAGGCCGAGGCATTAGAGCTGCTGGACGCAGCGCTTGAACAGAACGGCGATCAGACCCTGCGCGAGCTGCGCGATGACATCGCGGCGAATCCGACGCGCGCTTATGACTTCATCACCACCCCGCAGCAGGGCATGGCCGAGGTTCTGTTTACGCTGGCGCGTGCCCTGGGCACCGAGGCGGGCACCACCCTGCCCCTGGTCTATGCGCGTGCCGCCTATGCGATCGACCCTGGCCATGTTCATGCACAGCTGCTGGCGGCCGATATCCTGTCGGAAGCCGATCAGCTGGTGATGGCCGAGGAGACCTACCGCCAGATCCCGCGCGATAATCCGCTCTTTGTCGATGCCGAACTGGGCCGGTCCGAGGCGCTGTTTCAGATGGAACGCACCGATGCGGCGGTCGAGGTGTTGAACGCGCTGGTACGCGATTACCCGCAACTTTCGTCGGTATATTCCGCCCTTGGCGACGCGCAACGGCGGTTGGAAAACTACGAAGCGGCCGTCGCAGCCTATTCGGACGCCCTGGCGCTGGTTGACCAGACCCGCGAACGCAGCTGGTTCCTGTTTTACGTGCGCGGTATCAGTAATGACAGCCTGGACAACTGGATCGACGCCGAGGCCGATTTCCGCCAGGCCCTGGCGCTGCGACCCGATCAGCCCCAGGTGCTGAACTATCTGGGGTATTCGCTGGTCGAACAGCGCCGCAATCTGGACGAAGCGCTTGATATGATCGAACGCGCCGTCGAGCTGCGCCCCGATAGCGGCTATATCGTCGATTCGCTTGGCTGGGTCCTGTATCGTCTGGGGCGGTTCGATGAGGCGGTGGCCCCGATGGAACGCGCGGTCGAGCTGGAGGCCAACGATTCCATTATCAACGACCATCTGGGCGATGTCTATTGGATGGTCGGGCGCACCCGCGAGGCCGAGTTCCAGTGGAGCCGCGCGCTGTCCTTCGGGCCGGAACCGGCCGAGGCCGAGCGCATCCGCCGCAAACTTGACCTCGGCCTCGACGCGGTGCTGGCCGAAGAGGCCGAGAGCATCGCGCAGTGATCACCGAAACCGCGCCCGCCAAGATCAATCTGGCGCTGCATGTCACGGGCCAACGGGCAGATGGGTATCACCTGCTGCACACGCTGGTGGTGTTCGCGGATGTGGGTGACAAATTGCGGTTTGAGCCGGCCGAAACGCTGGAATTGTCGGTTGCCGGTCCGATGGCTGCGGGGGTGCCCACGGGTGACGAAAACCTGATCCTGAAAGCGGCAACGCTTTTTGACGCGGGTCCTGCGCGCATCACCGTGGAAAAACACCTGCCGCATGCGGCCGGACTCGGCGGTGGCTCGGCGGATGCGGCGGCCACGTTGCGCGGCCTGACCCGGTTGCTGGGCCGTAACCTGCCCGGTCGCGACGCGATTTTGGGGCTTGGGGCGGATGTTCCGGTCTGCCTGTCCGCGAAACCGCAGATCATGGCGGGGATCGGCGAGCGGCTTTCGGATCCGCCCGCCCTGCCGCCGCTATGTGCTGTCCTGGTCAACCCGGGCGTGCCGATCCCGACCGGGCCGGTCTTTGCCGGGCTGGCGCGAAAGGAAAACCCGCCGCTTGCTGCCCCGACGTGGCAGGGCTTCGACAGTTTCATCGCCTGGCTGAAGCGCCAGCGCAACGATCTGGAACCGCCCGCGCGGATGCGGGCCCCGGGGATCGGCGGTTGCATCGACGCGCTATGGGGCCAAGGCGTGGCATTGGCGCGGATGACCGGATCGGGGGCCACCTGTTTCGGGCTGGTCGAAACCGAGACCGCCGCCCGGCGCATTGCCGCGCGCGTTCAGGCCGCGCATCCCGATTGGTGGGTCGCCCCCGGCAAAATCCTCAGCTGATCCGTTCGACCACGAAATCGGCCAGATCGGCCAGCATGTCGCGCAAGGCATGATCCGGCAGCGCGGCCAGCGCATCCCTTGCCCCGACGGCATGACGCAGCGCCTCGGCGCGGGTTTCCTCCAGCGTGCCGTGGCCTCGCATCAGCCGCAGCGCCTCGTCCAGATCACCGTCGCGCTGATCGCCCTTTTCGATGACCCGAACCCAGAAGCCACGCTCGCCCGCATCGGCGCGCGCCACCGCCTTGATCACCGGCAGCGTCAGCTTGCGCTCGCGGAAGTCGTCGCCAGCGTTCTTGCCCATCGCGCCGGATATGCCGCCATAATCCAGCAAATCATCGACAATTTGAAAACTCATGCCAAGCGCATCGCCATAGCGTGCCAATGCCCTGACCTGGGCATCGGGCGCACCGGCGATGACACCGCCCACCTCGGTCGCCGCCTCAAAGAGCGCCGCCGTCTTGCCGCGGATCACCTGGGCATAGATCTCTTCGGTGGTGGCCAGGTTCTGCGCCGCCGTCAGCTGCAGCACTTCGCCCTCGGCGATCGTCGCTGCGGCATTGGCCAGGATATCCAGCACCCTGAGTGACCCGGTTTCGACCATCAACTGAAACGCGCGCGCAAACAGGTAATCGCCCACCAGCACAGAGGATTTATTGTCCCAAAGCAAATTGGCCGTTGGCCGGCCCCGGCGCTGGCCGCTTTCATCGACCACATCGTCATGCAAGAGCGTCGCGGTGTGGATGAACTCGACCGTCGCCGCCAGTTTCTGATGATCATCCCCGCCATAGCCGCAAAGCCGCGCCGCCGCCAAGGTCATCATCGGGCGAATGCGCTTGCCCCCGGCCTCGACCAGATGTGCCGTAACCTCGGGAATGCGTGGCGCGTGCTCGGATGCCATGCGGGCGCGAATCAACCGGTTCACGGCCGCCATATCCTCGGCGAGATAGTCCTTCAGCCGGTCATGCGGCTTGGTGGCGGTGTCGGCCAGCGTCATCTTCGCGGTCATCCTTCTCTCGACAATAGGGCGCATCGTGCCTATGTGCCCATGCTATGAAAGAGCTTATGCGCAGCACCGACCCGACCCTTATCGCCTTTGCCACGGCCCTGCTGTCGGGCGAGGATATAGAGGTGTTCGTGATGGACGTCCATATGAGCGTGCTGGAAGGCTCGATCGGCATTTTGCCGCGCCGGATGATGGTGCGCGCCGATGACCACGCCGCCGCCGAGCGCGCCCTGCGCGACAATGACATTCCTTTGGGGCGTGACTGAGTGGGATTTGCCGATGCCGACCTGACGCGCGATGCCTTTCTGGGCGGACGGGTCATGGCCTGGCAGCCAATTGCTGGATATCGCGCGGCGACCGATCCGGTGCTGCTGGCGGCCGCCGTCGAGGCACATGCCGGGCAAAGCGTGCTGGAGCTTGGCTGCGGCGTGGGCGTGGCATCGCTCTGCCTGGCGGCGCGGGTGCCGGGGGTGGTGTTGACCGGGGTTGAACGAAACCCCGATTATGCCGAACTGGCCCGGCGCAACGCGGGCACCACGATGCAGGTGGTCACCGCCGACCTGGCCCATTTGCCAGCCGCCCTGCGTCAGCAAAGCTATGATCATGTGATTGCCAACCCGCCCTACTTCCCGCCGGGCGGCGGGACCCCGGCGCGGGATGCGGGCCGCGAGGGTGCGCTGCGCGAAGAGACGCCGCTGGAGCAGTGGACCGGCACGGCCGCGCGCCGTTTGAAACCCCGGGGTTGGCTGACCATGATCCATGATGCCCGCCGCGCGCCGCAGATTTTGGCCGCGCTGATGCCGGATTTCGGGGCTATTGCGCTGCGCCCGCTGACGCCTCGGGCAGGACGCGCCGCGACTCGCGTGCTGATCCGGGCCCGCAAGGGGGCGGGCACGCCGTTTGCCCTGCTGGATCCGCTGATCCTGCACGATGGCCCGGCCCATACAGGCGATGGCGATGATTTCACCGACGGCACCCGAGCGGTCCTGCGCGACGGGGCCGCAATCGGCTGGACCTGATCGGCGGGGTTCCGCGAACTCCAGACAGTTTTGTTCAGCTTTGACGTGACTCCCGGCCCGTCCTGTGGTTCGCTTATCGGGCAGTCTTTACAAACCGAGAGGAGATACTGAATGACCGTAGGCGCTCATCTTCACGAACTGAAGAGAAAACATGAGACCCTCTCAAAACAGGTCGAAGAGGCCCAACGCAGCCCCGGCACCACCGACATCGCCATCCAGGAACTGAAGAAGCAGAAGCTCCGCCTCAAGGAAGAAATTTCCCGGCTCGATAGCTGAACCGGCAGAACCCGCGGCGGCGAGGCACCCGTTACGGTGCGACATCCGCCGCCGCAACAAAGACCCGGCCTTCGCGGTAGGGTTCAAAATCCTTTGTCTGATCCAGAACCCAATCCAGAAACGCGCGCACCTGCGGGCGGGTTTCCGTGCCACGCGGGCAGACGAACCGGTAATGCGCCTCGGTGGTCAGGGCCAGGTCGAACGGGGCCACCAGCCGCCCCTCGCGCAGATCCTTTTCCGCCAATGAAATTCGCGCCAGAACCGCCCCGCCACCTGTTGCCGCCGCATCAATCGCGTGATCGGCCTGCGAGAACCTGGCCCCGCCCGCAGGCGCGGCCAGGCCAGCCGCGCGAAACCAGGCCGCCCAATCAATCGGCGGGGCCAGAAACGCAATATCGTCCTGATGCAGCAATGGCACGCTCAGCAGATCCTCAGGTCGTGTGCAGCGCGCCGCCAGATCCGGATGCATCATCGGCGTCAGCCACTCGCGGTGAATGCATTGGGAAAACATCCCGACCTCTTCCCCACCCAGGCCAAACCGGATCGCCACATCGATATCGTCACGGTCGAAATCCAACAGCCTGAGCGTGGCCGCAAAGCGCAATTCGACCTCGGGATGGGCCTTTGCAAAAGCAAAAATCCGCGGTGCCAGCCATTTCGCGGTCAGGGCGGGGCCCGCCGTAACCGTCAGGCTGGAATGATCCGCCACGCGCCGGGTCGTAGCCCAGGCCGCGCGCAAGGCCGTAAACCCATCTGCGGCACCGGGGGCCAGGGCCCGGCCAGCCTCGGTCAGTTCCACCGCGCGGTTCAGACGCCGGAACAGCGGCGCGCCCAAATGCTCCTCAAGCGATTTGATCTGAAAGCTGAGTGCGGCGGGCGTCACGTTCAGCTCGGCCGCTGCATTGGCAAAACTGAGATGGCGGGCGGCGGCCTCAAAGGCGCGGAGCGCGGTCAGGGGCGGCAGGCGATCAGACATGTCAGTTAAGTAAAACTAATCTGAACCGAGGTAAAGTCTCGTTTGTGACAAATAATATAAAGGGTCATATTCAGATCAGTTCAAAAAACATGACATTGAAGGATGTTCCGATGTTCCAGATCACCGCCAGCCCCGCCGCAAAATCCGCCTTTGAAGATGCCCGCGCCGCCCGCGGTTGCGCCTTTCGCGGCCTGATCCTGTCGCTGTGGCGCAGGCCCGAACGCAAAACGGCCGGGCAGCATATGTGCCCGGCCGAATAAGCGATGTTTCGCGGCCCTGTCAGACGAAGAACTGCGCGCCGTTGGCCGAGATGGTCGAGCCATTGACAAAGCCCGCATCGTCGGAGGCCAGGAAGGCCACGCAGCGCGCGATCTCTTCCGGCTCGCCCAGGCGACCTGCCGGGATCTGCCCGATGATGCTTTCGCGCACTTTTTCGGGCACAGCCATCACCATCTCGGTGGCGATATAGCCCGGGCACACCGCGTTGGCGGTGATGCCGGCGCGCGCGCCTTCCTGAGCCAGCGATTTCACGATGCCCAGATCGCCCGCCTTGGTCGCAGCATAGTTGACCTGCGCGAATTGGCCTTTCTGACCGTTGATCGAGGAAATCACGATGACACGGCCAAATTTGCGCTCGCGCATGCCGGGCCAGACGGGGTGAACGGTGTTGAAGACGCCGGTCAGGTTGGTGTCGATCACCTCTTTCCACTGCTCGGGCTTCATCTTGTGAAACGGCGCGTCGCGGGTGATGCCCGCATTGGCGACAACCACGTCGATGGGGCCCAGATCGGCCTCGACCTGCGCGATACCGGCGGCCGACGCGTCATAATCGGCGACGTTCCACTTGTAGGTCTTGATGCCGGTCTCGGCGGTGAATTTCGCCGCCGCCTCATCATTGCCGGCATAGGTGGCGGCGACGTCGTAACCGTCCGCCTTCAGTTTTTTCGAAATGGCTTCGCCGATACCGCGGCTGCCGCCTGTGACGAGTGCAACTCGTGCCATGGGAGATCTCCTTTTAAGAATGGGTGGTGCGGGCGCGGCCCGCCAATCGTCTCGTCTCAGGGGCGTTCAACGCAGAGTGCAACCCCCATGCCGCCACCGATGCAAAGCGTGGCCAGGCCTTTTTTCGCGCCGCGGCGCTGCATTTCAAAAAGCAAAGTGTTCAGAACACGGGCCCCCGAGGCCCCGATCGGATGGCCAATGGCAATCGCGCCGCCATTGACGTTCACGATAGCCGGATCCCAGCCCATATCCTTGTTCACCGCGCAGGCCTGGGCGGCGAAGGCCTCGTTGGCCTCGACCAGGTCCAGATCATTGACGCTCCACCCTGCTTTCTCCAGCGCCTTGCGCGACGCATAGATCGGGCCCACGCCCATGATCGACGGGTCCAGACCCGCGGTGGCATAAGAGGCGATCCGCGCCAGGGGCTCGATGCCGCGTTTCTCGGCCTCATCGGCCGACATCAGCAGGGCACCGGCGGCACCATCGTTGATGCCGGAGGCATTGGCCGCCGTCACCGAACCATCCTTGGTAAAGGCGGGGCGCAGCTTGGCCATCGCCTCCATCGTGGCCCCGTGGCGAATATATTCATCCGCATCGACCGTGATATCGCCCTTGCGGGTCTTGATCGTGAAGGGTGCGATTTCATCGGCGAATTTGCCGGCTTTCTGCGCCGCCTCGGCCTTGTTTTGCGAGGCGACGGCGAATTCATCCTGCATCTGGCGGCTGATCTGCCATTGCTCGGCGACGTTTTCGGCGGTTTGCCCCATGTGGTAGCCGTTGAACGCATCCCACAGGCCATCGCGGATCATGGTGTCGATATATTTCATATCGCCCATCTTCTGGCCCTGGCGCAGGGCTGCCGCATGGGTCGACATCGACATGTTTTCCTGACCGCCAGCGACCACAATCGAGGCATCGCCCAACATGATGTGCTGCGCGCCAAGCGCCACGGCCCGCAGGCCCGAACCGCACACCTGGTTGATGCCCCAGGCGGCGGCCTCTTTCGGCAGGCCGGCATTGATATGGGCCTGGCGGGCCGGGTTCTGGCCCTGGGCCGCAGTCAGCACCTGGCCCAGGATGGTTTCGGACACGTCCGCTTTGTCGATACCGGCACGCTCAACCAGCGCCTCAAGAACAGCCGCGCCAAGATCGTGGGCGGGCGTATTGGCGAACGAGCCCAGAAAGCTGCCGACAGCAGTTCGGGCGGCAGAGGCGATAACGACATTGGTCATGTCAGATCCTTCTTTGGTTATGCGGCGCAATCAGGCCGAAATGCGCAAGCTTGACGTTCGGGAACGCGAATAATCCCCGGCGTCATAAAACGTAGGGGGGCTGTTCTCAACTGACACGGTGTCTCAGGAGCGGGGCGGGTTCAACAGGAATATCCAGACACAAACCGAGCCATCACCCGGTGCGGGACTTTTTTCCCTTGGCCGCCACCCAGGGCGGCGTCAGGCTGGGTGCGCCAAAGAGGTAACCCTGCAGGCAATCGAGCCCGGCAGCGGCCAGCCAGGCCGCCTCATCCGGGGTTTCCACGGCTTCAGCGACGGTAAACATGTCAAAATGCCCGGCGATCGAGATCAACGCCTGCGTCAGCACCTGATTGTTGGGGTCTTGATGCACATTGCGGATGAACTGTCCGTCTATCTTGACGATATCAAAGTAGAAATCCTTGAGATACCGGAACGCGGTGTGCCCGGCCCCGAAATCGTCCAGCGCGAAGGTGATGCCCTTTTCCTGCAATTCGGCCATGAAAACGGTCACCAGCTCGGGCATCTGCATGGCAGAGCTTTCGGTGATTTCGAGAATCAGCCGTTCAGCAACGTGCGGATCGCTGTGCAAGGCGCGGTTGAGGATCTGTTTCCACTGCGGATAGCCGATGGATCGCGCCGACATGTTGATCGACAGCCGCAAACCCGGCACCTGTTTCAGGGTCCGCAGCCCGGCCCGCAGCGATGCACAATCAATGAGCCGCCCAAGATCCTGATTCTCGACCACCCCCATGAAGTCGCCTGCCGGAATCACCCGCCCGGTATCGTCGAGGATGCGAATAAGCCCTTCGTAGAAGGCCACCGATTTTACGTTCCCTGCCGGCACCACCGGCTGATAGGCCAAGACCACATCGCCCCGTTCCAACGCCTCGCGAACCATGGTCAACGTGCCCTTGTCGCGGTGCTGCATCGCAACCGAGAGCGGGTTTTCCGCATCAGGATCGATCAGTTGTTTGCGTTTGCGCCCCCGCATGGCAGCCTCCTTGATCAGACCGGCGCAGACTGCGCGCGCGCGCGTTAAGGCATGGTGAATACGCGTATTTTGTTCTATTTTTACGAAAACGCATATCAGCGCGGATGCTTCAGGGGATCACGAAGATGGACCACACGGGCTGCACCTGGCCGGGCGATGACCCGCTTTACAGGGGTTATCATGACGGTGAATGGGGCGTGCCCGAGCGCGATAGCCGGGCATTGTTCGAGAAACTGAGTCTCGACGGGTTTCAGGCCGGGCTTGCCTGGATCACCATCCTGCGCAAGCGCGATGCGTTTCGTGAGGCCTTTGCCGGGTTCGACCCGGATGTGATCGCGACTTGGGGGCCGAACGAGGTTGAAACGCTGCTGCAGGACGCCGGCATCGTGCGCCATCGCGGCAAGATCGAGGCCACCATCGGCAATGCAAAGGCCTGGCAGAAGATAGAGGCGACGCAGGGGTTCGACCGGTTTCTATGGGCCTATGTCGACGGAGTGCCGCTTCAAAACAATTGGGCCAACATGAGCGACGTGCCCGTATTTACGCCGCTTTCCACCCAGATCTCGAAGGATCTGAAAAAGGCCGGGTTCCGGTTTTGCGGGCCGACGATCGTCTATGCGTTCATGCAGGCCGTCGGCATGGTGAACGATCATGTCATCACCTGCCCGCAACACGCGCGATGCGCGGGCCTGGCCTAGCCTTCGCCCTGCCCCGACCACGCCCTGAGAAACGCCAGCGCCTCCTCTCCGGCCCAATCGGCATCGCCGACCAGACGCCCGATCTCGCGGCCCCTGGGGTCCAGCAGCACTGTCGTCGGCAGCCCGGTCACATCCATTGCACGGGCCATGTCCTGGCCCGGATCCAGAACCACAGGCAGGTCTTCGGCCCCGACCTCGCGCAGAAACCGGTTGATCAGGGGCGACGGATTGCGGCCGGTGGCAACCGTCACAACCGCGAAATCCGGGCCTGCCATCGCCGCCTGCAGGGCCGCCAGCGTCGGCATTTCGGCGCGGCAGGGCGCGCACCATGTGGCCCAGAAATTCAGCACGACATATTGCCCGGCAAAGGCATCGAGCCCCATCGCATTGCCATCCGTGTCGGTAAACCGGACCCGGCCCAGGTTGACAGGCCGGTCATGCAATTCCAGGACGCGCATATCGCCTTGCAGCAGATCCTCCAGCCCCTGAGCCAGCGCCGGGTTTGCACCCGCCCCCAAGGCGATGTAGAGCACGGCAAGGCGCATCATGCGGATCATTCACTTTCCTTCCCGAGGGTTAATAGCCATGACCAATTCCAGCTCGAACGCCATGTGGGGCGGCCGGTTTGCCGCCGGGCCAGACGCGATCATGGAGGCAATCAACGCCTCGATCGGGTTCGACAGACGATTGGCGAAACAGGACATCGACGGTTCCTTGGCACATGCCGCCATGTTGGCGGCGCAGGGTATCATTACCGATAATGATGCCGAGGCGATCCGGGAAGGGCTGCTCACGGTCTTGTCAGAGATCGAGGGCGGAAAGTTCGAGTTTTCCACCGCCCTGGAAGATATTCACATGAATATAGAGGCGCGGCTGAAGGAGATCATCGGCGATCCGGCGGGCCGCCTGCACACGGCGCGCAGCCGCAACGATCAGGTCGCCACCGATTTCCGGCTCTGGGTCCGCGAGCAGACCGATGCCGCCACCCAGGGGCTCCTCGCGCTTATGCAAGCGCTCCTCGCCCAGGCCGAGGCCGGGGCCGATTGGGTGATGCCGGGCTTTACCCATCTGCAAACCGCGCAGCCCGTGACCTGGGGCCATCACATGCTGGCCTATGTCGAGATGTTCGCCCGCGACCGGTCGCGCATGATCGACGCGCGGGCGCGGATGAACGAATGCCCTCTGGGGGCCGCGGCCCTTGCCGGCACCTCCTTTCCCATCGACCGGATGGACACCGCGACCGCGCTTGGCTTTGACCGGCCCGCCGCCAATTCGCTCGATGCCGTCAGCGACCGCGATTTCGCGCTGGAGTTTCTGTCGGCGGCCACGATCTGCGCCATGCACCTGTCGCGTTTTGCCGAAGAACTGGTGATCTGGTCCTCGGCGCAGTTTCGCTTCGTGACGCTGTCGGACCGGTTTTCCACCGGCTCCTCGATCATGCCGCAAAAGAAAAACCCGGACGCGGCGGAGCTTATCCGCGCCAAGATCGGGCGCATCCTGGGGGCGAATGTGGCGCTCCTGACGGTGATGAAGGGGCTGCCGCTGGCCTATTCCAAGGATATGCAGGAGGACAAGGAACAGGTCTTTGACGCTGCCGACAGCCTGATGCTGGCGCTGGCCGCGATGACCGGAATGGTCAGCGACATGACCGCCAACCGCGCCAATCTGGAGGCTGCCGCCGGGGCTGGCTTCTCCACCGCCACCGATCTGGCCGACTGGCTGGTGCGCGCGCTGGACATGCCGTTTCGCGAGGCGCATCATGTCACCGGCGCGCTGGTCAAGCTGGCCGAGGATGCGGGCTGTGACCTGCCGGATCTGAGCCTTGAGCAGATGCAGGGCACCCATGGTGCGATCACGGCCGATGTGTTCGAGGTTCTGGGCGTGCATAATTCGGTGGCCTCGCGCATGTCCTATGGTGGGACCGCGCCGGCGCAGGTGCGTGCCCAGGTGGCGCGCTGGAAGGAGGCGTTGGAATGATACGGACAACCCTGATGCTGGCATTGCTGGCCGGGCTGAGCGCCTGCGGCGTCGATGGCCGCCCGACCGCGCCCGAACCGCGCCCGGAGGCCGGGATCACCATCACCGGCACCGCCGGGATCGGCATCACCGGCGGCAGCTGATCGCCGCACCCGGGCGCGCGCGGCGCTGCCTATGGCCTCGCGCCAGGGCGCGAAAACACGGTCGGTCCATGCGGCCTCCCGCCGGTGCCGCGCCCGGCGCGGAAAATCCCGTTGAACTACCTTCGGAGGCCCCGTATCGTCCGGGTTTCGAGCGCTAATGTGCCATGATGAGATACGGTGAACGCGATGGACAAAATCCCAATGACTCCGACGGGCTACAGCGCCCTGGATTCCGAGCTCAAGACCCTCAAGACCCTTGAGCGTCCGGCGATCATCAAGGCCATCGCAGAGGCCCGCGAACATGGCGATCTTTCCGAAAATGCCGAATATCATTCCGCCCGCGAAAAGCAGTCCTTTATCGAGGGCCGCATCAAAGAGCTTGAGGGCCTGATCAGCCTGGCGCAGATTATCGACCCGAAAAAGCTGTCTGGTGCGATCAAATTCGGGGCCACGGTGGATCTGGTCGATGAAGATACCGAGGAAGAAAAGACCTATCAGATCGTGGGCGAGGCCGAGGCCAAGATCGAACAGGGTTTGCTCAACATCAACTCTCCGCTGGCGCGCGCCTTGATCGGCAAGGAGGAAGGTGACAGTGTTGAGGTGAAAACGCCGGGCGGCAGCAAGGATTACGAGATCGTCAAGGTCTCCTATATCTAGGGGCGACGCTCTGCCGGAACGCGGAACTTGGTAGCCATGGCAGATGAGAAACACCTCTCGACGCTGGATCTCGGGGCCTTTGTGCCCGATCCCGAGGCGTCGCGCATCACCATGATCGAGGTGATCGCGCTGGCGCTGACCATCGTCTGGCTGGCGGGGGTGACCTATTTCTTTTACGGTACAGACATGTCGGGCCTGGGCGAGGCATCGGCGCTTGAGGCGTTGATGATCATGCTGGCCATCTTCATGCCCGTGGCGCTGATCTGGGTCGCTGCCTCGGCCGCCAAGACGGCTCGTATTCTGCGCGAGGAATCGGCACGATTGCAGGGCGCGATCGATGCCATGCGCGCCGCCTATGTGGTGCAGCAACAAAACGGCGGCATGGACCTGCGCCCTGAGGTTGTGGCCAAGCTGGATGAGATTGCAAAGGCACAGCGCCAGGCCGAGAACGCGCTGGCCAGCTTTACATCGATCCGCAAAGCCGCCGAAAGCGCCGAGGCACGCGCCGCGGTTGCCCGCGAACCCGCAACACCGGACGCGCCGCAGCCAAGCCTGGGGCTGGGAACGCCCGCCGAGGCGCTGCAGGAACCAATCTCGATCGCGGATTTCATCAAGGCGCTGAATTTCCCCGAAAACGAGCATGACAAGGAAGGGTTCCGCACCCTGCGACGCGCCTTGCAGGATCCGTCGACCAAGAAACTGATCCGGGCCAGCCAGGACGCGCTGACCCTGCTCAGCCAGGACGGGATCTACATGGATGACCTGCGCCCGGACCGCTCCAAGCCCGAGATCTGGCGCAAATTCGCCAAGGGCGAACGCGGCAAACCCATCGCGGGGCTGGGCGGCATTCGCGACCGGTCGTCGCTGGCGCTGTCGTCAGGTCGGATGAAGCAGGACCCCGTGTTTCGCGACGCCGTGCATCATTTCCTGCGCCAGTTCGACAAGACGCTGGTCGATTTCGAACAGAACGCGACCGATGAAGAGATCGTGCAGATGTCCGACACCCGCACCGCCCGCGCATTCATGTTGATGGGGCGTGTGACAGGGACGTTCGATTAAAGCACGTTTCGGAGTACCTGAGCCAAGGTGCATCGCTTAACGCGTTGAAACCTTTGATTTCAGGCAGCGTTAAGGGGGGCAGGTTTTTTTCGAAAGCGCTATAGGGCCCGACACTCACCCTACGCTACGCCAAACCCCGCATAGGGCAGGAACGTCACCAGGTCCCCCGGCGCGATCTCCTGTGCCTCGAATGGCAATTCCACCAGCCCTTCGGCCCAGGACAAACCCGAGATCCGGCCCGACCCCTCAGATCTGAACAGCTCCACCCTGCCATCCGGGCCGATGCGCGCGCGCGGGTATTCGGCACGCCCGTGTTTCTTGGATTTCGCGAACCCCGCCGGCACCTGCATCCGCATGGGCTCGACCCATCCGGCCCCGGACAAGAGGCTGAGGGCCGGGCGCGCGAAGATCAGCGCGCAGACAAGCGCGGCCACCGGGTTGCCCGGCAGGCCAAAGACCGGCACGCCGCGCCATTGCGCCAGCGCCAGGGGGCGCCCCGGTTTCAGCGCGACGCGCCAATTGGAAAGCCGCCCATGGGTGCGCAGAAGCCGTGAGATATGATCCTCATCGCCCGCCGAGGCCCCGCCCGAGGTCAGGATCGCATCGGCCCCCGCCGCCTTGTCGAGCGCCGCCGTAATCGCGGCTTCATCGTCGGGCTGGCGGCCAAGGTCGATCACCTCAAAGCCCCAACCCGCCAGCAACGCCGCCAGCATCGGGCGGTTGGCGTCATAGATCTGCCCCGGCCCTGCCGCATCCCCGGCCTCGCGCAATTCATCGCCGGTCGAGATTACCGCGACGCGCAACCGCCTGAATACGGGCACCACGCCATGGCCGGCGGCCGCAAGCAGGGCCAGATCGGGCGGGCGCAGGCGCTGACCATCGGTCAAAATCACCTGTGCCTGTTCGACATCTTCACCCGCCTTGCGGGTATTGCTGCCGGGTTTTACCGGTCCGTTGAACGCGACGGAGCGCCTGTCGGTCCGGCAGTCCTCTTCCATGACCACTGTATCGACGCCACCGGGCAACGCCGCACCGGTCAGGATGCGGATCGCCTGGCCATGCGGGACGCTGCCGGAAAAACCCTGCCCCGCCGCCGCCCGGCCCGCAACCAGCGGCAGGATCTGCGGGCCTGCGCCGGTTGCGGCATGGGCAAACCCATAGCCGTCAACCGCCGCGTTGGCGGTTGGCGGGTTTGACCGGCGCGCGCGCATATCCCCGGCCAGCACGCGCCCTGCCGCCTGCGCCAGCGGTACGTTTTCGCGGCCCACAACCGGATGCAGAATATCGCGCAGCCGGGCCAGGGCCTCGGGCACCGGGGTCCAGTCGACGCCCGGCGGCAGGGCGAAACAATCATCCTTCAATGGCGGCGGGGCCAGAGGTGCGGCCAGTACCGAAAGCAATGCCGCCTCCTGACCCGTTCCCAAAATCCAGCCTTCTTCTGCGGATCTGGGCTCCAGACAGGCCGCCAACGCGTCAGGCGCAAGACCCGCGAAGGCCTGCGCCAATAACCGCACCTGCGCCCGGTCGCGGATCGTATCGGGATCGGCCCGAACCGCCGCGTTGATCAGCGACGGCCAGATCTCGGCCAGCACGATCTGGCCCTCGGGGGCCTCGAACGGCCAGACCGACAGCGCATCGCCAAAGCGCCTTCTCAGCCGCGCCAGCACCGGCAGACCCATCAGAACCTGCGACCCGACCGCCCCCGCGCCCGCCAATTGCCAGACGGAAAACATGCCCGGCGCGGCGCGTTCCACCGCGCGCGTTTCGGCGCAGCCATGCCCGGCGCGCTCCGTTCCCTTGCGCGGCAGGCCGTCGACATCCGTCTTGCTGCCATTGCCCCAGAACGGCCCGATACCGGGAAAGAGCGCGTTCATTTCGCCCGCCACCTGCCAACGGTTATTGGCCCTGGGCGCATCCTCGATCCGCGCCTCCAGCCAATCCCACAGCGCAAACGGATCGGCGCGCCCGGTGATCGCCCGCGCCACACCCGTTGGATAGCCGAAGGGGAAATCGAACCCCGCCAGCACCCGCCGCCCGGCGGCGCTCTCTGCGTTCAGCAAATCGGTCAACCAGCCTTCGGCCACGTGCCGGTTGCGCAGATAGACGGGTTCCTCGCCGATGCCGTCGCGCACGACCCCGGCCCAGATCGCATCTTTCACCGGCGCAGGTCCCCGGTCATGGCCTCCCGACCAGTCGACCATCAGGACCGTGTCGAACCGGCTCATAGCCCCAGTTCCGCCGCGATGAAATCGGCGATGGCCCGCGTGTCATCGAGATTCAGGACCGGCCTGTCGGTTCCCGGCGCGCTGTCGGATGCCACCGCGCGGATCGTGGGATCGTTTGGGGCCAGCAGGCCCTGCCCGGTTGCCGCGCGATGGGCCTCGATCTTGGGGTGGGCTTCGCGCTTGAACCCCTCCACCAGCACCAGATCGGCCGGGGCCAGTTGCGCCAGAAGATCGGCCAGCGGCGGCTCGGGCGCGCCCTGTAATTCGGTCATCAAAGCCCATCTCTTGCCCGAACTCAGCATCACCTGCGCCGCCCCCGCCGCGCGGTGGCGGTAGCTGTCCTTGCCGGGGTGATCGACCTCAAAGGAATGATGCGCGTGCTTGACGGTCGATACCCGCAGACCGCGCGCGGTGAATTCGGTGACCAGACGCTCCATCAACCCGGTCTTTCCCGAATTTTTCCAGCCCGCGATACCCCAGAGCTTCATGTCAGCATCCCCTCGGCCCGCGCCAGATCCTCGGGCGTGTTTATGTTGAAAAACGGATCGAACGGCGTGTCCGGGAATACCGCGCTGGCGGCCCCATGGCCGTCAGCCCAGAGCACAACCTTGCGCAGCCCGCCCGCCAGCGCCGCCCGCAGATCGTCGCGCAAAGCCACGGGCCAGAGGCCAATGGTCGGCTGCCTCAGCACTCCGCGCGCGGCATCGCGCGTCGCCGCCAGCGCAATCGGCGCGCCCGCCGTCTCAGACGCCAGCAACAGCCGCGGCACCAGATCGGGCGGCAGAAAGGGCGTGTCGGCGGCGGCGGTCACAATATGGCTGCCCCCCTTGTCCGCCGCCCAATCGAGCCCTGCCAGAACCCCCGCCAGAGGCCCCGGATTGCCCGCCACGCTATCGGCCAGAACCGGCAGGCCGAGGCCCGCGAACCGGGCCGCATCGCCATTGGCATTCAGCGCCAGGTGCGCCACCTGCGGCGCGACGCGTTCGATCACGTGATCAAGCAGCGTTTTGCCGCCAAGCCGCAACAAGCCCTTGTCGCCGCCGCCCATGCGCGTGGCCCGCCCGCCCGCAAGAATTACACCCAGAGGCTGCTGCATCATTCGCCCCCCTTGCGGCGATGTTCGCGCACTTCATCGGGCACCGCGCCCGGATCGGCATCGCGCAGCAGCCGCTCTTCGCCCGCCAGACAGACAAAGCGCCGCCCCTTCAGCCGCCCGATCAGCGTCAGCCCGACCTGGTTGGCAATCTCGACCCCCCAGGCGGTAAAGCCCGAGCGCGAGGCCAAAACCGGAATGCCCATCAGCGCCGTCTTGATCACCATTTCCGAGGTCAGCCGCCCGGTGGTGTAGAGGATCTTGTCGGCGGGCCCGGTTCCGGTCCGGTACATCCAGCCCGCCACCTTATCGACCGCATTGTGGCGCCCGACATCCTCCATATAGACCAAGGGCCGATCCGCCTGACACAGGACCGTGCCATGGATGGCCCCGGCCTCCAGATAGAGGCTGGGCGTGCGGTTGATCTGATGGCTGAGCGCATAGAGCCACGAGCTGCGCAGCTCTGCCTGAGGCAGGGTCAGCCCCTCCAGTCCCTCCATCATGTCGCCAAAGACCGTGCCCACGGCACAGCCCGATGTGCGGGTCTTGCGCGCCAGTTTGGCCTCGTGATCGGTTTCGGCCTCGGTGCGCACAACAACCGCCTCGACCTCGGCGTCATAATCGACACCGGTCACCCGGTCGGCATCCGACAACATGCCCTGATTGCGCAGGAACCCGAGCGCCAGGTATTCCGGGTGGTCTCCGATTGTCATCGCGGTCACGATCTCGCGCGCATTCAGATAGATCGTCAGCGGGCGTTCCTCGACAACCCGGACGCTGACCGCATCGCCGTTTTCATCGACCCCGGCCACGCCGCGCGACAGCCCGGCGGCCTCCGGATCGGGGGCGATCACATATCGTGAGGCCATATCCTTCAAAACACTCAATTGCATCTCCGCGCGCGGGGGCCTAATCGGGCCTGTAAGGGATAAGGTAAGGGGCCGTCATGGCAATCTCCACACCCAAAAGCGCCTATCTGAAGGGCGTCACCGGCGCGGTCCCGTTTTTGCTGGTCGTGATCCCCTTTGGCATGCTCTTTGGCGTGGTCGGAACCGAGGCCGGGCTGAACCTGGCGCAGGTGATGGGATTTACCACGCTCGTCATCGCGGGCGCGGCGCAGTTCACCGCGATCCAGCTGATGGTGGATGAGGCCCCCGCCATCGTCGTCATCGTCTCGGCGCTTGCGGTCAATCTGCGCATGGCGATGTATGCGGCGGCGCTGGCCCCGTATCTGGGCCCGGCACCGCTCTGGCAACGGGCCATGATCGCCTATCTCAATGTCGATCAGACCTATGCCCTGTCGCATCAGAAATTCGAGGACCGTCCCGAAATGTCCGTGCCAGCGCGGGTCGCTTTCTTTGTCGGCTGCGCCACGCCGATCCTGCCGATCTGGATTCTGGCCACCTATGTGGGGGCGGTACTGGGGGCTGCCATTCCGCCGGAATACGCGCTGGATTTCGCGGTGCCCATCACCTTCATCGCGCTGGTGGCCCCCGGCCTGCGCACCGTGGCGCATGTGGCGGCGGCGCTGACATCGATCATTCTGGCGCTGGCGCTTGGCTGGATCCCGCATAACCTGTGGATCCTCGTGGCAGCGCTTGGCGGCATGATGGTCGGGGCCGAAATCGAACGGAGGGCCACGCCATGACCGGCTGGTCCGATCCCGCTATCTGGGGCATCGTCGCGGCGCTCGGCATTGGCACCTATGCGATCCGGTTCTCGTTTCTGGGGCTTCTGGGCAACCGGGTCTTTCCCGATTGGGTGCTGCGGCATCTGCGCTATACCGCCGTCACGATCCTGCCCGCGCTGATCACGCCCATGGTGCTCTGGCCCGAGGCCACGGGCGGCCAGACCGATCCCGCGCGTCTTGCGGCGGCAGCGGCGGCGCTGGCTGGCGGCTACTTGTCCCGCAACGCGATTGTGGCCATCCTTAGCGGAATGGCCACGCTCTATCTGGTACAATATCTGGCGGGTTAACTCCGCGCCTTCAGCCCGTCCCTTATCTCGATCAGGATATCCAGCTCGCTCGGCCCGGCATCGGCCTCGGGTTCTGCCTCGGTCTCGGCTTCCTTGGCCTCGGACGCTTCCTTGATTTTGTTGACCGAGCGCACCAGCATGAACACCACGAAGGCGATGATCAGAAAATTGATAACCGCCATGATGAATGCGCCATAGGCAAAGGTCGACGCCCCCGCCTCCCGCGCGGCGTCAAGGGTGGCATATTCACCATCGCCCAAAGTGTAGAAAAGGTTGGCAAAGTCGATGCCACCGGTGAACAACCCTATAAAGGGCTGAATCAGATCATCGACCAGAGATTTGACAATGGCCGTAAAGGCCGCGCCGATAATGATGCCCACGGCCATATCCATGACATTGCCGCGCGCGATGAAATCCTTGAATTCTTTCAACATGGCGTGATTTCCTAATCCTGTCGCTGCTTTCCAATAGAAGTAGCGACATTTAGGCATAAATCGCGCATGCCTGTCTTTAGAAACCTTCCATGACCACGCGGGAGGCGTTGGCCGGAAACAAGCCCAAACCGCGACGGGATCCCTGCCGCAGGCCTATTCCGGCAGGGCCCCCGTCAACACGTAGCGCAGGATCTGGACCACCTCTCCGGGGGTTTCGGTCACGGCAAGCGCCGCGGCATCCACCTCCTTCAGCGGATGCTGATGCTCGGGCCCATGCATGATCACCAAGGGCGTGCCAAGCGCCGCGGCATAGCCCGCGTCAAAGGCCGCATTCCACTGTTTGTATTTCTCACCAAAGCGCACCACGACGATATCTGCGGCCTCGATCGCATTTCGGGTGCGGATGGCATTCAGTTTCGCCCCTTTGTGGTCATGCCAAAACTTGCTCTGCTCGGCCCCCATGATCGCGACACCACAATCGTCGCTTGCATCGTGATCGGTAACCGGGGCCATGAATTCGACATCCAGCCCCTGCGCCCCGGCAATGATCTGCTCTCGCCAATCGGTGTGAATCTCGCCCGACAGATATACCCTCATTGCTTGCTCCTCTCGATTGCCCCGAACATCCGGGGGATTCATCTTGGCCCAAATACCTCGGGGAGCGCGAGGGGCAGCGCCCCTCGCACCGGTCGCCGCGCGGAACGCGCGGCGAAACCATCACCCGCGCAGCACACCGCCAGTGGCTTTCGCAACCTTTTCGACGATCTTCACCCCAACCGCCTCGATCTCTTCCTCGGTCAGGGTCTTGTCGCGCGGCTGCAAACGCACCGACAGCGCGATGGATTTCTTGCCCGCCCCCATCTGCGCCTCTGCCTTATCACCGGCAAATTCATCGAATACCCGAACCCCATCGATCAGCTTCTTGTCGGCCCCGGCCGCCGCATTGGCCAGGTTGACCGCCTCGACCCCGGCATCGACGACAAAGGCGAAATCGCGCTCGACCGCCTGCAGATCGGAGATATCGAGCGCCCCGCGTGAGGCCGTCTGCGCCCGCGCCATCGGGATCTCTTCGGGAAAGAGCGTCAGCGCCATCGCCGGTCCCTTCACATCCATCGCGGCCAGGATCTTGGGATGCACCTCGCCGAATATGCCCAGCACCTTCTTGGGGCCAAGGCAAATCATACCATGCCGCCCGGGATGCCACCACTCACGGGCACCGCGCAGGATCTGCACCTTGGCGGGCGCGCCCATCGCCGCCAGCGCCGCCTCGGCATCGGCCTTCACATCATAAAGGTCGACCGCCCGGCGTGACCCATGCGGGTCGCGCGCGCCCGCATGCCCGACCAGCAGCGCGGTGGCCTGGATATGCTGTTCCCCCGGCTCGCCGCCCTGAAATGCGGTCCCTACCTCGAAGAGCGCCAGATCCATCATGCCGCGCGCCTGATTGCGCGCCGCCGCCTGCAACAACCCCGGCAAGAGCGCGGGCCGCATATGGCTCATCTCGCTCGAAATCGGGTTCTCCAGCATCGTGGCATCCGAACCGCCGCCAAACAGCTCAGCGCTGGCCTTGTCGATGAAACTATAGGTCACGCATTCATTATACCCAAGCGCCGCAAGCGTCCGCCGCCCGGCGCGCTCGCGCAGTTGCATCGGCGTCAGAACCGGTTTCGGCACGCCCGCCGAAACCCGCGTCATCGGTTTGCCCTCCAGTTTGGTCAGCGACGCAACCCGCGCCACCTCCTCGACCAGATCGGCCTCACCCTGCACATCGCGCCGCCAGCTTGGCACATCGACCTCCAGCAGGTCGCCCGATCCGGTGGCCGAAAACCCAAGCGCGCTCAGGATCCGCGCCTGTTCATCGCGCGGGATCTCCATGCCGACCAGGCTGATCACGCGGGCCGTGTCCAGCGGGTAGCTGCGGGCGGTCTGCAACGCGCCTCCCGCCTCTGCCACATCCGAGGCCGTGCCGCCGCAAATCTCGAGGATCAGCTTTGTCGCCGCCTCCAGACCGGCGCGCGTATATTCGGGATCCACCCCTCTCTCGAACCTGTAGCGCGCATCGGAATGGATTTTCAGATCACGCCCGGTAAAGGCGGTGCGGATCGGGTCCCAATAGGCGCTTTCCAGAAACACATTCACCGTCTCGCCGGTGCAGCCCGTGGGCAGCCCGCCCATGATGCCGGCGATGCTTTCGACACCGTCCTCATCCGAAATCGCCACCTGACCTGCCGACAGGGTATAGTCCTTGTCATCCAGCGCCGTCAGAGTCTCACCACCCGCCGCGTGATGAACCCGCAGGTTGCCCGTGACCTTGTCGGCATCGAAAACATGCAGCGGGCGGTTCATGTCATAGGTGAAGAAATTGGTCACATCGACCAGGGCCGAAATCGGCCTGAGCCCAATAGCGCGCAGCCGATCCTGCAGCCATTCCGGCGACGGACCGTTCTTAACGCCCTTGATTACCCGCCCTGTGAAATGCGGGCAGTCGTCCAGCGTATCGGCATCAATCGACACGCCGATCGGGCTGGCGAATTCCCCCGGCACCTCGACCTCCGCCAAAGGTTTCAGAACCCCCAGCCCCCTTGCCGCCAGATCGCGCGCCACACCGCGCACGCCAAGCGCGTCCTGACGATTGGGCGTGATCGCGATCTCGATCACCGGATCGACCTTGGCGGGGTCATGTTCGGCCAGCCAGTCGATGAACCGGTCGCCAACCTCGCCCGAGGGCAGCTCGATAATGCCGTCATGCTCGTCCGACAGCTCCATCTCGCGCTCCGAAGCCATCATGCCAAAGCTCTCGATGCCGCGGATCTTGCCGACGCCGATGGTGGTGTCGATCCCGGGCACATAGACGCCGGGCTTGGCGATCACCACGGTGATGCCTTCGCGCGCATTGGGGGCCCCGCAGATGATCTGTTGCACGCCCGCATCGGTTTCGACCTGGCACACGCGCAGCCGGTCCGCATCGGGGTGTTTTTCCGCGCTCAGCACCTTGCCGATGGTAAAATCCGCCAGTTTCGCACCGCGATCGATGACCTCCTCGACCTCCAGCCCGAGGTCGTTCAGTGCGTAGCAAATCTCGTCCAGCGTGGCCTCTGTCTCCAGGTGATCCTTCAGCCAGGAAAGGGTGAATTTCATGTCTCGCGTCCCTCTGCGTCTTTGCGCCCAAGCGCTTACCCCATGTGCGCCCGGTTGAAAAGCCGGGGCAAGGTGCCGCGCCTGTCTCGAAAATGCCCGAAGCGCCGGACATCGCCGGACGCATTGGACTCTCTGAATTCAGGCCGTGTCGAGGACGTGAGGTTTTTCGAAACTGCCACAGGCGCGAATATGGCTCAGCCAATTGCGCAGCTCGGTCAGACGGGTTGCGGGCGCGAGATCCTCAGGCGCGGCCCCCAGACGGATGGCCGCGCCCGCATCCGTTTCGGCAATCTCCAGATCCGCGATCAGCTGTGCATCGGTTTCCCCGGCGCGGACCAGCACTTGGGCCAGATGGGCGGGCGGAATCTCCGGGTGGTATTGCACGCCCCAGAAACTGACCCCGTCCTGATCATAGGCGAACGCCTGCACCGAAGAATGCGCGTTCCCCGCCAGCAGGACCCCCCCCTTGGGCAGGGCCGTCACCTCATGGCTGTGAATGCAGGGCACGCTGAATCCCTGCCGCCGTCCTGTCAGAAACGGATGGGTCAGACCGGCCTCGGTCAGGGTTACACCAAGCGCCAACCCACGCTCCCGGCCATTGGGCGATACCGCCGAGGCCCCGCCAAGCACAGAGGCCGCCAATTGCATCCCGTTGCACGAGCCATAGGTGGGCAGACCACGGGCGAAAACCGTCTCCATCGCGGCCCGGAGCGGCGCGCCTTCTGGGGCATCGACGCCCCAATCTACCGCTGAGCCGGTAAAGATCACGCCATCCGCTCCGTCCAGCATGTCCGCCGCAAGCGGAACCTCCAACGGGCGCGCGATGCGCGTTTCGATATCTGGATCGATCCGGGCCAGGGCCGTTTGAAACAGATGCGCGTCCTGCGGATAGCTTGGCGGGTTCGACTCGACGATCAGAACAGCGGTCATTCAGCGCGCCTCGCCCGGCTGGCGAAAAGACGAGATCGCGGTGCCGAATTCATCGGCCTGGCAGATGAATTCACTGGTGTGGCTGTCCCCGCCCCGCGCAGTGACGAAACGGGGCAGGGCCTGCCTGCTGACGGATCGCGTTTTGAACACTCGGGTAATCCTCCTTCGCTGTGCCCGGGACGGTAGCGCGGAGGCAAGGTTCCGCATGGCCATATGCGTCCTGGCGCGGTCCTCGGGCGACCTCGGGTTGGGGCAAGAGAGCCGATCACCGACGCGCCGAAAGGGGCTGGCCTGTTTGGAAGTAAGAAAGCCGCGCGATGGCCAGACCGCGGGGGTGGCGATCTGACGGTGGTGGAAACCGCTTTATGCCAGCCAAGTTCATGTTAGTTGGAAATGTCGGATTACCCTAACAAATCGCCAGCCCCGGGGGGCGGCCCCCTCTCGGCAGATGTCCATTGGAAATCGCCTGTCGGGTCAGTGCTGGCAATCGCGCGGCGGCCTTACGGCCTTGATTCCGCGCGAAGGTGCTCCATCATCCACGGGCTTCAAACGCGCCAGCGAGGAAAGAGACACTTCCGGCAAGAAGAGCCTCCCAGTTACCCGTTCAACCCGCCATGGATCGTCGGCACATCCAGCGCCGAGAACCCGTAATGCCGGAGCCAGCGCAGATCGCTGTCAAAGAACGCTCGCAAATCCGGTATCCCGTATTTCAGCATCGCAATCCGGTCTATCCCCATGCCAAAGGCAAAGCCCTGCCACAGGTCGGGATCGATCCCGCCCGCCTGCAACACCTTGGGATGCACCATGCCCGAGCCCAGAACCTCCAGCCAATCGTCGCCCTCACCCACCTTCACGGTGCCGCCTTCCCAGGAACACTGGATATCGACCTCGGCGGAGGGTTCGGTGAAGGGGAAATGCGAGGCGCGGAACCGGGTTTTGACCTTGGCCCCGAAATAGGCCGAGAAAAACTCCTCCAGCACCCATTTCAGATTGGCCATCGAGATGTCCTTGTCCAGCGCCAGCCCCTCGACCTGATGGAACATCGGGGTGTGGGTCTGGTCGTAATCGGCGCGGTAGACACGGCCCGGACAGATGATCCGGCAGGGGGCACCGTGTGCCTCCATATGGCGGATCTGCACCGGGCTGGTATGGGTGCGCAACACATGCGGCGGGCGGTCGTCGCCGGGCGCGCGATGGGTATAGAACGTGTCCATCTCGGCCCGCGCCGGGTGATGGCCGGGGATATTGAGCGCGTCGAAATTATACCAGTCAGTCTCGATCTGCGGGCCTTCGGCGACGGCAAAGCCCATATCGGCGAAAATCGCGGTGACCTCTTCGGTGACCTGGCTGACCGGGTGGATCGTGCCCATGCGCCGGGGCCGGGCAGGCAGCGTCACATCCAGCCATTCGGCGCGCAGACGTTCCTCAAGCGCGGCATCGCCAAGGGCCGCCTTGCGCGCCGCAATGGCCGAGTTCACCTCATCCTTCAGCGCATTCAGCGCCGGGCCCGCGACCTGGCGTTCCTCAGGCGTCATGCGGCCAAGCTCGCGCATCTTCAGGCTGATCTCGCCCTTTTTGCCGACGGCCCTGACCCGCAGATCCTCGAGCCCTGCCTCATCACTCGCGCCCGCAATCGCGGCCAGGTATTTTTCGCGCAGATCATCCATGATTTCGGTGCCCTTTGTCTCGTCTGGACGCCCTGCTACCAGAACCGCGCCTGAAAGCAAGCCGGTGGCCGTTCGACAAGGCGCATACCGCGGCCTAAACTGCGGCCTTCGTGCAAATCGAGGGGGCGGGATATGGACGACGCCGGCGGATGCTATTGTGGCGCTTTGCGCTATCGCGTGAGTGCGGATCCGGTATTCAAGGCCCAGTGCCTGTGCCGCGAATGCCAGTATTTCTCGGGCGGGGGGCCGAATTTCTTCATGATCGTGCCCGATGCCGGGTTCCGCTATACCAAGGGCACGCCGCAGGAATTTACCCGCACCGATCTGGACGCGCCCGTCACCCGGCAGTTCTGCGGCACCTGCGGCACCCATATCGCCACCCGCAAACCGGGGCTTGCAGCGGCGATCCTCAAGGTTGGCACATTGGACAACCCGGCCGCCTATGAGGGGCCAAAACTGGCGATCTTTACGCTCGATCAGCAGCCCTTTCATGTGTTGGCCGACGGTCTGCCGACCACCGAACGCCTGCCGCCCCGATAAGGCTTGCCATTTGGCCGCATTGCGCGCAGTCCACGAGCAGATGATTTTCCGGGCAAAACTGTCAGAAAGCGTGCCATGCCATTCTTCAGCCTGGGGTTCCGCCCGTTTTTCCTGATGGCCGCCATCTGGGCGGTCGTTTCCATGACGCTGTGGATCATCTACCGGGGCGGGGCCGACATGCTGACCGGACCCCTGCTACCGGTGGAGTGGCACAGCCACGAGCTGATCTTTGGCTACGGCGGCGCGGTGCTGTCTGGTTTTCTGCTGACGGCGATCCCGAACTGGACCAAACGCAAACCCCTGTCCGGTGCGCCGCTGGCGGGGCTCGCGGCCCTGTGGCTGGCGGCGCGGGTCGGGTTTCTTTTCGACACCGGCCTGCCCTTTGGCGCGCTTGTGGCGCTGGATCTGGCCTTTCCGGCTCTTTTTTCGGCCTATGCCGGGCGCGAGATCATTGCCGGCGGCAACAAGCGCAATCTGCCGGTCTTCGGCATCGCCTTGCTGTTTCTGATCGCCGATGCGCTGTTCCTGTGGGAGGTCTGGGCCGGTGCGACCCTCTATGGCCCCCGGATCGGGATTGCCGTGCTGATCGGCTTTATCTGTCTGATCGGGGGCCGCATCACCCCGGCCTTTACACGCAACTGGCTGAAGGCGCGGGCGGCGGCGGATCTGCCCGCCGAGTTCGGCCCGCTGGACAAGGTCACGCTGGCGGGAACCGCAGCCGGGCTGACGCTGTGGATTGCCTTGCCGCAACATTGGGTGACCGGGCTGGCGGGTCTGGCGCTTGGCGTGGCCCATATCGCCCGGATGGCACGATGGCGCGGGCTTGCCGTGCGCGGCGAACCGTTGCTGTTCGCCCTGCACGCAGGCTATGCCTTCGTTGCCCTCGGGTTCCTCCTGGCGGGGCTCGCCGCTTTGCTGCCCGCAATCCCGCCGATCGCCGCGATCCACGCCTGGACCGTGGGCGCGGTTGGCACAATGACCCTGACGGTGATGACGCGGGCCACTTTGGGCCACTCGGGCCGGGCGCTTGTGGCGGGATGGGTCGAGACCCTGTATCTGGCCGCCCTGCCCTTGGCGGCGCTGGCGCGCATTGCCTCGGCATTTACCGGCAGCCCCCTCTGGCTGGTGCAGCTGTCGGCATCGCTCTGGATTTTCGCTTTCGGGCTTTTCGCGCTGCGCTATGGGCCGGTGATGTTCATGCGCAGGCCCAAACCGCGGGCCTGACGCCCGGCCATGAAAAAAGGGCCGCCCGAACCGGGTGACCCTTTTTCGATTTCAGCGGACGCGGGTGGCTTACGCCAGCGCGGCCTTTGCCTGGGTGACAATCGCACCGAACGCGTCGGGCTCATGCACGGCCAGATCGGCCAGAACCTTGCGGTCAACCTCGACCCCGGCCAGTGCCAGGCCGTTGATGAAGCGCGAATAGGTCAGCGATTCGTCATGGGCGCGCACGGCGGCGTTGATCCGCTGGATCCACAGGGCGCGGAACTGGCGCTTGCGGTTCTTGCGGTCGCGGGTTGCGTATTGGTTGGCCTTGTCGACCGCCTGCGTGGCGGTGCGGAAATTGGTGGACCGGCGGCCGTAATAACCTTTGGCGGCCTTGATCACTTTTTTATGGCGTGCGTGGGTGACAACCCCACCTTTGACTCGGGACATTTCTCAGGCCTCCTTAGCGCGAATAGGGCATGTAACCCTTGACGATCTTCTCGTCAGGGGCGGACAGGATAGTGGTTCCGCGTGCGGTGCGGATGAACTTGGTTGTCCGTTTGATCATGCCGTGGCGTTTGCCCGCCTGGCCTGCTTTGACACGGCCCGAGGCCGTGACCTTGAAGCGCTTCTTGGCGCTCGATTTGGTCTTCATCTTGGGCATTTCCGTCTCCAATTTTCTGGGTCGGTTCTGACGCATCTCGGCATGCCACTTGGGCCGGACACATCGGTTAGAGCGCGCTAGGTAACGCCAAATCGCGGGGCAGGCAAGGGCCTAGTTCAGGATCCGTGCCGCAACCGAGATAAAGGCGTTCGGTATCTCGCGCCAGCCCTGCGGATCGGGAATCGAAATGAACGTGTAAACAAACACGCCCGCGGCCACCGCCAGGGCCGCCAAAGCGATCGTCGGAAACACTTTTTCGGACCAGGAGGCCAACGCCGAGGCGATGGCAAGTCCCACGACCAGCGTGGACAGGGCCAAAAGAATGTCGGGCGGGATGCTCATTCAAGATCGGTAGATAGAATCAGGTGTTCGGCGCAAGGGGCCACGCGGATGATATTGGTGGTGCCCTGCACATTGAACGGCACGCCCGCGGTGACCACGATCTGATCGGCCGAGGTGGCGATGCCGGTGCTGCGCGCGGCCCGCGCGGCCGAAATCACCGCCATCTTGAATCGCGTCAGCTCTCCGGTCAGCACGCAATTGGTGCCCCAGGTCAGCGACATGCGCCGCGCGACATCGGCCAGCGGCGTCAGCACGATGATCGGCACGCGCGGGCGTTCGCGCGCCACCAGCGACGCGGTGGTGCCCGATTGCGTGAAACAGCAGATCGCCTTGATGTCGGTCGATTCGGCGATTTCGCGGGCCGAGGCCACGATGCCATCGGCCACCGATGAGCGTTTGACGCTGCGGGTATTTTCCATGATGTCGCGATAGGTCGGGTCGGCCTCGACCTCCAGCGCGACATTGTTCATCGTGGTGACCGCCTCGATCGGATAACCGCCGGCCGCCGATTCCGCGCTCAGCATCACCGCATCGGCCCCCTCGTAGATGGCGGTGGCCACATCCGAGACCTCGGCGCGCGTCGGCACCGGGCTCTCGATCATCGATTCCATCATCTGTGTGGCCACGATCACCGGCTTTGCCGCCGCCCGGCAACGCCGCACCAGCCGTTTCTGGATCGGCGGCACATTCTGCACCGGCAGTTCGACGCCCAGGTCACCGCGCGCCACCATGATGCCATCGGAGGCCGCCAGGATCTCTTCAAACGCGGTCACGGCGGCCGGTTTCTCGATCTTCGACAAGATCGCGGCACGGCCTCGTGCCAGCTCGCGCGCCTCGGTCACATCGGCGGCACGCTGAACAAAGCTCAGCGCCAGCCAGTCGACCCCCAACCCACAGACAAATTCCAGATCGGCCCGGTCCTTGTCCGACAGCGCCGCCAGCGGCAGGACCACATCGGGCACGTTCACACCCTTGCGGTTGGAAATCGCGCCGCCCGCGATCACGCTGCAATCTGCATAATCAGTGCCGCAATCCTCGACCCTGAGCTTGATCTTGCCATCATTGACCAACAGCGTCGCGCCCGGCTCAAGGGCCGCGAAAATCTCGGGATGGGGCAGGCTCACGCGGGTTGCATCGCCCTCGGCCGGATCAAGATCGAACCGGAACCGCGCGCCATCGGCCAAATCATGCGGCCCCTTTGCAAAGACACCACAGCGCAATTTGGGCCCTTGCAGATCGGCCAGGATGCAGACCGGTTCGCCCAAATCCTGTTCGATCTGCCGGATGATCGCGTGACGGGCGCGAATCTCGTCATGATCGCCATGGCTCATGTTCAGGCGAAATACATTCGCGCCTGCTTCGAACAGGGCCCGGATCATCGCATAATCATTCGATGCGGGGCCAAGGGTTGCCACGATTTTCACATTGCGTTGACGTCTCATTCAGCCCGCTTTCCACATTTATGTTAGCGCTCACACTCGATTTGACGCCGTTATGTCCCAAAACCCATTACAGGACAACTGGCACTTGGGCGCAAGCTGGCGTATGTGACATTCTGCAATGAGAGACGAGCCCCAGAAATTTGCGCCCTTTGAGATTGCCGGCCCGGAGCGCCCGGCGCGGTGGCTGTTGACCTGCGATCATGCCTCAAACCGCGTGCCCGATTGCGTCAATGGCGGCGATCTTGGCCTGCCGCCCACCGATATGGCGCGCCACATCGCCTATGATGTCGGAGCGGAGGGCCTGTCGCGGTTTCTGGCCGCCGAACTGGGCGCGCCGCTGATCCTGTCGCGGTTTTCGCGGCTGGTGATCGACCCGAACCGGGGCGAGCATGATCCCACGGTGCTGATGCGGCTCTACGATGGCTCGATCATTCCGGCCAATCGCGCCGCCGACAGGGCCGAGACCGAGCGCCGCCTGGCGGCCTTTCACCGCCCCTATCACGACGCGCTGACCGATCTGGCCGCCACCCGCGACGACGCTGCGCTGTTGGCCGTCCACAGTTTCACGCCGCAATTCAAGGGCCGGGCGATGCGGCCCTGGCATGTCGGCGTGCTCTATGCCGAGGATGACCGGCTGGCCCTGCCCCTGCTGGACCGCCTGCGCGCCGAGGCCGATATCTATGTCGGTGACAACGAGCCCTATTCCGGCCATCTGCCCGGCGACACGATGGACCGGCACGGGGTCGAAATGGGCCGCCCGCATGTGTTGATCGAGCTCCGCAACGACCTGATCGAAACGCCGGAGCAGCAGAAACACTGGGCCCTGCGGCTGGCCCCCATCCTTGACGGAGCGCTGGCCGACGCGCAGGTTTGAGGCGATAAAGGAGAGTTTCGATGGATGATCAGACGCGCCTGGAAATCGAGGCCGCCGCCTTTCGCCGATTGCAGCAGCACCTGATGGCGGACCGGCCCGATGTGCAGAATATCGACCTGATGAACCTGGCCGGTTTCTGCCGCAACTGCCTGGCGCGCTGGTATCAGGAAGCCGCCAACGAACGCGGCATCGAGATGGACAAGGACGCCGGGCGCGAGGCCTATTACGGCATGCCGATGGCGGAATGGAAGGCCAGATACCAGACCGAGGCCAGCCCCGAAAAACAAGCCGCGTTCAAGGTGGCCTTTGCGGAGAATGTCGAGGGGAAGGGCTGAAACGGGCTGTGCACATGGCGTACACATCGCGTGCGCAGCCTGTGCATACGGGGGGGGGCGGACGGGGTTCCGCGCCATGTGGACGATAGCGGCCACGGGCTGCGCCCCGCCCCCGGTGACGGTTCAGAAACCTGCCAAAACCAAGCGGTGTTTGGCCGGGGGTTTGTGACCATAGGTTCTTTGGTGCTTTCACCGCTATACATTTGAGGGACAAAAACGACCGTTTTTGGCACTGCGGTTGTGGCCTAGGGTTTTTGGCCGATGTTCGGGGCAAGCCGGATTTCGAGTTTGTTGTCCCGCACGCAATTGATCACCGTTGAGCATGTTTCAAATGACCCGCCGAATGTGATGTGTTGCGACGGCGAATCTGTGTTGCTTGTCCAGAAGCCGCGACCGAGATGCATGGTGCATCGCAATAGCTACTGAGAATGAAACAGCCAACTTTGAGCAGCTTTGACTGCCGTCACTATTGCTCAAATAGGACGCAAAAAGTGCCGAGAAAACTTGCTCACCGTGAAAATACAAAGCCGAGCCTAAATCCCAATGGCGATCAAGAACTGTGGCGTCGCCGAAATCTATCAGCGCAACGAGATCATCACGCTCACAAATCAACTGCCGTTCGTGCAGATCGCCATGACACAAAACATACTGTTGGTCTCTAACACGATGCGATACTTCGCGAAGGCAATCCAAAATTCCTCCTCTCAAATCGGGTAAGGTTGCGAGGATCGGATGCCTGAAACTTTCTTCCCATGTTTCAGGCAAAGGATTCTCGAAGCGCTGCATAACGCCTTCGAACGGGTCGATTTTCTCGCCTACGACAACGTCTTCATTGATCGAGCATGGGCGACCACAGTTGCGGACCGGTATCTGATGCAGCGCGGCGAGTGTTTCTCCAAGTTGCACAGATACGCGTTTTGTTAGCGCCCCTCGAATCGGATGTGACCCTTTCGCAAAATGCTCAAGGCACCATCTTTTTCCGTTCAAAGTGTGTCCTGTAGATTCCGAATTCAGGAGAGGAATGACAACACGGCCTCCGCGCTCCAATACGGAGGCTCGGATATAGGCGTCTGCCTCGCCGTCAAGCACTCGCTCTTTGGACTCGATGATACGCAGCGCATAGGTTTGCTCGGTTGAGCGTAGCTTCCATACGTTGCATGTTGCTCCTTTGGCTAAGAAAGTTGCTTGGACTGGCGTTTCATTCAAACGAGCTAGTACCGGCGTCGCAAGCGAAAGCAATTCTAATTCATCCACAAGTATGCCCTCTCGACCAAGAAACTCAGTTCATTGTCGTTAGGCAGACGCATGAAGGCAATGTTCAACTGCGGCACGATGCAAGCGCTGCCACAAGAGGTAGATCAGCCAAAACTCATACGTTTCTGTCACCGGCGAATAGGACCGTTTCTGACCGCAATGTGCAGCCGCTTTAACAGCGGCCTCACAACTTCAAGGCAACAACCCGTCGCGGCCTACTCCGCAGGCCGCAGGAACGCCGGTTTCCCCTCTTCGCTCAACTCGGGCGCATAGGCATAGCCGCCGGTGTCGAAATCCAGAATCCCGTCCGGGTCGGTCAGCCGCCGTGTGATGATGAACCGGGCCATCGCGCCACGGGCTTTCTTGGCGAAGAAGCTGACGATCCTGGGCCCGCCCGGTTTCTCCTCCAGAAATTGCGGCG
>Ga0316209_1000440_pt1 | contig 74730 bp, 70 predicted proteins | sample 6monopyrite_MG_FD_204945 | JGI IMG/M metagenome (GOLD analysis project Ga0316209, IMG submission 204945) | Microbial mat bacterial communities from mineral coupon in-situ incubated in ocean water Damariscotta River, Maine, United States -... | ecosystem: Environmental > Aquatic > Marine >... | reverse complement strand
TTTCATTATCGACAAAATTTTTACGAGCGACAGTCATCAGCTTCATCCTTGAAAATTAATCGGGGTATCAGCGTAAAGAAAGTAGCGCCGCTCATCAATGAGCAAAAACGCTTGCGCCTGTAATCCATTGGCTATAGGATTTGTGGGAGATATTCGATTAGTAGACTGTCTGATGATTTTGTTTATTATTGGTGGCGAGCGTTTCAAGTATAGAGCCTTAGGGCAGAAAAGCTAAAAAAATTGAAACAGCGCTGTCTAATTCATGCAGTGTGAAAAAACCTTATGGCGTAAAGATCGGATTTGTCTCTCCGGTTTTGTCGCGCTGATCTTACAGCTTAAGATGCATCGTTATTCCTTTCGGCCAGTACAGAGGTCAAAAGCGCCTGTTTCTTTTTTATTATTTTGACGGCTTGTTTTTGATTAACTTTAACAAAACGAATTTTATCATTCGCTTTTAATTGACCCAGTATCGACTGATCAGCGCTGACCACATTGGCAATTCTGGGGTAACCGCCGATAGTCTGGCCGTCGACCGAGGATATTATCGGTAAGCCAGATTGCGGGATCTGAATGCTGCCTGTAAGTAATCCTGAAGAAACCATCTGACGGGTAGAAGTTTGTGTTAGTCGAGTGCCGCGTAGTCTGATCCCCATTCGGTTTGACTCTGGCGTAACCTGGTATTGCTGCGAATAAAAAAATGAATGCTCAGCTTGAGAAAACCAGGCCGACTCAACCGATGGAACGCAACGCAATAGATAGCTTCCGCTAAATGTTAGTTGATTCTTATCCGCTAACTTGCGCATGGGAACTTTGCAAATAGCAGATAACGGGATCTGGTCATCGGTCATAAACGCCCGGCCATTCAGTCCACCGAAACCCGCCGACAGGTGAGTAGAAAAACTGTTTAAAACAGGCGTCAGCTTAAAATCTGCGGCAATCGCAATATAGGCGCGGGCACCCGAGTTAAGGCGGTCAAATTCCAGCAGGTCACCCGCGTTCACGCGCATGCTCTGGTTGTTAAAGACGAGGTCGCCGTTCAGATAAAGGTCAAAATCTGCGCCGGAAATAGCAATGGTCAAGGGCGTTTCAAATTGCAATGTCGGCCCGACCAGCGTGACTTCAATTACCGGGTTGTTCGCTGGATTGTTCACCAGCCAGTTGGCGATCTGCATGGATACCGGGTCCATGGCACCTGAGCGTGCTATGCCGTTGTGCATCTGACCGGGTCGGCCGAGATCCTGAATGCTCGTTTGTAATCCCGGTTTAATAACGTGAATACTCACAGGCCGTTTCCTGAAAGGCGAATAAATTTTTGCTCGCTAATCGGTACAAAACGCACTTTGTCCAGCGGTTTGGCTATAAAAGGATCGTCGGCTAGCGGGTCAAAAATAACGCTTGGTGTTCTGCCGATAATTTGCCAGCCGCCGGGGCTTGCCTGCGGATAAACACCGGTCTGTTCTCCACCGATGCCGACACTGCCGGCAGGCACGCGCGTGTCGGGCATTTTTTTACGGTCGCAAAAAAGTTTCGAATTGAGTCCGCCCAGATATAAAAAACCCGGAGAAAATCCCAGCATGTGAACCAGGTAATCTTTTTCGCTGTGCAGTTTGATGATTTGTTCAACCGGTAGACGGCAGCGTTCAGCTACAAACTTGAGATCCGGCGCGTAGGGCTCTGCGTAACAGACCGGAATTTCGACCACTCGGTATTCGACTTCTTGTTTCGCCGCGGACGAATTATTTTCATCATAACCCGGACAGGTTTTTATTTCGGCAAACTCAGCCACAATCGCGCCGATTTTTTCAGGGCAATCGGACAGCGGAGAATAAAAAATTGTCAGGCTCTGATAGGCGGGAATAACTTCTTCGATTGAGTCACCCAAACGGTGTTTGATCCTGTCCGCCAGTTCAAAGATCGCGCGCGCAAGTTTCTCGCTGATCGGCGCGTCAAATAGCAGAGTCAGCCCGCTATCGCCGTTGGCGACTGATTTTACTTTGCAGCCGATCGGCTCGCAGTAATACTCATTATCGAGTAATCCGTTCACTTGAGCTGAATTACGTGCGCTTGCAGCGTCGAAAATAATTTTCTGGCAATCGCCAGCGTCTGCGGGTTATCTCCGTGCAGACAGATTGAATCTACTCTGACGATTAGCTCCTGTCCATCCACCGTCTGCAAAGGTTTCCTGGTGGCGAGGGCTAACGCCTGCGTGATGGCTCGGTGGCTCTCTTCGTGCACAGCGCCGGCCTGATTTCGAGGTAATAATTGACCGTTTAACTGGTAGGCTCGATCGATAAAACCTTCGCGGATAAAAGTCTGTTGTTGGCTGGCTGCCGCTTGTTGAAGGTGACCCTGTGCCAGCCCGAGAATCGCCAGATCGGGATATCGATTTTTAAATAAGTCGACCAGTTTTTCACTTAACTCAAAACTTTTCTCAGCGTCGTTATACAGCGCGCCGTGGCATTTGATGTGCTCAAGTTGCATATTTTCGCGCGCTGCCAGCGCCAATAGCTGGTCGATTTGACGGCAAAGAGAATCGCTTAGTTGGTTGAAAGGCAGAGATATTGATCGCCGCCCAAAATGGGCTTTGTCGGCATAACCCGGATGCGCGCCAACTTTCAAGCCGTGAGCGCGTGCGTTGATCAGGCTTTGTTGCATGGTCAACTGGTTTCCCGCGTGGCCACCACAGGCAATATTGCAGCGGGTAAGGTAAGGCATCAGCAAAGCGTCGCGCTCGCAATCTTGTCGCTTGTCGCCCTCGCCAAGGTCGCAGTTGATATCAATTTGTGACGCCGTTTGCCTGTCTTTTGATTGAGACATTTTCAGAGCGCTCCAAACGCGGACAACAAGCTACGTCCGCTGAGCATAAGTGTCACCAGCAATACTGCAAAACCCATCAGATTTGACGGCCAGCGATTACGGTATTGTTTGAGGCGCTCGCTGTTCATGGTCCACAGTAAAAAAGCAGCGATTATTGGCAGTAAAAGACCGTTGGCGACCTGAGCAAACCAGATCACTTCCACCGGCCGATATCCGGCGCTGGACACCAGCACGCCGATGATTAAGATACTCAGCCAGATCAGGCGAAAGGCAAAAGAGTCCATTCGTTTGTCGATATTGAGAATACCGCTTAACGCGTAGGCTGCAGCCAAAGGCGCAGTAACCGCCGAAGAGACGCCGGCTGCAAAAAGTCCCAGTGCAATCAGGCTGGCGGCCCAGTTTCCGGCCACCGGGCGTAACGCTGGCGCTAAATCGGCGACGCCTGTGATAGGCGTGGCTTGCGCAAAAAAAGCGGTGGCTGCAGTGGAAACGATGGCGACGGAAATTAGTCCGCCGAGGGGGATCGAGACTATTAAATCTCGGCGTGCGTTGGCAAGATGCTCTGGTGACGACCATTTTACACTCGCGCTGGAAGCGTGTAGAAATAGGTTGTAAGGCACCACAGTGGTACCGATAAGAGCGATCACCGTTAGCATTGAGCCGTCAGGAAGTTGTGGAATCAGTAGGCCTTTGAGCAACGCAAAATAGTCCGGTTGCAACAATATAAGCGAGCCGACAAATGCCAGGCTCATCAGCGCGACCAGGGTGATCAAGGATTTTTCAATGACTCGATATTTGCCACTTGCCAGCAGCGCAAAGGCGGTCGCGCCAATGATTCCAGGCCAAAACCAGCCAGCGCCGAGGCCCGTTTGTGCTAACGGATCTGACATCCCCAGAGATTTTGACAGGGCAGCCAACCCAAGACTTGCGCCGGAGATGTTGCCGCTTTGGTAGGCGCCGTTGCCAACGACAATCGCTGAAACCACCAGAATAATTGCTGCGCCCCTGGCTATCGGGTTGCTGGCCGCCGCCCGGATATTTTCGCCAAGGCCCTTGCCGGTCACTATGCCAAGACGAGCGGACATTTCCTGCAATATCAGAGTCGAGGCAACGGCAAACAGCAAAGCCCACAACAGGCTAAAACCAAAATTTGCGCCAGCCATTGTGGCGGTAAACACGGTGCCGGGGCCAATAAAAGCCGCGGTGACTAAAATAGCTGGTCCTATTGTTCCTGTTTTCATTAAGAATAACCGTATTGTTAAGCGCTCTGGGGATACTAATATCACAGCGCCGCAGATAAGCCAATTGCTCTGTCATTCTGTCCGAGCGAGCAAAAATGCGTTAACTAACAGATGGTTACAAATTAAGGTTGCAATCATCCATTGGTGCGCAGCCAGCATGGGAAAATAAAACATGATGTATATCAATATGATAAGAACTAAACATGGCCATTTCCTTGTAAAATTCAGCGATTTTCTTTATGATCTGCGCGCGATTCCTGTTAACTGAGCGGTTCAGTGGTATTTTCCTATCTCGGCGAAGCCCAAATCTCCCGTTCAATGATTAACTACTATTAACTGATATTACTGGTCGATTGGGAGACTATCCGAATGAGTAATGATGGTGTGGATAACGGCAAACGCCGTTTTTTAACGCTGGCAACCAGTGCCGTCGGTGCTGTGGGTGTTGTCGGTGTAGCAGTGCCTTTCCTTGGTTCCTGGAAACCAAGTGCTAAAGCCCAGGCTGCCGGTGCGCCGGTTGAGTTTAGTCTGGACAAGCTGGAAGAAGGCCAGATGGTCAAAGTAGAATGGCGTGGCAAGCCGGTTTTTGTGGTCAAGCGCAGCGATTCTGCCCTTGAAATGCTCAAGAACAAAAAAGACGGTCTTAAAGATCCTGACTCGTCCAAGTTTCCCGAGCAGCAGCCAACTTATGTTGATCAGGTCAATCGGGCGATCCGTCCCGAACTGCTGGTGGTGGTTGGTATCTGTACCCATCTTGGGTGCGTGCCAAAGCATAAAAAAGAAACTGAAGTTGAGTGGGGCGGCGGATTCTTTTGCCCTTGCCACGGCTCCATATTTGACCTAGCTGGTCGTGTATTTACCGGCGTGCCTGCAAACAAAAATTTAGAAATTCCACCTTATTCCTACCTGTCAGATAATAAAATTCTGATCGGCGTCGACCAGGGAGCAGCGTAATGAGTAAAATGTCTCAATTTATGCAGTGGATAGACGATCGTTTCCCTGCAACTAAAGTCTGGAACGAGCATCTGGCGGAGTATTACGCGCCCAAGAACTTTAACTTCTGGTATTTCTTTGGCTCACTGGCAATGCTGGTATTGGTCAATCAAATCCTGACCGGGATCTGGTTGACCATGAACTACACGCCCACCGGCGAAGAAGCTTACGCTTCGGTCGAATTCATCATGCGTGATGTTGAATGGGGTTGGTTGCTACGTTATATGCACTCCACCGGCGCGTCGGCTTTTTTTATCGTAGTTTATCTGCATATGTTCCGTGGTCTGATTTATGGTTCATTTAGAAAACCACGCGAGCTGATCTGGATTTTCGGTATGATTATTTTTGTACTCTTGATGGCAGAAGCCTTTATGGGCTACCTGCTGCCATGGGGTAATATGTCCTACTGGGGCGCTCAGGTAATCATTAACCTGTTCAGTGCGATCCCTTACATCGGCGATGATATCACTATCTGGATCCGGGGCGATTACATTATTTCTGGTGCCACCCTGCATCGATTCTTCGCGTTGCACGTTGTTGCTTTGCCAATGGCTTTGCTGCTAATGGTGTTCCTGCACATAGTTGCGCTGCATAAAGTCGGTTCTAACAACCCGGACGGCATCGAGATCAAACAATATAAAGATGAAAACGGCATCCCGCTCGACGGCATTCCTTTCCATCCTTATTACACGGTAAAAGATATCGTAGGTGTCGCCGGATTCCTGTTTTTGTTCTGCCTGGTTATTTTCTTTGCACCGGACCTTGGCGGCTATTTCCTTGAGCCACCAAACTTTACTCCGGCCGACCCGCTGAAAACGCCAGCGCAAATCGCGCCTGTGTGGTATTTCACGCCATTTTACTCGGTATTGCGTGCAGTACCCGATCAGCAGCTAGGCGTTATCGCAATGGCGGGAGCGCTCATCATTCTGTTCTTCCTGCCCTGGCTGGACCGCAGTAATGTTAAGTCTATCCGCTACAAGCACTGGAGCTTTAAAATCTGGCTGGCGCTGTTTGTGGTTGCTTTTGTCGTACTCGGTTATCTGGGTATGAAAGGGCCAACGCCTATGCGTACACTGGTTGCTCAGATTGCCACATTCTATTATTTTGCCTTCTTCCTGTTGATGCCCTGGTGGAGTAAATGGGGAGCGACTAAGCCTGTACCAGAGAGGGTGACACACTAATGAAAAAGTTACTGATTACGTTAACGGCGTGCCTGTCATTTTCATTGCAGGCAGCCGAGGCCGGACTGACATTGCCTAATGATGATTTACCTGCGCTAGAAGGTGATGCGCTGATCATTTCTCAGCAAAGCGGAATGCAGGTGTACGTTAATAACTGTCTGGGTTGCCATTCTCTGGAATTTCAGCGTTATAACCGTACCGCGAAAGACCTTCAGATCCCTGAAGATGTAATGAAGGAAAATCTGATTTTTACCGACGCTAAAATCGGTGATCTGATGAAAAACAATATGAGTCCGGAGTTGGCGGCTAACTGGTTTGGTACCGCACCGCCTGATTTGTCGGTGGTCGCGCGAGCGCGTGGAACGCACTGGCTTTACAATTACCTGCGTGCCTTTTATGTAGACTCAGCTCGTCCTTACGGAACCAACAATTCTGTTTTCACCGATGTTGGTATGCCGCACGCGATGGAAAGACTACAGGGACTGCAGGCCAAATCAGACGCTGTTGTGGCCCTTGAAGGTCAAATCAATGAAGCCAAAGCCACGATTGCTTCGGCTTCAATCGCGATGGAACAACAGGATGCTAGCGATCTTGAGCAGAAGATCAGCGATGCAGAAAAAGCTATTGTTGATGCCGAAGCTGAACTGGTGAGTCTGTCAAAAGCCGGAAAATACTTTTCCATTGTTAAGGCTGGAGAGTTGACGCCGGAAGAGTTTGACCATGCGACAGCCGACCTGGTGAACTTCCTTGATTATATTGGCGAGCCTATCAAACAGGAAAGAAAGCGTTTGGGCGTTTGGGTATTGGCCTTTATTCTGTTCTTTGGTTTTGTTTCCTACTTGTTGAAAAAAGAATACTGGAAAGACGTTCATTAATAAACGCCGATCCGGCGATCTTTTTCTAAACCAAAAAAGTAGTTGACCGAAGTCAACTACTTTTTTGGTTTTTCATTTTTAGTTTTATATTCGGAGAAAACTGCATGGCAACTGTAGCCAAACGCTCGGTAATGACGCTCTACACTGGATCAAACAATGTGTACAGCCATCAGGTACGTATTGTACTGGCTGAAAAAGGTGTCAATTTTGAGGCGATAGAAGTCGTTGGCGATCAACAGCCACCGGAAGATCTGATTGATCTGAATCCGTATAACACAGTGCCTACTCTGGTTGACCGTGAACTGGTTCTATTTGAAGCGCCAATTATTATGGAATATCTGGACGAGCGTTTTCCACACCCGCCGTTGATGCCGGTTTACCCAGTTGCCAGAGCGCGTTCGCGTTTAATGATGCACCGAGTAGAAAAAGACTGGTACAGTTTGATGAATACCATATTGAATGGTAAGGACAAAGAAGCGGAAAAATCGCGTAAGGAACTCACTGAAAGTTTGTTAACTCTTGCGCCTGTGTTTAGTGAAACGCCTTACTTCCTATCCGAGGAATTTTCATTAATTGACTGTTGTCTTGCGCCATTAATGTGGCGTCTTCCAGCGATGGGGATCAAACTTTCCGGGCGCGGCGCTAAAGAAGTCAGTAGTTATATGGATCTTTTGTTTGACCGCGATTCTTTTCAGACGAGCCTGACGGACGCAGAAAGAGAGTTGCGTGATCTTTAGTCGCGAGAGCTTGCGGATTGTTAATGAAAAATAACGTGTTTTCATCGAATAAACCTTACCTGTTCAGGGCGATCCTGGATTGGCTACTCGATAACCAGGCGACGCCCTATATTTTGGTCGATACTCAAAGCGAGTTGGTCGAAGTGCCGGAAGAGCATATTCAGGACGGACAGATTGTTCTGAATGTCTCTCCGTCAGCCGTTCAAAAGTGGCAGGTGGATAATCAGGCTATTTCTTTCAGTGCCCGCTTCGGCGGTGTGTCGCGTAATATCTACGTCCCCATGTTCGCACTGATGGCGATTTACTCCCAGGAAAATGGACTGGGAATGGCGTTTCCCGCCGAAGAAGATGAACGCCGTGAGCGCGTCGAGGACGAAGGTTTACCGCGACGACTCGAAGAGTCTTCGCTGCCTTCAGTCGAGACAGAATTGAGCGAGTCGCACAATGCGACCCCGGTGAAAAAGGTGTCGGGTAAAAATAAAAACGCCCATTTAACGCTGGTCAAATAACGACGTTATTGAGCCACTTCTGGATTAAGGCATTCCTGGATTAAGCCACTCCTGGCGTCTAATCGTTTACGTATTCAAATACTTTGATGACTTTGGTTACGCCGCTGACATTGCGCGCGACTTCCACCGCTTTGTCCGATTCATTTTGTGTAACCAGCCCCATCAGAAATACCTCACTGTTTTCGGTGACCACTTTAATTTTTGAGGAAGGAAAGTCATCGGTAAACAGCATCGAGGATTTTACTTTGGTGGTGAGATAATCATCGTTACGACGCGCGACAAAAGAGATGGGCGCTGCAATCCGAATTTGATTGTGTACTTTGTTGACCTTGGTAATTTTTTTGATTTCGGCCGTTGCTTTGATCTTAAGATCAGCCGTCGGCGCTTGTCCTACTAACAGAACCGTTGTGTTAAAGCTGACAATATCGATGTGCGTATCTTGCCATAGCTCGTCATTTTCAAACAGTGCTTTCATGGCCTTGATTTCAATGTTTTGATCTTCAAGTTGCGTGGGCAAAGTTCGTCTGTCCTGTGAGGCCAATGCGCCGGTGGCAGCACCCGCGACCAACAAGCCGCTACATCCACTGAGCAAAACGCTGGTGCAGATCAGGGCTAGCGCGACTAATCGAATCATGAGGCTTCTCCAAATCGGTTCATGAGGCTTCTCCAAATAAAGTATTATCAATCAAATCGCACAGACAATGGATCACGACAAGGTGCACTTCCTGAATGCGGGCGGTGCTATTTGACGGCACTCTGATTTCCACATCGTTCGGCCCAATCAAACCGGCCATTTCACCGCCGTCCTTTCCGGTACAGCTAATTATCAGCATATCTTTCGCAAGCGCGGCTCGCATGGCTTCGATAACATTTTGAGAATTTCCACTGGTAGAAAACACCAGCAGGATATCACCGGCTTGCCCGAGTGCCTTAACCTGTTTGGAAAAAATTTCGTTAAAACTGTAGTCGTTGCCAATGGCTGTGATGGTGCCGGTATCGGTGGAAAGTGCAATTGCCGGTAACGGTGGACGCTCGCGTTCAAACCGGTTCAGCATTTCGCTGGAAAAGTGCTGCGCATCTCCGGCAGAGCCACCATTGCCGCAGGTCAATATCTTACCTCCGTTGAGCAAAGCGGCTACCATCAGCTCTGCCGCTCTGGCGATTCTTTCGGGTAACGCGTCTGCCGCCGCAATTTTGGTTTGGATACTTTCGGTAAAAGTGTCACCTATTCTGTCGATCATTATTTACTCTGTTTAGTTGTACGCATTAATTAAATTGAAGCATCGAAGGCATCTTTGATCCATTCAAAGCTTAGTTTATCAGTCTCACCGTGTACCGCAAATACGTCAAAACGGCCTCTGGCTTTATTGGTGAGGTTTTTGGTTTGCAGATAATAGGCGGCGGCCCGGATCAGCTTTTGCTGCTTTTTAAAGTCAACGCTGGCGCCCGCGCCGCCAAAATTTACGCTCCTACGGTATCTCACTTCTACAAAAACAAGATTGCTCTTGTCCTTTACGATGAGGTCGATTTCACCCATTTTACATTGAAAGTTAGTTTCAACGACCTGGCAACCTGCTTTTTGTAACTGTTGTTTTGCAAACGACTCAATCTGAAAGCCGTGCTCGCGTTTATTTAATGATTTAAACAAGGAAATTTTTATTCCGGTCGCGGCATGGCGGAGACAGTTGACGGCAAGGCAAGGGGAGAAGATGGCTGCAAATTCGGGATGCGGCTTTCCAATTGTCTTAATTCTCTTTCTTTGGTGACAAAAGGTAATCCCCTGTTAAACTGTGCCCAGGTGAGATAGCGATGCACCCAGCCCTGAGTGTCGATCCCCAGTTGTCCGGTCAGACCGTTCCAGCGGTATTCGGGAAATGCTCGGAGTACCGGTAATTCCGGAATAATGTTGTAGCCGTCAAATCCCAAAGCGAAAAATTTTCCGCCCACGCCCAGGGCTTCCGGGATTACCTTTTGCAGCTGCTCTCTGGTCTCCTGATATTCGACCTGCTCACTGATCAACATGGGCATATAAGGAAATTCGATGCCGTTTAAGTCGATATCTTTTTTGGGGTTGGGCTTGCCGGTATAAATCGAAGCGGTTGTGATCACCGGCAAGTCATGCGCGTAATAAAAATTAACAAAAGGTTTTATTCGTCGCCCCATGCTTGGCGTGGCCACCAGAAAAATAAAGTCGGCGTCTTGTCGACGGCGCGGTTCAAATTCCAGATTTCGCCCGAGCAGTTGTTGCAGAGCTTTCTTTCTGCTTTTGCTCTCGGCCACGCCGAGCAGGTGTTGTACATCAGTCTGTAATGAGCTGGCATCTTTATACTTTTGAACTTCAATCAGCTCTCCGCCGAGTTGCTCAAAATAGGTTTGAAAAGCAGTTTGTGCACGCTCGCCGAGTCCGTTGTCAGGCAGAAAAGCAATCGCCTTACGGTAGCCTTTTTCAAAAGCGCGGTGTGCCGACTGGATCGCCTCGTCTTCGACTGGCAAGCCAAACTGGAACGCCTGTGGATGATTGTATTGCTGCTCCGTAAGTCGGTTGAGAGCCAAAAGTGGTGTTGCCAGCGACTCCTGGTTGAGTACTGATTCAATCTGGTCTTTGGTTAACGGCCCGAGGATAAAATCCGCGCCTTCGTCAAGGGCCTGTTGCATCGGCGTTATTACGCTTAATGTATGCGCGGTATCATAAAATCTGATTTGAGGTGCAGTTTGTGAATTTTTTGATTGATAATGCGCGGCGATTATACCGTCGTGGATGAGGTTTCCAACTTGCGCATTTTTACCGCTCAGAGGTAAAAGAATGCCAATTTGTTTTGGCGAGTAAGGCGCTGTTGCCGCAGCTCGCTGCATGGGCTCGGGTTGATTTATCAGAGAGGGGTGCAACGGAAAACGCTTTTTCCATTGTTCAATTTCAGCGAGTAACTTGCTCGGGTGATAACCCCAGCGTTTATTCAGATAGACAATTTCCAGCCAGCCGTTAACACGGTGGCTGTTAAAATCGTTGATTATTTGCTTTAAGAATTCGGTTTCCATCTGGTTCAGGGCATACCAGATACGCTCGTTATTTTCCGCCAGCACCGCGGCGTTGTCGATTAAATCGTCTAGTGCAATGCGCAGTTTTGCCGCTTCAAAATAATTGCCGTTGCTCAGATAACTTTCGGATAAACTTTGCGAATATCGAATTTGCCATTGCAGCGGTTTAGCGGATAGATTGGAGACGCTTAATAGCTGATTAAGAGATGCTTCACCGGCAGATAAAGCGAGCAGCGTTTCGCCATAATACAACCTGAAATCGTCCATCTGGCGATCATTTAGTAATTGCTGGTTGACCCGGATTAATAATTCCTGTGCTTTTTCAAATCGACTTTCTCGTACTAACAAACCCGCTGCCTGAACCAGTAACGGACTTCTTTTTCCAGGCTCCGCCTGCTGCGCCTGTTTGAGTAAAAACTCCAGGTTTTGATCTGCGCCTGCCTGTTGGGTCGAGCTTCGCGGCGATTGACCGCCGCAGCCGCTTAAAGCAAGGAGTATCAGAGCAAAGCTCAGTAATTGTTTGCTTTGGTTAACAAATTTATTCATTATCCGCCTAGAACTCCAGTAACTTGTTTAATCGGGCCAGTCAATCTGAGCTACGAACATGACTAATCGGTAATCATGATGCTATCAAATTCAGACCAACCTGCGGGTGTATTGTATGTGGTTGCCACGCCAATTGGCAATCTTGATGATCTGAGTGGTCGAGCCCGTCACACTCTGTCCAGAGTGTCTAAAATTGCAGCCGAAGATACCCGCAGAACCCGGCGGTTATTATCACACATTGGCGTCGATACCTCATGTTTTTCGCTGCACGACCACAATGAGAGACAAAAGCTGGACTACATCGTTCAGCTATTAAAAAAAGGCGAATCAATCGCGCTGGTTTCTGACGCAGGAACGCCGCTGATCAGCGACCCTGGATATCCTCTGGTGACAGCGGTTAGAAGCGAGGGATTAAACGTAGTGCCCATTCCCGGACCGAGCGCGCTGATTGCTGCCTTGTCGGTCGCCGGGCTGCCGAGCGATCGCTTTGTGTTTGAAGGATTTCTGCCGTCAAAATCGGGTGCGCGCATTAAACACCTTCAGGATCTGGCGTCGGAAACGGGCACTTTGATATTTTACGAGTCGTCTCATCGCATTTTTGAATGTTTGCAGGACATGGCGACAGTTTTTGGCGGCGACAGGCAGTTGGTTGTGGCGCGGGAGTTGACCAAGACGTTTGAAACAGTCCTTGGAGGCAGCGTTTTAGAGTTAATTGAGCTGCTGACTAAGGATAGTAATCAGCGAAAAGGTGAGTTTGTGGTGATGGTGCGCGGCGCGGCCAAGAAAATCGATGAGGTCTCGGCCAAATCTATCAAGTTGGTCAATCTTCTGGTAAAGCATATGCCCGGTAAAGAAGCAGCGCGCATTACCGCAGAAACTTTCGGTGACAAGAAAAACCGCATCTATCAGTACCTGTTGGATAGTCAGGAGTCGTCATAGATTTGAAGGTGAGTGAGAGCGCCGTGTCACGGTATGGTTGCTTGTAGGCTGATTTCTGCTGGATTTTTTATTGACCGAGGGAAAAACAAAACTGGTACCAGTCTAACTCGGCCAAACGGTTGGATGCTTAGAGAGCCGGATTCAAAATAACCGAGGATTATTGGAAAGGGCCCACCTTTTCATGTAGTAACGTATAAACAAAACTTGATTTAGTGATAGCTAAGTAGTATCGTTGCTACATAACGTTTTTGGAGTAATTTATGTCAACACTTTCAAGCCGGGAATTTAATCAAGATACGGGTAGAGCCAAAAAAGAAGCGCTTGATGGCCCTGTTTATATTACTGATCGCGGCAAGCCTGCTTTTGTTTTACTGTCTTATGATGAATACAAGGCAATGACAGCCCAAAATGTTTCAATTGGAGAATTGCTTTCAATGGATGGTGTTGAGGATATTGCATTTACTCCTGGTAAGCTTTCTGATACAGCTACGGCAGCAGAATTCTAAGATGTATTTATTGGATACCAATGTTGTTTCAGAGCTTAGAAAGGTAAAAAGCGGCAAGGCTGATAAAAATGTACAAGCCTGGTCTTTCCAGGTGGACCCTCAGTTAATGTACGTTTCATCAATAACTGTTCACGAGCTTGAACTTGGTATTTTATTGGCCGAAAGAGCCGACAATATCAAAGGTAGAATTCTTAGACGGTGGATGACTGAACACGTTTTACCCGCCTTTGATGGCCGTATTCTTTCAGTGGACAAAAGCGTGGTTTTAGTCAGTGCAAAATATCATGTTCCAAATCCAAAACTTTACAGAGATACCCTGATTGCAGCTACTGCCGTGGTTCACAATATGACAGTGGTTACTCGAAATACTGATGACTTTTGCCTAAATAAGGTAAAAATACTCAACCCCTGGAATCACAAAGGATAATTGGCTCAGGTTAATCGAACAAATGACAGTCGACCCGAAACAATGAATATCAGGGCGCATACACGCCAAATACTGACTTTGAAGATTTGAGCCTTAAGTCGAGCCTTACGCGGTCGCATATTTCAGGCCGCGAGTTGATCGATCAGAGACTGCAAAAAAGCGATATTATCGTGAAACAGCTCGAGATCTTTGCTGCATTTTGAGTTGCACTGGATACCCTGAAAAGCGCTCACCAGAAATCTGCCGGTTTTGAGCGGGTCGATATCTTTTTTGACGTTGCCCTGCTCGATCCCCTGGCTCAATAATTCGGCGATCTGCTGCGCCCAATATTCGAAAATCTTATTGATCCGCTCTCTAAAACCTTCGTCTTCAAAGGACATTTCCTGACCCAGGTTGGTCAGGGGACAGCCGATCTCCAAATCGTGTTGACAGACGTCACCATCTGGATTGCTGAAAGACTGACTAATGACGGTTAGCGGCGGCTCGCCGGAGGCACGCAGCTGTTGCCAGCGCTGCATAAACATCACGTAAAAAAGCTCGTCGACCACCGCGTAACCGAGGGCCTGCTTATTCGGAAAATGATGATAGAGTGCGCCCTTGGTCAACCCGGTTTTTTCAACCACTTCATCCACTCTTAGGCCTTTATAGCCGTGGCGGTGAATTAGATCAGCGGTGACCCCAAGGATCTGCTGTCTAGTCTGCTCGGGATTCTTTTTGCGCACCATGGGTGTACTTCTCATTTTAATGGCTGAAATCAATCATCGTCGATTCAATTCATTCTAGGGGATAGCCTGTTGCGTCGCAAGCGATAGGCATCCCTTAGGCAAAATCATAATTATCGAACCCGCTTGAGACTGTTACGGTTGAAACTGGCGTCGTCGAGTCCGAGTTTGAACTGGTAGTTAGTCCAGATTAATTCCGTTGTCTTCTCCGATTTATGGTTGACCATCGACATTTTATGGGAGCGCCAGTAGCGTCCCAGATACTGTTGATAATCGCCGTACTGCAGTGTTTTTAACAAATCGTTTTTACGGTCATAAAACTGTGTTTTTAAGACCCGGTACTCCTTTTGGTCAATCCAGGAAACCAGGCGCTGATAACCCGAATGTTGATAAGTCGGGTAATATTCGATTTTGAAAGCCGGCATTCCGGCTAGGGTCTCATCGCCAAGGTATTTGTAACGATATTTACCGACTTCGAAAGAGCTTAAATCTTCAAAGGCAAATTCGCTGCCCATAAAAGGCCCGGATTTATTCGCCGAAGAAATTCGCTTGACCCTTTTTAAAGCCGGTAAATAGAGCCATTGCTCGTCTGGACTTTTAATATGCGAGAAAGATAAAAAAGCGGTTCCCCTGACGTCTTTCGGGCTGTCAAATACGGTCAGACTTTTGTCGCCGCTGTCATTGCCAGCGACTTCTTTTGAGCGGATCCGAATTTGACGCTCGCTGGTTTCACCGCTTTTGTTTCTCAGCAACATTTTCATATCTGCACTTGAGTCCTGCCAGCCCAGATCGCGACTGTCTGCTTCCTGCGCAATTGCCAGGCCCTTATTTTGCGCGCTCTGTAAATCAAGCGCGGAAAGACTATTTGCATTAGCCAGCGGTGCCAGTACCAACATCGGTAGCAACGTCTTCAGCGATGACAGCCCGATTTTCAGCTTGTACATTTAAATTCTCCTGTTCGTAAGTTATTAGAAGTGCGGGTAGCAATAAGAAATCGGTTATCAGTGCGATGGCAATGGTCAATGCGGTCATAATGCCCATGTCAGAATTCATACTAAAAGTGGAAAAGAACATCACGCTGAAACCGGCCACCAATACTGCGGTGGTTACCAGTAGCGCCTTGCCCACATGGGCAAAGGCATAGCGAACAGCCTCGGTTGCATCCAGTCCTTTCTCACGGCGTCCACGAAGATATTTGCTCAAAAAATGGACCGTATCGTCGACAACAATACCCAACGTCATGCCCGCAACGACTGCCAGCGACATGCCCACCTGTGCGACAAATATTCCCCAGATCCCAAAGGCTATTACCGCCGGTACCAGGTTGGGAATGAGTGAGACCAGCCCCATTTTTGGCGACCTCAGGGCAAAAACTAATAGCAGGGAAATCATCACCAGCGCAATCGCAGTGCCACCTAGCATGCTGATGACATTTCGCTCCCCAATGTGGGCAAACATCAACGAAGGACTGGCGGCATAAAATTCATAGCCTTTTCCATTAATCACCAACCAGGCGCCCAGTCGATTTTCCAGCGCGATGGTTTCTTTGGTGGTCAAGTTTTGCGCGGTGATCACCACCCGTGTCGAGGACTTGCTGACATTGACCTGGTTGTTTAAATCCAGCCCATAAGGCAGCGACATTTCGTATAACAACAGATACTGGGCGGCCAGGTCGCGTTGCTCTGGCAGTCGATAATAAGCCTCGTCATCGGCGTGCATATTCTTGTTCAAACGCGTCATCACATCACTAAAAGTATTGACGTGAATGACTTCTGGTTGCGCCTTGGCGAGCTGCGAGAATTCTTCAACCAGTTGTAAAAATTCCGGCTCACTCACTGCGCCCTCATCACCCGCATCCAGCGAAAATTCCAGGGTGTAAAGGCCGGTTAAGTTTTGCAACACATAGTCGGTATCCTGGCGGAACTCGGTGGAGGTATCAAAATATTGAACCCACTCATCATTCAACTCGTTACGCGGCAGGAAAGCGACTGTGGCCAGGGTAAAAAGAGTCATTCCCCATAGAAGGTTTCTGCGGTTGCGGACAACAAAGTCGGCGACTGTCTGCATGCTTGCTGGCGGCTCGCTGGCAGAATCACGCTGCAGTTCTAGCTTACGTTTAATCGGCAGCGCTAGAACTATTGCCGGTAGCAGGGTAACCGAAAAAATAAAGGCCGCAGCCACGCCGATCGCGACAATATTGCCCAGGTCATGAAAAGGTGGTACTTCGCTGAAATTCATGCTCAAAAAGCCGATGATGGTGGTCACGCTGGTCAAAAAAATCGGCTGGAAATTCACTCGCAAACTTTCAACCATCGAATCCAGTTTGTCGCTGCCATTGCGATAGTTTTGCAGGAACGCCACCAGTACGTGCACCGCGTCTGCAACCGCCATGGTTAAAATGATGGTTGGCGCAGAGGCCGATGGCGGTGTCAGTTTGATACCGGCCCACCCGGTCAGCCCCATTGCCGTAATAATGGATGCCAGGATCATGATAAAGGTTGCAATAGTCGCGCTAAGACTGCGCAACAAAATTCCCAGGGTCAGCAGAACTACAACAAACATGATAGGAACGATAGTGCCCATATCCTGCTGCGAAGAGCTTTGGAAGGCTTCATTCAGCATAATAAAACCGGTCATGTGGACTTCCAGGTTAGGGTATTTCTGTAACAGTCGATCACGCAGTTCACGCGAGAAATTAGCTACGCGGGCGTTTTCATCCATTTCGACGCCCGGTAGTTTTATCGTGATATTGACCGCGGCCACGTGACCACTGGCCGATACCAATCGATGAACTAAAAGGGGGTCGGTCAGGCTGATCTGCTTGATGTAGGCGATTTCTTTATCGCTCAGCGTCAGATCTTCACCCGCCAGGTCAGCCACCAGTAAATCGTCTTCTTCTGCGCGTGTGTGCTGAAAATTGGCGATCGAGTCGACCCGGGTAGAAAAGGGCGTTTGCCAGGCTTCGTTGGTCAACCACTGGATCGCCTGTAGCGTTTCACGGTTAAAAACGTCTTTTTGATTTGGTTTAACGACAATTAAGACATTGTCAGATTTTTCATAGGTGTTTTGCAGGCTTTCGTAGGCTTCGAGCTGGGCATTGCCTTCGTCAAAGAACACCCGATAATCGGTGGTAAACCCCAGCTTTGAACCGCCATAACCGGCAGCGCCGATCACAGCCAGACCCAGAACCAATAACAGCCACCGGTATCGAACGACTTGTTCCGCTAAATATTGTGTCATTTTGTTAGACCCTCGTATCATTTTTAAAACACATACCGACTAGATGGTCTGTATAATGCATACCAACTGGTATGTATGCAAGTGCGTATCGCAAAATTTTATAGCTTGTGGCCGCTTTAAAGTTTTTCAGGGATGGATGTTCTTGAAGGAATTGACCTTTGTCGACATGGCAAGGTCCGGGAGCGACCTTCAGTTATAGCTAGAAAGAACTGAAATATTGTTATCCCAGCCCTTCTGAATGCTGTTAAAATAACACTCGAGGTCAACCAGACAGTCGCTGTCTGTCGGGTTCCTATTAAGGAGCCAGGCAGGTGGAGGAAAGTCCGGACTTTAAAGAGCAGAGTGCCAGGTAACGCCTGGGGGGCGAAAGCCTACGGAAAGTGCCGCAGAAAATAAACCGCCGGATTTGACCTTGTGTCGCAATCGGGTAAGGGTGAAAAGGTGTCGGTAAGAGCGCACCGCGCTGGTGGCAACATCAGTGGCAGGGTAAACCCCACTCAAAGCAAGGCCAAATAGGGTTCCTGTATCTACTCCTTGAGGGTAGTTTAAGACGTTGCTCGCGTTGGAACCGGGTAGGCCGCGTGAGCGTAGTGGTGACACTGCGCCAAGATGAATGACTGTCCACGACAGAATCCGGCTTATCGGTTGACCTCACTTTTTCAATTACGGCTTCACTCGTAAGAGTGAGGCCGTTTTTGATCGGTTCGCGATCTTCAGTTAAAACTCCGGTTTGCGGTAGCGTGATTTTAGATTGACAGGTCTTCTCCAGGGGGCGACTTTAAGGCCGCAATTGAATTGACTCCCGTTTAATTTGTGGCCCAATAGTGGTCAAATCGCGCCAGGCCTGATAATTCGCTGGTTTCAGCTGCAAACTTAAAGTGATACATTAAGTTTGTATGATAACCTCATGAATTAACTTCTTATTCAAATTCCTGCTAAAACCAACAGCTTTTAAAATGCGCTAAGTCTTTGTGAAATAAGCACTATTTCTCTATTTTCATGTGGCATTTTGCTTGACAAGCGCGCGCCGCAATCCCTATAGTGCACAGAAGTGGAGAAAAGTGTAGTTTTGTGTAATCTTGTGGTTTGTTATTTTCAACAGGCCGCCGTCAACAGGATTGAAACGTGTTTTGTGGAGCTAATTCTATCAATCTGGACTCAAAGGGTCGAATCGCGATCCCGGCCAAGTACCGTCCAGCGATAATTGAATCCAACCGCTCCAATTTGACGATCACCTGCTCGCCCTTTGATAAGTGTCTGCTGATTTTCATCGAAGAGCAATGGGAATCTACAAAAACCCAGCTCAATTCGTTGTCAGATTCCAGAAAAGAATACCGTGCATTAAAGCGGATCATGCTCGACCTGTCGGACACGGTTGAAATGGACACAAATGGTCGCCTGCTGATCCCCGCCGTATTGAGAGAGAGGATCAATTCGAGCAAGGAGCTGATGTTGATCGGACAGACCAATAAATTTCAATTGTGGAACGAAATTGAATGGAAACAACAGACTCAGAAAGATTTCGAGTTGTTGTCTGACAGTAATCTTGACCCTGACGAATTACCAGAACTCCATTTCTAGATTATGACCTCAAACAGCGAACATATTACGGTCCTGCTAAACGAGGCGGTTGACGGCCTTGGGATTAAGCCGGACGGAATCTATATTGACGGCACCTATGGTCGCGGCGGTCACAGTTGCTTGGTATTGGAGAAACTGGGCAGTAACGGCCGGCTGATTGCGCTTGACCGGGACACTCAGGCGGCTGCTTCGGCCAGCAAATTGAGCTGTGATCAGCGGTTTGAATTTTTTCATCAGAATTTTGCCGATGTTGTAACACTGCTTGCGCACAAAGATCTGGTAGGAAAGATAGACGGTATTTTGCTAGACCTGGGGGTTTCTTCGCCACAGCTGGATCAGGCCGAAAGAGGATTCAGTTTTTCAAAGGACGGCCCTTTGGATATGCGTATGGATACTTCACAGGGACAATCAGCTGCCGAGTGGTTGGCTGTTGCCGAAGTTGATGAAATTCGCCATGTTTTAAAGACTTATGGCGAGGAAAAATTTGCGACCCGTATCGCCCGGGCGATTGTCGAGAAAAGGCAACAAATGCCCATCAGTTCGACTTTGCAGTTGGCCAAAATTGTTGACCAAGCCTGTCCGGTTAAAGACAAATTCAAACACCCGGCAACGCGCAGCTTTCAGGCGATAAGAATATTTATTAACGACGAGCTGGGTGAACTGGAAAAAACGCTGGCGCTGGCTCAGTCGATACTGGCAAAAGGTGGTCGGCTTAGCGTGATCAGTTTTCATTCCCTCGAAGATCGAATGGTTAAACGATTTATCAAGCAGAAAGCGCGTGGCGATGACTACCCCAAGGGACTTCCGATTCTGGAAAGCCAGCTAAATCGGGAATTTAAGCCAATTGGCAAGGCGATCCGGGCAAGCGAGGCAGAGATAGCAGTTAATGCACGATCGCGTAGCGCTGTTTTACGAGTAGCCGAAAAACTCTAATGCAAATAATTTCTGCGCAAAGGCCGAAACCTTTGTGTTTGACATAAAAAAGCGAAGACCATGACCGATAGTACCGCAAACAGGAAAAACACAAAAAAGACCGGTGAGAAGGCGCCGGTTTTATTGTCGCTGTTGTTGCGAGACGTCTTTGTTCGCTATTGGCCGGTGACTTTACTCGCCGTGTTCACCGTTTTTTCTGCTATTTTGCTGGCGCGTACAGCTCACGACAGTCGCAGGTTAACCGCGCAATGGGAGCAGTTGCGACAGCAACAGCAGCAACAACAAATCGCCTGGGAATCGTTGCGGCTGGAAGTCACCACGCTATCGGAGCCGGATCGGATTGCCAGTCTGGCAAAAAAACAACTGGGAATGGTAGAAGTAAGCCGAGCCAACGAAAAGGTGGTATCACCATGAGCCAGGCCAGAAAACCCAACGTTATTCCGCTAAGTTCAGGACGATACTACGTTCTCATGGCGCTGCTAGGCAGCGCCTTTGTTGCTTTGTTGGCACGTTCGGCTTATCTGCAGGTTGACGAATCTGAATTGCTAAATCAAAAGGCTGACTCGCGCAGTGTGCGCAACAAAGACATTGTGACCCATCGCGGGTTGATCTTTGACCGTAACGGGGTTGAGCTGGCGGTGAGCGTTCCGGTTAAATCGGTCTGGATAGACGTGACCGAAGTGATGAAAAATTCGCCGACTCTGGCCGAAGATGACTGGAATCGACTTGCGGTCATCGCACAAAAGTCACCCAAAGCTTTCAAGCAATGGATAGTTGAACGCAAGGGTCGACAGTTCGCCTGGGTTGCGCGGCATCTGGACCCGAGCCGGGCAAATTTGGTCAAGACGCTCTCGTTGCCCGGCGTTTATCTACGCGATGAGTTTCGCCGCTATTATCCATCGGCTGAAATTACCGCTCACCTTATAGGGTTTACCGACGTTGACGATAGGGGGCGCGAGGGCCTGGAAAAATCCTACGACGACCTGCTTCGCGGTGAAGACGGTGAAGAGCGAGTCAGGTTAGACCTGAGGCGTCGGGTGATTGAGCAGCAGGCTGTTATCAAAGCAGCGGAAAGAGGCAAGGATCTCTACCTCAGCATCGATAGCCGGATTCAGGCGCTGGCCTACAAGGCGCTTAAAACAGCAGTGCTTAAACACCGTGCTCGCTCAGGTTCTCTGGTGATGATTGATGTGGAAAGCGGGGAGGTGTTGGCGCTTATTAGCCAACCTTCGTATAACCCCAATCGGTTTGACACACGTCGTCCGGAATTTACTCGCAATTCAGCTTTTGTGGACAGTTTTGAGCCAGGCTCAGCCGCCAAACCTTTTACCATCGCCAGCGCGCTGGAGTCGAGTGTGGTTAAGCCTTACAGCAAAATCAACACCGCGCCAGGACGTATTAAGATTGGAGGCAAATGGATTGACGACGGTGGTCGCGACTATGGACAGCTGGACGTGGCGGGTGTTCTTAAGAAATCGAGTAACGTTGGTGTAATTAAGCTGGCAAACATGATGAAAGACGACGACTTTTTACACGCTTTTTACCAGGTTGGTTTTGGCAGTGACACTGCCAGCGGTTTTCCAGGGGAGAGTTCCGGCCGGTTTCAGATCAGGAATAATTGGAGCGAGATAGAAAAAGCGACGATTTCTTACGGCTACGGGTTTTCGGTGACTGCGGTGCAGTTGGCTCGGGCTTACGCCATTCTGGGCGCTTTTGGCGTAAAACGACCCCTGTCGCTGATTAAGCAGGAGCAAAATCTGGTAGGCGAGCAGGTATTGTCGCGCAAGGTCGCTCAACAGGTGGTGGGTATGATGGAAACTGTAGTCGCTGACGGTGGTACCGGGACTCAGGCCCAGGTCGATGGCTATCGTATCGCGGGAAAAACAGGTACCGCTCGTAAGGCCGCTAAAGGCGGGTACGGCGATGAATACACGGTGTTTTTTGCCGGGATCGCGCCAGTTATCCAACCCAGGATTGCAATGGTGATTGTGGTTGATGAGCCCAAAAGTGAAAACTATTACGGCGGCCAGGTGGCGGCTCCAGTATTCTCTAAAGTCGCGTCTGAAACGCTGCGCTTGCTCAACGTCAAGCCTGACCAGCCGTCGCGACGGGCGATGGCAAACGCAAAAAAGTTAAAAGGTGATCTGAATGGTTGAAGCGCGCACAGCCAGGCTCAGTTTAAAAGATCTCCTGATAAAGGTTCCCAGTGAGCAGGTAGCGGCCGACCAACTTTCCAGTTTGGTCGGGCCGCTTGTTCTTGATAGTCGCTTAATACAATCAGGCGATACCTTTGTCGCAATTGAAGGCTATCAAACCGATGGTAGAAATTACATTTCATCTGCTTTAGATAAAGGCGCTGGTCTGGTTATCGCCGAGGCCAACCAGAACCAGAGTTTTCTTGCCAGCCACAAAAATGATCGGCGTGTCGTCTGGATCAGCGACCTTAATCAATGGTTAAGCCAACTGGCGGCCAACTATTATGAGGACCCTTCGCACGCGCTAAAAGCGATTGGCATTACCGGAACCAATGGTAAAACAAGCTGCAGTTTTTTAATTGCAAAGACCCTGCAAAAAATGCACTTTGAGTGTTATTTGTTGGGTACCTTGGGCGTTGGCCAAAGTAGCCGTTTGCAGACTTCAGAAAATACTACGGCTGATGCGATCACCATGCAAAAAATTCTGGCAGAAGCGGTGGCAGTAGGAGCCCAGTTTGCTGCGATGGAAATTTCTTCTCATGGCATCGCGCAATTTCGCGCCAACGCGGTCAAGCTGACGACCTCTGTGTTCACCAATCTGACCCACGATCATCTGGACTATCATGGTTCGATGGAAAATTACGGCAGCGCCAAGCGCAAGCTTTTTCTTGCTGACACGCTTAAAAACGCGGTAATCAACATGGACGATCGCTTTGGCAGAAAACTGGCTAATGATGACGCGATTCACGCCAAAAAGTGGTTGGTAACCACCAAGCTGCCAACGCCAGGCTCGGATCTCGACCACTGGATTTGGGCGGAAGACGTTGTCTTCTCCATGCAGGGTATTCGCGCCAAGATTTATTCTCCCTGGGGAACGGGAAGCCTCGATTCGCCCTTGATAGGCCAGTTTAACCTTTCCAATTTGCTGCTGGTGATTGCAGCCGTTGGCAGTATTCTACGCGATCTTGAGCCCATTCTTTTAGCGCTGAAAAGTGTTCACTCTGCACCCGGTAGAATGCAGAAAATTGGCAACGAAAACACGCCGCTGGCGATTATCGACTACGCCCATACGCCTGACGCGCTCGAACAAACGCTGCTGGCCATTCGCGAACACTGCGTTGGGCTAATCTGGTGCGTATTTGGCTGTGGTGGAGACAGAGATATCAGTAAGCGAGCTTTGATGGCGCGCATCGCAGAAAAACTGGCCAACCGGGTGATAGTGACTACGGACAACCCCAGAACTGAATCCGCGGATAAAATTCGAGAGGATATATTTGCCGGGTTAAAACGACCCGAAAAAGTCGAGTACATCGAAGATCGTAAGGCAGCAATCGAGGCGGCAATAGCGCTAGCTAATCCAGGTGACGCAATTTTAGTCGCCGGAAAAGGTCACGAAGATTATCAGATTATTGGTACCGAAAAAAAACATCTGAGCGATATCGAAATTGCTACGGATGCTATCGCGAGGTGGCAACATGAATAGTTGTTATTTATCGCAGCTGGCTCCAGCACTAGACGCCGAACTGGTCGGAAAGGATTTGACTGTTTCGCGGATATTTATCGATAGTCGTCGCGCTTGTCACGGCGGACTTTTTGTCGCTTTGCGTGGGCCACATTTTGACGCGCACGACTACCTTGGTGAAGCGATAAAACAGGGCGCGGTGGCGGCCGTGGTTGAGCGCCAGGCGCTATCTAAAATCAACGAGTCGCGACTTAAAGAAAATCAACTCGCAGACATTCCAAAATTAATTGTCAGCGACAGTCGCAAGGCTCTCGGCGATTTGGCGCGCTTTAACCGACAACATCTGGACACTCGTATTGTGGCGATTACCGGTAGCAGCGGGAAAACCACGGTCAAGGAAATGACCGCCACCATTTTACAGGGGCAGGGCAAAACTCACGCGACACGTGGTAATTTTAACAATGAGATTGGCGCACCTTTGACGCTGCTGGAAATGAAATCCGAACATGAATATGCGGTAGTGGAGCTTGGTGCAAATCACGCCGGTGAAATCGCTTATACGGCGGGTATTACCCGGCCCGAGGTCGCCCTGGTGAACAATGTTTCTGCGGCGCACCTTGAAGGTTTCGGCGACTTGCAGGGGGTGGCGCGGGCAAAAGGAGAAATATTTTCCGAGATAAAATCCGGTGGCGTTGCGGTGATTAATCTGGACGATGATTTCGCCGAATTCTGGATGAAATCGATTCGCCATGCAACTTTGACCTACTCTCGCTCCAAAGCCGCCGACGTTACTGCGTCCGAAGTCAGTCTGGACGAAAATCAATGTGCCCGATTTGAACTTAAATATGACGGTGCTCAAGTTTCTGTTCGTTTGTCCTTAGCTGGCTTACACAATGTCTCTAATGCACTCGCTGCCGCCAGTTGTTGCCTGGCACTTGGCGTACCTCTGCAAAATATTGCAACAGGACTGGCGCAGGCACCGGTTGTCAGTGGACGCCTGATGACGGAAATGCTGGCTAGTGGCTGCCGTGTGATCGACGATACCTACAATGCCAACCTTGATTCCATGCGGGCGGCAATCAGTTTGCTGGCGCGATATCCTGGCAGAAAAATTCTGGTGATTGGCGATATGGCTGAACTGGGTGAATCAGGGCGACAGTGCCACGAAGAAGTTGGCCAGATTGCGAGCGATGCCGGGATTGATCTGCTATTAAGTTGCGGCGTATTGACCCGATTTTCGCAGGCTGCATTTAACGGTTCTGGCGAGCACTTTTCCGATCAAACATTACTCATACAAAAACTAAAAAAACAAGCGAAGGCTGATACGACCATCCTGGTTAAAGGGTCGCGCAGCGCGCATATGGAAAATGTGGTTCTGGCGCTAACGGAAGGCTCGCACGAGCAACGCCTCGCTTTAAAAAATGGGGGCGACTAACCGTGTTACTTTGGCTATCGGACTATCTGCAACAATATTATTCTGGATTTAATCTCTTTGGTTACCTGACGGTTCGAGGAATTCTTGGCGTACTCTCGGCATTGCTTATTTCGCTGCTGCTTGGGCCTTTAATGATCCGAAAGCTTGCCGTCAACCAGATCGGTCAGACCGTGCGCGATGATGGTCCTCAGTCTCATTTGAGCAAAGCGGGAACCCCCACTATGGGCGGGGCGCTGATTTTGAGCGCCATCGCGATAGCAACGCTACTCTGGGGTGACCTGCAAAGTCGATACGTGTGGGTTGTTCTACTGACCACTCTTGGGTTTGGCGTGGTCGGCTGGGTCGATGACTACCGTAAGCTGGTGTACAAGGATCCAAAAGGCTTGACTTCGCGCTGGAAATTCTTCTGGCAGTCGCTGGTTGGGGCGCTGGCGGCGGGCTATTTGTATTGGACAGCGCAAGTCGACGCGGAGACTGTTTTAATTATTCCATTTTTTAAAAACGTCGCAGTTAACCTTGGAATTTTTTACCTGTTATCGACCTATCTCGTCATCGTTGGTACCAGCAACGCGGTCAACCTGACGGATGGGCTGGATGGGCTGGCGATTTTACCGGCGGTGCTGGTGGCGGGCGCTTTGGGACTCTTTGCCTATGTCGCTGGTAACGTTAATTTTTCCAGTTATCTGGGGATCCCCTACATTCCCGGAGCTGGCGAGCTGGTGATATTTTGTGGCGCTCTGGTTGGCGCGGGTCTCGGATTTTTATGGTTTAACACTTACCCAGCGCAGGTTTTTATGGGCGATGTCGGTTCGTTAGGGCTCGGCGCGGCTCTTGGTACTATCGCGGTGATCGTAAGGCAGGAGCTGGTGCTGTTTATTATGGGGGGCGTTTTTGTGATGGAGACGGTCTCGGTTATTTTACAGGTAGCCTCCTACAAATTAACCGGACGCAGAATTTTTAACATGGCGCCATTGCACCATCACTACGAATTAAAAGGCTGGCCTGAGCCACGGGTGATAGTACGTTTTTGGATTATTTCGGTGGTTCTGGTCCTGATTGGACTGGCAACTTTGAAAATTCGTTAGGAATAAAAACGAATGATTAACACACAGCAGGAAAAATTAATTTGTGTATTCGGGCTTGGATTGTCCGGTATTTCTGCTGCGCGTTATTTTCAGAAAATCGGCAAACCTTTTTTTGTAGTCGACAGCCGCTCCAATCCGCCCAATAAGGAACAGCTGGAAGCGTTGAGTTTTTGTCAGGGGCGTTATTTTGGCGAGATGCCGCAAGCCGAGTTAAATAATGCGTCGATGATTGTCGTGAGCCCGGGTGTCGCGCTAGATAGCGAGCCGCTGCTGAACGCTCAAAAAACCGGCGTTGAACTGATCGGCGACGTTGAATTATTTTGTCGACAGTCGACTAAAAAACGTATTGCTATTACCGGCTCTAACGGTAAAAGTACGGTTACTGATCTGACCTATCGATTATTGCGGGCAGCCGGTATCGACGCGTGCATCGGCGGCAATTTTGGGGTACCCGTGCTCGACTTCCTGCCGCAAGATAGCGCTGAGGTGTACGTGCTGGAGTTATCCAGTTTTCAGCTGGATACAACTCGCACGCTTAACGCCGATGCTGCAGTTTTGTTGAATATTTCTGAAGACCACATGGATCGTTACCCTGATTTTGAAACCTACTGCAACTCCAAACTGAGCGTGTTTGACGGCGCAACAATAAAATTAGTCAACGCTGATGACAAACAGGCAACCGGCGGCGCGCCGGATTCAGCGATCGAGATGAGTCTGTCGAACACCAAATGCCGCTATCATTTACTAACGCAAGGTGAAAATGCCTGGCTGGTTTGCAATGGAAAGAAAATCGTCAACACCGCCGAGCTTTCCCTGAGTGGTAAATACAACTGGGGTAATGCGCTCACGGCACTGGCGATCTTGAGTGAACTTGATGTCGCGCTTGATGAGCCGGTATTAAGCGTCTTAAAAAACTATAGCGGACTCGCACACCGGTTTCAAAAAGTCGGCGAGAGCGATTCTGTCGAATGGATTAACGACTCAAAAGCGACCAATGTTGGCGCGACGCTGGCCGCGTTAAACAGTATTGACGCAACAAAATTTTCACCGATCATTTTGATCGCGGGGGGAGATGCCAAGGGGGGCGATTTATCTCCACTCGGCCCGGTACTGGACGAGAAAGTAGCCCAGCTGATTTTGATTGGTAAAGACGCAAGCTCACTCGCTGCACTGGTCAGGCCGGAACAATCGCAACTGGCCGATTCAATGCGTGATGCGGTCGCTCGCGCTTATCAGTTTATTCGCGCAAGGGAAAACGCCGCTAAACAGAGTCAGGGCAAAGCGATGGTGTTGTTATCACCTGCCTGTGCCAGCCTGGATATGTTTAAAGATTTTGCAGCGCGCGGCGACGCATTTACTGCAGCGGTCAGGGAGTGCTTATGAGCCACGCCGCTAACCAGGACTGGTACGACAAAGTATTGCTGGGCTGCGTGCTACTTCTGGTCGCCCTCGGAATAGTAATGGTGACCTCCAGCTCGCTTTACCACGCCGAAAATACTCTGGCCGGTCGGGCTGATTATTACATGAATAAACATCTGGTTTACCTGTTGTTGACTTTTCTGGCAGCCAGTTTTGTTATTACCCAGCCGGTGATCCGCTGGCAGCGTTATGGGCCTCATTTACTGGTTGCCGGCATGTTGTTGTTGTTGTTGGTGCTGTTTGTTGGACGGAGCGTTAACGGTAGCCGTCGCTGGCTGGCTTTAGGACCGCTCACTTTTCAGGTCTCTGAAGTGATTAAACTTTTTGTAGTGGTCTATCTGGCCGGTTACCTGGTCAGGCGTACCGATGAATTGCAAACCCAGATAAAAGGATTTGCAAAGCCGTTACTGGTGCTGGCGTTGATCACCGGGCTTTTGCTACTTGAACCGGACTTTGGCGCGTCGGTTGTGATTCTGGCGACTGCGTTGGCGATGTTATTTCTGGGCGGTGCGCGCCTTTGGCAGTTTATTGGACTGTCCTCCGCCGTTGCCTTCATTTTGGCGCTTATTGCGGTCAGCCAGCCTTATCGAATAGAGCGCTTGATGACTTTTCTTAACCCCTGGGCCGACCCCTTTGGCAGCGGTTATCAGCTGACTCAGTCATTGATCGCTTTTGGTCGGGGAAGCGTTTGGGGGCAAGGTCTGGGTAACAGTCTGCAAAAATTGTCTTATCTGCCAGAAGCACACACCGACTTTGTGTTCGCCGTTCTCGCAGAAGAGTTGGGGCTGGTTGGCGTATTTATAGTTCTGGTTCTGTTCTTCGTGTTTTTTCTGCGCGCGATGCGGATAGGCCGAAAAGCGTTATTGCAGCAAAGACCGTTTGCAGGCTATCTGGCGTATGGAATTGGTTTCTGGCTAACCTTTCAGGCGCTAATCAATATGGGTGTTACCAGTGGCGCATTACCGACCAAAGGACTGACGTTGCCATTTATCAGTTACGGGGGTAACAGCCTGATTATTTGTGGCGTCGCGATAGCCATTCTGTTGCGCATAGACTTCGAGTCGCGCTTGCTTGAGCGAGGGATGACGCGTCTGGATCAATGTGAAATAGGGCTAAAGGAGAAACCTGCATGAGTTTTTCCAATAGATTTAGACCACCGAGCCGACGAAACCACAACAAAACAGCCTTGATCATGGCGGGCGGAACCGGCGGCCATATTTTCCCCGGAATTGCCGTTGCGCGCGCACTGGAAGCGAGAGGTTGGCAGATCGCCTGGTTGGGCTCGAAAGGTGGGATGGAGGAAAAAATTATTGGTGAGGCTGATATTTCTCTGAATCTGGTCAATATTAACGGCTTGCGCGGCAACGGCGCGCTTGGCTGGCTTAAAGCGCCGTTTCGATTGACTCGGGCGGTGCGCGAGGCTGCCAGAGTGCTGGCAAAAGAAAAGCCTGTGCTGGTGCTTGGTTTTGGCGGATTTGCTTCAGGGCCTGGCGGGATTGCCGCATTTTTTAATCGGACGCCACTGATTATTCATGAGCAAAACGCGGTTGCGGGTCTGACCAACCGGGTTCTGGCAAAGGTCAGTATGAAAATTTTTCAGGCGTTTCCCGCGACATTTAGCGAAAAAAGCGGGGCGCTAACCGTAGGCAATCCGGTGAGAGAAGAAATTGCCCATTTAAACCTGGTTGAGCGCGATGAAACTGGCGATAAGGCCGACTCGCCGCTAAACCTGCTGGTGTTAGGTGGTAGCCGGGGCGCTGTGGCATTAAATCGTGAGCTACCGGCTATATTGGCAAGAGTGAATCAACGGCGGCCACTGATCATCAGGCACCAGGTTGGCGCTGGACGACTAGAGCAGGGCGAGCGATTTTATCACGAGGCCGGGCTGGACAATCAGGTCGTGCACTGCCTGGAATTTATTGACGATGTAGCTAGCGCGATGGAGTGGGCCGATTTAATTATTTGCCGAGCAGGTGCTTCAACCGTTTCGGAGGTGGCGGCAGCGAGCCGCTGCGCCATATTTATTCCCTATCCGTTTGCTGTCGACGACCATCAGACGGCCAACGCAAATTGGCTGGTAAGACAAAGCGCCGGCCTTTGCTTTGACGAAAAGGAGATTGCTGGCGAAATATTTGGCGACACCTTGATCAATCTGGTGAAAGAGCCGGAAAAAATTAAGGAAATGGCGGTCAATGCCGGTCGCGTCGCATTTTTAAACGCGGCAGACGAGATCGCGGATTATTGTGAGAAAATCAGGAAACAAGCGGCATGAATAAACTAAAACACGCAGTGCCCAGCCATGAAGTTATCGACGTTCCGGAAATGCGGCGGATCCGACGGATCCATTTTATCGGCATAGGTGGTGCCGGTATGTGCGGTATCGCCGAAGTACTCCTGAATCAGGGTTACGCAGTGACCGGCTCTGATCCCAATCAAAGCAAGGTGACTAGACGGTTACAGTCACTGGGCGCAGAAATTTTTCACCAGCATTCGGTTAATAATGTACTGGGTGCGGACGTAGTCGTGATCAGTACCGCTATTCCGGAAGATAATCGCGAGTTGGAAGCGGCGAGGCAGCGCAGGATACCGGTCGTACCCCGCGCCGAAATGCTCGCTGAGTTGATGCGTTTTCGCCACGGTATTGCGGTCGCCGGAACGCATGGAAAAACGACGACCACCAGCCTGTTGGCCACCATTTATGGCGACGCCGGACTTGACCCGACTTTTGTGATTGGCGGTTTGCTCAATCGACTGGGCGCAAATGCACGACTGGGTAAAAGCCGTTATTTTATCGCAGAAGCCGACGAAAGTGACGCCTCATTCTTACATCTAGACCCCATGGTCTCCATTGTCACTAATATCGACATGGACCACATGGATACTTATGACGGTGACTTTGAAAAGCTCAAACAAACCTTTGTCGAATTTTTACATAATATGCCGTTTTATGGTCTGGCGGTATTGTGCGTGGATAACCCCGGAATTCAGCAAATCCTTCCTTCGTTGATGCGACCTTACGTCACTTACGGTTTTTCCGAAGGCGCCGATTACCAGGCGGTTGATTTTGAACAACACGGGGCGATCAGTCATTTCAACATAAAGAGAAAACATAAGCCGGGTTTGCTGCCAATCAAATTAAATATGCCCGGCAGGCACAACGTGATGAATTCGCTGGCGGCTTTTGCGGTCGCCAATGAAGACGGTGTAAGAGCCGCTGCGCTGGTGGAATCACTACAAAATTTTGGTGGTATCGGACGGCGCTTTCAGTATTGCGGGCAATTCAATACGGATCTGGGATATGTGCAATTAGTCGACGATTATGGTCATCATCCGACCGAAGTTGGTGCAACCATCGAAGCGGTAAGAAATGGTTGGAAAGACAACCGTCTAGTGATGGTATTTCAACCGCATCGCTATTCGCGCACGCGCGATCTATTTGATGATTTCGCCGCAGTGCTTTCGAAAGTGGACGTGTTAATTATGCTTGATGTATACGCCGCAGGCGAAGCGCCGATTGCGGGCGCAGACAGTCGTTCGTTATGTCGTTCAATTCGTCAGCGAGGTCAGATGGACCCCATTTTTGTCGAAGATCAAAATGAGTTAAAGGCAACTTTATCGGCGGTGCTGAAAGACGGTGATTTGATTGTTACCCAGGGCGCAGGCAATGTGGGTGCCATCGCCAGCAATTGGTCCGAAGAAAAATTTGAATTTGTTAATAAGTTAACGGAGAAACGAAAATAAAGCGAAATGATGGCCAGGCCAGAAAATTTTTTGCGACGTTTTTAAATTATGAATGAGCAACACAAAAATAACGCTCAGTTGATGCAACAACGCTATGGAAAAGTAGCGGTGCTTCTCGGCGGCAGCTCGGCCGAGAGAGACGTGTCGCTGGCGTCCGGCAAAGCGATTTATCAGGCGCTAATTAACAAAAAAGTAGCGGCCGTAAAAATTGACCCGCGCGACGGCTTATTGCAACAACTAAAAGACAATAAAATTGAGCGCGTATTTATTGCGCTACACGGTCGCGGGGGAGAAGATGGCGAAATCCAGGGATTACTCAAAGCCCTGGCGATTCCGTTTACCGGCACCGACGCTGCCAGCGCTTCTTTGTCAATGAACAAGTTGCTCAGCAAACAGGTTTGGCAATACAAAGGCTTTGATACGGCACAATTTGAATCGGTCAGCCGCAATCTGTCTTTTAATGACACCAGAGCGAGCGCTATTTTTGAAAAATTAGGCCCGGTTTTATTTGTAAAGCCAATTAGCGAAGGCTCCAGTGTTGGAATGTCCAAGGTCAATAGCAGCGCGCAGTTGGTCGAAGCGGTGGCATTGGCACACCAGTTTGACCAGACAGCGTTAGTCGAACGTTTTATTGACGGCCAGGAATATACGGTAGGTATTCTGGCGGGGCGAGCGTTACCCAGTATCAGTATGAGAACGCCGCGTGAATTCTACGATTACCAGGCCAAGTATGAGGCAACCACAACTGAGTACTTTTGTCCTAGCGGGTTGAGCGAGGAAAGTGAGCAGCAGTTACGCGAGCTGGCGCTTTCTGCATTCTCTGCGCTCGGTTGTTCAGGTTGGGGGCGGGTGGATTTTATCCGCGACAGAGAAAGCGGCCGATTTTTATTGTTGGAGGCTAATACGGTTCCCGGAATGACGCAGTCCTCACTGGTTCCCAAAGCGGCCAAAGCCGCTGGGATAGACTTTGGCGATCTGGTGTTACAAATTTTAGATACCAGCTTTGCGGCAAAGGAGGCGACCAATGGCTAAGTCAAAAATGGCGGTCAGGACTCCAGCAAAACAAACGCGTTTTAACTTTACCGGGATTAACTTGATCGGCGAACGTTTAGGCCGATTTTTTCGGCTCGGCGGCGTTTTGACTTTGTTGGCATTGATGGGGCTTTTGTTGCAGCTGGGATATTCAAGTTGGCAGCAGACCTGGCCGGTAAAAAATATTTCACTGGAAGGCAATTATCACTATTTAAAAAAACAGGAACTGGTGGCGCTGGTTAACCAAAAATCGAGCGGTGGAATGCTGTCTATCGATCTAGGTCAACTTCAGGCGGACGCCAAATTGCTGGACTGGATTGATCGGGTCGAGATAAGAAAAGTGTGGCCCGATACATTGGTTTTTCTGGTGCAGGAGCATCAGCCTGTCGTACGAATTGACGAATTGATTCTGACGCAAAAAGGAACGCTAATTGAAAATAATAAATCGCACGCCAGCTTGAGCGAATTACCGTATATAACTACCAGTCAGGACGTGACAATAAGGGAACAGAACTACCCGCGGATATGGCAGGAATTTAAACAAATCAGGCGAAAGCTGGAATTGCTGGAACTAAATGTCGAACGACTTGAAATTGATCAGCTGAGAAACTGGCGCTTATTGGCTAATTCGGGCGTGCTGGTGAACCTGGGTCGAAAAGAACGATTATCACGCGTGGATAAACTGGTACTCGCTTATTCTGAAATTGCGGACCAGCCAGCGATCGAAAGTATCGACCTGCGTTATCACAATGGACTGGCAGTTAAGTGGTCGCGGCAATCAGAAAAATTAAAAAGCTAGTCCGGTAACCGAAGGATAAGAGAGACAAAAGTTATGTCGAAATCAATAGATAAAAAATTAATTGTCGGCCTGGATATCGGGACATCCAAAGTGGTCGCTATTGTGGGTGAAATTGGCCCCGAGGGTAACACCGATATTATCGGTATTGGTACTCACCGCTCAAGCGGCCTTAAAAAAGGTGTCGTGGTTAATATTGAGTCAACCGTTCAATCAATTCAGCGGGCGGTAGAAGAAGCCGAATTGATGGCCGGTTGTCAGATTCATTCGGTATTCGCTGGCATAGCCGGAAGCCATATTCGCAGTTTGAATTCCCACGGAATAGTCGCCATTCGCGACAGTGAAGTTAATCCGAGCGACGTTGATCGGGTAATAGACGCCGCTAAGGCAGTGGCCATCCCGGCAGATCAGCGCATCTTGCACATATTGCCGCAAGAATTTGTGATCGATAATCAAGAGGGGATCCGCGAACCGGTGGGTATGTCCGGCGTGCGTCTGGAAGCTAAAGTACATATGGTAACCGGCGCTGTCAGCGCGGCTCAAAATATCGTTAAGTGCATCCGGCGGTGCGGCCTGGAAGTGGATGACATTATTCTGGAGCAACTGGCGTCTTCCTACTCGGTACTCACCGAAGATGAAAAAGAACTGGGGGTTTGCATTGTCGATATTGGCGGCGGCACTACCGACATTGCGGTATTTACCGATGGCGCTATCCGGCACACGGCGGTCATCCCGATTGCGGGCGACCAGGTCACCAATGACATCGCCGTGGCGTTGCGCACGCCGACTCAACACGCCGAAGATATCAAAATTAAATACGCTTGCGCCCTACGGCAACTGACTTCACTGGAAGACACTATCGAAGTACCAGGCGTCGGTGATCGTGAACCTAAAAAAATGTCCAGACAGACTCTGGCAGAAGTCGTAGAGCCACGCTACGAAGAGTTGTTCACCTTGATACAGGCCGAACTCAGACGAAGTGGTTTTGAAGAAATTATACCGGCGGGAATCGTTCTGACCGGCGGCTCTTCCAAGATGGAAGGTTTGATCGAGCTGGCGGAAGAAGTTTTTCACATGCCGGTAAGGCTGGGTCTTCCTCAGGGAGTGCAAGGGCTGGTCGATGTGGTGCGTAATCCAATTCACGCCACTGGCGTTGGCCTGCTTTTGTACGGTCAGCAGCAGAATGTGCAACGATTTTTTCAGGAAGATAAAAATGCCGGTTTTGGCGGGATATTCAAGCGAATGAAGCAATGGTTTAGCGGTTTTTAGTTTGATTTTACACAACGGGTTTTCACACACTTAAGTAGTTAGTTTTAACTGGAATTAGTCAATAAAACGAAGGGGAAATAACATGCCTAATATATTTGAACTGGTCGATAGTTGCAGGGACAACGCAGTCATTAAGGTTGTTGGCGTTGGCGGTGGCGGCGGTAACGCCGTGGAACACATGCTTAAAGCCAATGTGGACGGTGTCGAGTTTGTTTGCGCCAATACCGACGCGCAGGCCCTCAACCGCTCGCTGGCAAGAACCACAATTCAACTGGGAAGCCAGATAACCAAGGGACTTGGCGCTGGAGCCGACCCGGACGTTGGTCGTCAGGCGGCAATCGAGGACCGTGAACGTATTTCTGAAATTTTGACGGATACGGATATGGTCTTTATTACTGCGGGAATGGGCGGCGGAACCGGAACGGGCGCTGCGCCGGTGATTGCTGAAATCGCAAAAGAGCTGGGAGTACTGACCGTGGCGGTAGTCACCAAACCTTTTTTCTTTGAAATGAAAAAGCGCATGCAGGTGGCCGAAGCCGGCATTGAAGAACTGCGCCAGCACGTCGATTCATTGATCATAGTTCCTAACGACAAAGTTCTGAATGTGATGAAAGGTAAAAAGCTGACCGAAGCCTTTCGCGCCGCCAATGACGTATTACATGGCGCGGTACAGGGTATTGCCGAATTGATGACCTGTCCCGGTCTGATTAACGTGGATTTTGCCGATGTAAGGACCGTGATGTCGGAAAAAGGTACTTCGATGATGGGTAACGGCATCGGTAGTGGCGATGATCGCGCCAGACGTGCCGCCGAGCTGGCTGTTTCCAGTCCGCTGCTTGAAGATGTCGACCTTGCGGGCGCAAAAGGGATTCTGGTGAACATTACTTCCGGCGAAGATATGAGTATCGATGAGTTTTCTGAGGTCGGCTCGGTGGTGCAGGAATTTGCCGCCGATGATGCAACCGTGGTGATCGGAACCGCGATTGACCCTGAACTAAGTGATGAAATTCGGGTCACAGTGGTTGCGACGGGGATTGGCCAGCAGGTTGCCAAAGCGCCGCAAATGCGCGTGGATAACACCAAAAAATCCGACGGTAGCAACAATTATCCCGAGTTGGACAGGCCGACGATCATTCGTCAGCAGGCTGGCCAGACCAAGCAGGCCGTTGGTAGTGATATGGAATATCTGGATATTCCCGCGTTTTTACGCAAACAGGCGGATTAGAAGTCGAGCTATTTGTACAAATTTGATTTCAGCGTGATTGGTCTTAATAAAGAGCTCCAGTTTGCCTATAGCTCGCAGGCTTTTGCTCTTAACAGGATTAAACGCAATTTGAGCACGAAATAGCCGTTGAGGCAGTCTAAGTTAATGTACCTGTGGAGCATTCGGCGAGGCACCCCCTTCAGCCAAACTCTATGCTCTGCGTACAAAAAAGCGGGTTCACCCGATCGATACGACGATAGATAGTATTGTGAGATATCAAGGGATTTTCGACGATTTTTGTCGAATTTGCTCAAGAAATAGGCTGTTTTTCGTGTTATCGTCGGGCTGATTGTGATAATATGCGGCAGTTTTGAAAATGACTCATCCGATGAGTTTGAATTTTGTACAACTAGATCTTGTTGTTTGCACCACGACAACCTGATCGGAGAACGGCAATAATATGATTAAGCAACGCACCCTGAAAACCGCAATTCGCGCGACGGGCGTAGGTTTGCACACTGGCGATAAAGTTTACCTGACTCTAAGGCCTGCGCCGGTAGATTCAGGTATCATTTTTCGACGTGTTGACCTGGACCCTGTTGTTGAGATTTGTGCGGCGCCAGAAAACGTGGGGGATACCACGTTATCAACCTGTTTAGTCAAGGACGATGTAAGAATTTCTACTGTAGAGCATTTGTTGGCCGCCATGGCTGGCTTGGGCATTGATAATGCCTATATCGAAGTGTCTGCTCCTGAGGTTCCAATCATGGACGGAAGCGCAGGCCCGTTTGTCTTTCTGATCCAGTCGGCAGGGGTTGAAGAGCAAAATAAAGCCAAGCGCTTTATCCGTATTAAAAAGCGTATCGAAGTGACTGAAGACGATAAAAGTGCTGTTTTTGAGCCTTTTGACGGATTCAAAGTTTCTTTCGGTATCGATTTTGACCACCCGGTGTTTTCTGCCAGTTCAAAACATTCAGAAATCGACTTTTCGGCCACTTCTTTTGTTAAAGAAGTCAGTCGCGCGCGAACATTCGGTTTTATGAACGATATTGAATTCCTTCGTTCAAAAAATCTGGTGCAGGGCGGTAGCATGGACAATGCCATCGTTCTGGACGAATACCGGGTGTTGAACGAAGACGGTCTGCGCTACGACGACGAGTTTGTAAAACATAAAATTCTGGATGCTATCGGCGATTTGTATTTGCTGGGGAATAGCCTGGTCGGTGCTTTTACCGGAATCAAGTCGGGTCATGCGTTGAACAATAAGCTTTTGCGAGCGCTGGTTGCTGATCAGGAAGCTTGGGAAGTGGTTACTTTCGAAGATGCTGACGCCGCGCCTATTTCATACATTATGAAGCCTGGACTGGCGATTTAGAACGAGTGTAGACTTATTAAAAGCCGGGAACTTCCCGGCTTTTTTGTGCTTGAAAGTCGAGCGCCGGTAGTCAGGTTGGTCGTTTTGAGTTCTTGGTTATCAACTGATGCACTGGAAATTAAACTGGGCGTTGTTCGCAATTTTGAGCCCTGCTGCTAAAGAACTAGCGGGGTTGGACGATAACTTCGATGTTGGCAAGGCCCAGATATCCCGAATTTCTGAAGTTACTCAGCAATTCAGGTAGCTCGAATCGAATTTTATTAGCCCAGACGGGGCTGTCGACGGCGATTACAAGGGTGCTTTTACGTAAGTTGATCACGCGACAATGCTTTGTAAGTGTTGCATTAAGATTGCTTTGTAAGGTATTGTTTAGCGTCTGAATTTTAGCCAGTTGGTCAAGTAATAGTTTGACATCACCGCTGGGCTGGGAAATTAGTGTATCTGGTTTATGTAGAGAGGGACGGCTCATAATCAGGCTCTATTTTAAAAAGGCAAAAAAGAAGTTTGCAGGCTCAATCAAGCAAAAGAAACTGAGCAAGGGAGACAGGTTTACTTACTTTCCCTTTGCTTGCAACAAAATAAAGCAGTTTGTGCGATAAATAATGCAAAGCTTGCCGAACAAAGAAAATGTCGTTTATTTTTTAAGACATTCAGGCGCAAACCGCTCCTTTGTTCGAGTAAATAATTGACCAAAGAGTTGTCCATGAGTATTACGATATTACAGCGTTCCCCCCAGGGAATGAGAAGCATAAAGCTAAAAAACCGCTACCTCTATAGCTTGTTCAGTTTATTCGTTATTGTGCCCGCGTTAGTTGGAGTAAGTAGTTACCAACTTGCCATTAAGCATTCTGAAATGGCTAAAGTCGATCAGGTTACCATTGATAGCTGGAAAAAGGAGCTTTCAAACCAATGGAAGCAGCTCGAAGTGGCCAAACAATCATCACAACAACAACTCGACGCATTAACGGCCAAACTCGGCATGATGCAGGCGCACGTCAGACGTTTGGACGCGGCAGGCGAACGCATAGTTAGCATTGCAGGACTGGACGAAAACGAATTCAATTTTTCTCAGGCACCCGCTATTGGTGGTCCTGAAAAAGCGACCGCTGCAGATACCGTCGAAATTAGCCAGCTTTTTGCGTCACTAGAAGAAATCGACCAGCAACTCGATTCGCGTGGACAACAGCTCAATGTGCTCGAATCCTTATTGATGGATAAACATATGGGCGTCGAAAGATACATTTCCGGACGCCCTATAGCTAAAGGCTGGATGTCGTCCTTTTATGGTGAAAGGAACGACCCCTTTACCGGTAAACCTGCGTGGCACGGTGGTGTTGATTTTGCTGGTAAAGAAGGTTCAGCTGTATTGTCTACCGCCGCGGGTATCGTTTCCTGGGTCGGCGATCGCTACGGTTATGGTTTGCTGGTGGAAATTAACCACGGTGATGGTCTAGTAACGCGTTATGGGCATAACAAAGAAACTCTGGTGAAAAAAGGTGACATAGTCGCTAAAGGACAGAAAATCGCCAAAATGGGAAATACCGGTCGTTCCACCGGGGCGCATGTGCACTATGAAGTCATTAAAAACGGACGCACTGCCAATCCATTGCCCTTTGTCAATCGTCGCGGTAAAGGCTAGGACGGGCTTAAAATATCCAGTTCTTACTAGCTCCAGGGTTCAATATAATGAAGCCTGCGCCCTGCTCCCTGCACGCTACGCCTATAGACCTTAAAGCTATATTGCATTGACCCGCTTGCCCGTAAGGGCTAAATTCAGCTCATGAACAAGCTTCAAACAAATAACCAGGCATTACTCAAGCGACTCCTCATCAGTTGAGGCGGGGTGGTGCACGATTCAAAAACCCCGTTAATGCAATTGACGGGGTTTTTTTATGGCTGAAATAAAACGGATAACTGATCTACTAAATGAATACTCAATTAACTACCTTGCTCCTGCTCTCACTCCTCGTTCTTTGCGTGGCTGCGGGCTATGGTTGATTGAAAGGTAAAAATGAGAAATACCAGAAACCATAAAAACCAGCCACAAAGCGGGTTTTTTTGTATCCAAACATAAAGGTTCAGGCGAAATGGAGCAGCGAAAATGAAAACGAGGCACACGCAGTTCGGTAAAACGCAGACACCGAATAAACCAATATTGATTTTCGATACCACCTTGCGTGATGGCGAGCAGTCACCTGGTGCCAGTATGACCATTGACGAGAAGCTCAAGATCGCACATCAACTTAAAAAGCTTGGCGTTGATATTATAGAGGCCGGATTTCCGGTTATCTCCAGCGGCGACTTTAACGCGGTTAAACGCATCGCCGAGGAGGTTAGAGGGCCGACGATCTGCGCGCTGGCGCGTTGCTGTGATCAGGATATAATTGCTGCCGCCAATGCAATTATGTCAGCTGAAAAAGCGCGGATTCATGTGTTTATCGCGACCAGTGAAATTCATATGCTGCATAAACTGGGCATGAGCCGAAAACAGGTGGTGGAGCGAGCGGTCAAGGCGGTAAAAAAAGCCAGCAGCTATTGTCGTGATGTAGAATTTTCCGCTGAAGATGCCACCCGAAGCGATCCGGATTTTCTGGTGCAAATCTTCTCTGCGGTAATCGATGCGGGCGCGTCCACAATCAATGTTCCTGATACAGTTGGCTATAGTACACCGGAAGAATACGCCGCGTTGATCGATAAAATTCAAAATGAAGTAACAGGCATAGAGCATGTGACCATTAGCGTTCATTGCCACAACGATCTGGGTCTGGCGACAGCCAATTCACTCGCGGCGATTAAAAGCGGCGCCCGTCAGGTCGAATGTACCATCAACGGAATCGGCGAGCGTTCCGGCAACGCCGCGCTGGAGGAAGTGGTGATGGGATTAAAAACCCGCCACGATACTTTTTCCGAGTCTACCCGAATTTGCACAACTGAGCTGTTAGATACCAGTCGATTGGTCGCCGAAGTTACCGGTATCGCAGTTCAACATAACAAAGCAATTGTCGGCAAAAATGCCTTCGCCCATGAAGCGGGTATTCACCAGCATGGCATGATTGCTAATCGGGAGACTTATGAAATTATGCGGCCACAAGATGTTGGTTTTGTCAGTAGCGATCTGGTGATAGGTAAACACAGTGGTCGACACGCAATCAGACAATGGCTTGACGACAAAGATATGAGCATGAGTGATGGACAGGTGACTCAGTTTTCCGCCCGTGTGAAAGCCTTTACCGACCAGCGAAAGTCAATTTCGGAGAGCGAGTTGTTGCGCCTGTTAAGCGAAATGCCGGCCTTTTCAGCCGCGCCGAAAAATCAAAAATCAGTAGGTAAATAACCTGGCTGCAACAATTGATCACTGAGAAAAATAAATGACACAGAAAACACTTGAGAAAACGCGAGATAACAAATCGGGCCCACAAACCTTGTTTGACAAAATATGGGCGCGGCATCTGGTGACTCAGGAGGCATCCGAGACACCTGCAATTTTGTATATCGATACTCACTTAATTCATGAAGTCACCTCTCCCCAGGCATTTGCAATGTTGAATGAGCGTGGATTAAAGGTTGCCAGGGCAGATAAGACCTTTGCAACAATGGACCACACTACGCCGACTTCACCGCCAGGCCGCGATGGAAGCTATCAATTTAGTGGAGCGCGCGAGCGGGATCAGGTCGAGCAGCTAAAGAAAAATTGCAAGCGGCACGCTATCCCGTTATTTGAATTAGGTGATCCGCGCCAGGGCATTGTTCATGTGATCGGCCCGGAACTGGGAATTTCTCAACCAGGCCAGACGATCGTCTGCGGCGACAGCCATACCAGTACTCACGGGGCATTCGGCGCACTTGCCTTTGGCGTCGGTAGTAGCGAAGTGGGTTATGTACTGGCCACCCAATGCCTTCCTCAGCGTAAGCCCGGCTCTTTTGGCATTCGCGTGGATGGAAAACTGCGCGCCGGTGTTAGCGCAAAAGATCTGATTTTGGCGATTATCAGTAAGATTGGTATTGCTGGCGCAACCGGGCACGTTATCGAGTATTTTGGCGAGGGTGTCCAAGCGCTGTGCATGGAACAAAGAATGACACTGTGCAATATGTCAATCGAAGCTGGTGCGCGCGCCGGATTGGTCGCGCCGGATAAAAAGACCTTTGACTATTTGCGTGGTCGGGAGTTCTCTCCGCCGGAAGGTGTTCAATGGCAGCGGGCCACAACCGACTGGGCTCAGCTATTTACCGACCATGAAAGCGCTTTTGATAAACTGGTGGTGATTGACGCTGACAAAGTCACGCCTATGATTACCTACGGAACCAATCCGGAAATGGCGATCCCGATCAAAAGCAATATTCCTGACAAGGCTGCGCCTGATGCCCTTGACTACATGGGCTTTCAGGCAGGCCAGCCGATACAGAATACGCCGGTTGACGTGGTATTTATCGGCAGTTGTACCAATTCCCGCATCAGTGACTTACGTGAAGCGGCACAAATCTTAAAACGCTTTTCGGTAGCATCTGGTGTGCGCACACTGATAGTACCAGGCTCTGCTCAGGTAAAACGACAGGCAGAGCAGGAAGGACTCGATAAAATATTTATTAATGCGGGCGCGCAATGGCGAGAGCCGGGTTGTTCCATGTGCCTGGGTATGAATGGTGATGTTATTCAGGCCGGCCAGATCTGCGTTAGCACCAGTAATCGTAATTTCGAAGGCCGTCAGGGTGAGGGCGGCAGAACTTTGCTTGCCAGTCCGAAAACTGCGGCTGCGGCGGCGGTTTGTGGCAAAGTGGTTGACCCGGCAAAATTGGAGGCTACTCAGACATGCGTGCAATAACAAAAATCGAAGGCACGGTTGCGGTGCTTAAAATGACGAATATCGACACGGATCAGATCATCCCCTCTGAGTATCTGAAAACGACCACCCGATCAGGTCTGGGTAAACATCTATTTCATCAATGGCGGTTTGACCAACAAGGTAGAGAGCGGGCTGACTTCGTACTTAACCGCAGCGAAACCAGAAAGGCGACTATTCTGGTGGCGGGAGATAACTTCGGCTGTGGTTCGTCACGCGAGCACGCGCCCTGGGCGTTGCTGGATTTTGGTATTACGGTTGTGATCAGCTCCTCTTTTGCCGACATTTTCTGCAATAACGCGATAAAAAACGGATTGCTACCCATAAGAGTGGATACCGCTTCGCATCAATTATTGCAAAAGCAAAATGCGCAACAGATAAGCGTTGATCTGGAAATGCAGCAGATTAACCTTGACGGCAACCGAATCGAATTTGAGCTGGAAGCTTTTGCACGCTATTGCTTATTGAACGGGATCAACCAGCTCGATTTCCTGCTCCAGCACCAGACACAAATCGAAGCTTTTGAACAAACACAGGCGGTGTACCGATGAGCCAAATTAAAATAGCCTGCCTACCCGGCGATGGGGTTGGCCCGGAAGTTTACCACTCGGTTAAGGCGTTGTTGCAGGCGGTTAACCACAAATTTTCTCGCGCAATAGAGCTGACTGAATATCTTATCGGTGGCGCAGCAATTGACGCGTGTGGTCAGCCGCTGCCAGCAGAAACATTACAGGCGTGTAAAAATGCAGATGCGGTTTTTTTGGGCGCTGTGGGTGGCCCGCGCTGGGACGATCCATCGCTGGCAGTCAGACCGGAACAGGGATTGCTGCAATTGCGAAAGTCTCTGGAAGTTTACGCCAATATCAGGCCGTTGACGGCCTACTCCAGCCTGCTCGACGCTTCTCCGTTGAAGCAAAACATTATCGAAAATGTCGACTTTGTTATCGTGCGAGAGTTGACCGGTGGTCTGTATTTTGGTCGCAAAACGCGTACCTCTGATTACGCGACTGACGAGTGTCGCTATAGCGTTGATGAAATACAGCGGATCGCTCATGTCGCCTGCGAAACAGCGATGCAGCGCAAGCGCGTACTCACTTCTGTGGACAAGGCCAATGTTCTGGAGACTTCAAGGTTATGGCGAGAAGTGGTGAGTGCTTACGTCGAGCAAAACTTTCCGGAAATAAAGCTTAACCACCAGTTGGTAGACTCCTGCGCGATGAAGCTGATCAGCTCGCCGAGAGAATTCGACGTTATTCTGACCGAAAATATGTTTGGCGATATTCTCTCGGACGAAGCCAGCGTATTGTCAGGCTCGATGGGGTTGCTGGCGTCCGCGTCAATTGGCGAACGCCACGCTTTGTTTGAGCCGATCCATGGGTCGGCACCGGATATTGCCGGGCAGGGAGTGGTTAATCCCATCGCCGCTATTTTAAGCGCAGCGATGATGCTGCGTTGGCTGAAATTATTTGACGAGGCAGACTCGATAGAAAAAGCGGTAAGGGCCACTATCGATGCGCGCATTTTAACGCCTGATCTCAACTCAAATCAGCGATACCTTACTCAAGATGTGACTCGGGCGGTTATCGAACGGCTATAACCGATCGTCAAAATTTACCCGCTGCATGCCGTCAGGGACCAGGCCGCAATGCGTCCGATTTGGGATGAATGGGTCTAGCAAAAAACGCAGAACTGATCAAAAAACGAGCAACTTGAACTACACTTAATCAATAAGCTCGTTTCATTTTGCCTGGTCGACCCGCTTTATCGCTCAGGTTGACCAGAAAAAAGGATTGATCGCCCATATAATGAACCAGCAATCAAACATTCTTGGTTTTAGCTTTTTGCAAGGGATCCTGCCTGGCATTCAGCTTGTTTTGTTTGTGATCTTCTTGTTATTTGCAACCAGTACAACGGCGGCGCAGCACCTCAGGTTTCAACACACAGGTATTAATCAGGGATTGTCTCAGTCGACAGTCTTTGACCTGCTCCAGGACAAAGATGGATTTATCTGGATAGCGACGCAAAACGGATTAAACCGTTTTGACGGTTATCAGTTTAAAATTTACAAGCGAAATCCAGACGACCCTGCTGCGCTTTCAGATGATTTTGTTAATACGCTATTCCAGGATTCGCGCGGGATAATCTGGGTAGGAACCCGCAGCGGACTTAACGCGTTCGACCCTGCGACTGAAAAGTTTAAGAAATTTTTTTTCAATCCAGCTAGCGTCAACGGCATCTCTCACAATTACATTACCAGTATCGTCGAGGATCAATCGGGCTTTATCTGGATTGGCACCGCCGGTGGTGGCGTCAATCGCTATGATGTTAACGCCGATTCATTCAAGAGCATCAGAGCAAATGGCGATTTGGGGTTGTTTAACGACACTATCAATCAGTTGATGCTTGCGAAAAATGGTCAGATCTGGGTCGCCAGCGGCGGTGCGCGACTGCGTCCTTCCAGTCGACCTGGAGGTATCAACCTGATCGACCCGGCAACGCTGGAAGTTAACTCTATTGTTCCCCCGCAAAAGGTTCTCGATTCCAGACCACTGGTCAGCGTGTTGTCGCTAGCCGAAGATCCCCAGGGCCACCTGTGGTTTGGAACGGCGTCTTCGGGATTATTAAAACTTGACAGTTTGAATAAAAAATTCAGCCGGACATCATTCGAGCCGATCGTGGGCAAACGAAACAAAAACCCAATCACGGCAATTCAGCCAGACAACCGGGGTGACCTCTGGTTTTCAACGCAATACGGCGGGCTTTTCAGGTTGTCGCAAGATAGCGGCCGCCTGACTCAATATCAACCGGGTAACCCGGAAACTTCAAACTTAAATGACCATGATCTGGTCTCTTTGATGTTGGATAAAACAGGCGTTCTCTGGGTCGGGAGCTGGAACCAGGGAATCAATCGGCTTGATTTTGGCGCGCACCAGTTTCGGCGTCTTTTAAACAACAATCAAGAGGAACATGGTCCGGGATTTATGGTTCGTGCCATAACCGAAGATCGCCAGCATAATCTGTGGGCGGCAATTTGGGACCACGGACTGGCACAGATTAATCCTGTTTCCGGCGAATTGCTCGCACGTCATTTATCTGATACGCAGGATTCCGGCAATATCAGAGAAGTTATCGTCGGAGAACCGGGGCAGCTTTGGTTGGGATCAGATTCACAGGGACTGATTTCTTACTATCCGGATAGTGGAATGCTGAAATATTTTCGATATCAGGAAGCCGATCAGAATTCAATCGGTCACAACCACGTTATGCAAATCGAGCCGGACCAGGCGGGTAATCTCTGGATCGGAACCCGCGGTGGCGGGCTCAGCTTTTTTGACAAAAAGACCAGGAATTTTTCTCGCTTTAGGCATGTGCCGGGCGACAACAGCAGTCTGGCAAGCGATTTAATTGGCGAGTTGTTATTAGACAACAACGGTATTCTTTGGGTCGGTACCGAGGGTGAAGGATTGGATTTGCTGGACACTTCAACCGGCAAAGTCGTCGCCCATTATCGCGCGGATGGTAAGCCTGGCAGCTTGCCGAGTGACAATGCTCACAGTATTCTTCAGGATAGCCTGGGGCGCTTCTGGTTAGGCAGCGAGCTTGGCCTGATTCGAGTGATTGGGTCAACGGTTGGTTCGGAGTTTGATTCTTTGAGATTTGAGCTGGTCGGTGAAAGTGGCTCAGAGTCCATCGGCGGCGTTGGCGATATTCTGGAAGACGAACAGGGAATGCTCTGGATTAGCAGTTTCGACGCGATTTCGCGTTTCAACCCGGAGACCTTCGAACTGGTCAACTATAAATCCAGCAGCGGAACCTTACCCGGCGGTTACTTTATTCGGGCGAGTTATGCAGGGCAAGATGGTGAACTTTTTTTCGGCGGCGTTAACGGTTTGACCGCATTTGAACCACGAGGAATACAGCGGGATAAAGATCCGCCGAAGCTGGTATTAACCGAGTTAAGACTTTTTAATAAGCCGGTAAAAATTGAGCCGGGCGATAATAAAAGCCTGCTTCCCAGAAATATCAATCTGATGCAACAGTTAACTCTGGAGTATTCACAAAATGTTTTTTCGCTGGAGTTTTCGGCGTTGCATTATGCTTTACCGTCAAAAAATAAACTCGCCTACCGACTCGATGGTTTTGACCTGTCCTGGAACTATACTGATTCAAAAAATCGCAGGGCAACTTATACTAACCTTGATCCTGGCCGCTATCAGTTTTTTCTCAAAGGGAGTAATAAAGATGGTGTTTGGAGTGAGCCTAAGGCAAAACTGACGATTAATGTTTTACCACCGTTATGGCGAACGACTGCGGCCTACTTTTTTTATTTGTTGGTCGTCACTCTCGCCATCTTTGCAATAAAAAAACAGATGGCCCAGGCAGATAAACTGCGTAATGATAACCTGCACGCTCAAATGGAAAAAACCTATGCCAACCGCGCCAATGAACTTAAATCGAAATTTCTAGCAAATATGAGTCACGAAATTCGTACGCCGATGAACGCTGTTATCGGTCTGAGCGAGCTGGCGCTTGACCAGCCGATGAGCAGGAAACTGCGAGAGTATCTGGTCAAAATAAATCGCTCGTCCAGCGCGTTATTACGCATAATTAATGACGTGCTCGACTACTCAAAAATAGAAGCCGACAAAATTGAGCTTGAAAATCAGAGTTTTTTGATGGATACAGTGGTACGTGAGGTACTTGATGTAGTTTCGATCGGGGCGTCTGAAAAAAATCTGGAGCTGGTTATCTCCCGCCTCGAAGAAATTGATTGCTCTCTGATGGGGGATCCGCTTCGCTTGCGACAGGTTCTAATTAATTTGGTCAGCAATGCGATTAAATTTACCGAGCGTGGCGTTGTTGAACTAGGCTTTGAAATTCTCAACCAGAATGATCGACAGATGACGCTAAAAATTTCAGTAGTTGATTCAGGGGTTGGTTTGTCGCGCGAGCAATTGTCGAAAGTTTTTTCGCCCTTTGTTCAGGCCGAAAATTCTACGAGTAGACAGTATGGAGGTACAGGCCTTGGATTGTCTTTGAGTCGACAGCTGATAGCTTTGATGGGTGGTCAGATTAACGTTGCCAGTCAGGAAGGTCGGGGAAGCACATTCAGTTTTGTTTTAAGTTTTGTCATAGAGAGCAAAAGTGCAAATAGAGCAGGTGAGCAACAGCGAGGCAATCTAGGAGAGTTGAAATTTTCCCAAGTACTGCTGATTGAAGACAATAAGGAAACACTGGTTACCCTGGTGAAACAATTGGTCGGATTCAAAATTGATGCCCTTCCATTGCTGGCAACAAAAACGCTGGAAAATGATTTGCGGAAAAATGAGCTGGATTGGAAAAGTATCGAACTGATCCTGTTGGACGATACCTTGCCGGAAAACAACGCGCGCGATATCGCGCATCTAATCCGCTCTATCGCACCACAAAAAAACTATCAAATATTGCTGATGAGCCAGTCTTCAAACGCCATCAATTCATCCGATGCCGCGTGGTATGATGGCGTAGTTAGAAAGCCTGTGACGCCGTCTTCGCTCTACGACCATTTGCTAAACCTGAGTCAAAATAGCACGGCACAAGAAATGAAACCGGCCGATGAAGTCGAGCGTTCGGCGCAGGCGAAAAGCAATTTTTATGGTAAACGGGTATTGGTGGTTGAAGACAATTTCATTAATCAGCAGGTAGCCAGTGAGATAATCGGTGCTTATGGCGTCAAGGTAGACTGCGCTGAAAATGGCCTGGAAGCCATCGAGAAAATCCGCTCGCGGCAATATAATCTGGTTTTTATGGACGTGCAAATGCCGATAATGGACGGTAGAGAAGCAACGAGAATTCTGCGCAGCAGCGATTTGAGTCCTGTACCGATTATCGTTGCCATGACCGCCCACGCGATGGCGGGTGATCGTGAAAAATATCTGGCTTCGGGTATGGATGACTATTTATCCAAACCGGTTACAAAAGAAGCGATATTCAATTGTCTGCGGCGCTGGTTACCGCGTGAAGAGCCGCTTGATAAATCGGGTATTTCGACTGAAGAGAAGGAAAAGACAGAAACTGTCGCCGCTGGTCGCAAGCAAGATCATCTATCTGTCACTGCAACGCGCCCGGTCGGTGATTCTTTATATCTGCTGGAGGATGACTCGGTGCTAGATTTTGATGGCGCAATGGAGGCTCTAGACCACAGTTCAGATTTGTACGCTCAATTGGCTTGCATGTTTATTGAACAATACCAGTCCGCCGATCAGGTGCAGGCCGAGCAATTGCTCAACGCGGTCGTTAGAGAGGAAAAAGCGCTCAAGCGGCTGCAGGGGTTGGCAGGAAGTGTCGGTGCAATTCCTCTGCTGCAGCTGCTGGCAAAGTTAGATGCTACCCAAGAGAGCGACGGTAAACAATCTGATTTAAGGCGGCGCTGCGCGGAAGAGCTGGAACGGGTCTGTCGCCAATTGCGGCAATTTGCTGGCGAAGACTGACAACTCGCTTCTTAAATAGGTCGAGCTAAAAGCCAGTGCCGCTGTGGCTGGCTATTTTTGTGCAATTTGAATATAAACACGCCGGTTTTTTGCCCTGCCTGCAGCGCTGCGGTTAGATGCGATTGGGTTTTTCTCGCCAAAAGCCTGCAATTTAAATCGATCCGGGTCGACACCATCTAATGACAAGAGATTCTTTACCGACTCGATTCGTTCCTGAGAAAGTTTCTGGTTGTAACTTCGGGAACCTTTGCTGTCCGTATGCCCCCTCAGGAAAACCACATCAACGCCGGGGTCGTGGCGAATGTAGGCGGCTAATGCGGCTAACCTGTCCCGGTAACTGGTTTTAACGCTGGTGCCATCAAAGTCGAAGTACAAGGTCATTTTTTTAAGTTCGTTCAGCTCAAAGGGCACCAGAGTCGTTAAACAGCCGAGAAATTTCTCGTAGGCCTGTTTAAATCCGATTGAAGATAAGGAAACCGAAACCTGATCTTCCGTTTGGTTGAAATCCTGATAATAAAATGTCGGGATGCGACCGACTTCCAATTCGTTGAGCAAGCGCCAACTGGCGGTTTCTCGGCTACGAATAATATGTTCACCCGATGCCAGCGCGACTTCTCCCAGTTCTCTTCCCGTTTGAAACGGTTGCCAGGCTGGAGCCAGTGAGCGTACCGTCGCTTTTTCCTGATGCGGTATCGCGTGCCTGGCGTAAGCAAGAGAAAAAACGAGTGCTTTCGATCTGCCTGCATCCTTGGCAAAGGTGGCGTCGCCGTACAGCGGAATATTGTGGCGCAAGGTACATGCCAAAGGGGAGCCGTTAAAGCGCCACTCTGATTCGTCCATAGGCGCTTCAAAACGCTTGAAAGTGGCGAATGACGGCGCACTAACAGTCGATAGTGTCGCGACTAACAGTACTATTTTGATTAATTTGTTCATCACTAACCGTTGATTTATATTGATTGATCGTCAGAGCCCGAAGGGTCGGCGCTAAAAACTAAGGGCACCGTTTTTGTTATCGACCTGAAAAATGCGGACTTAAATAAATAAACAGGCCAATGGAATTTTTGGTCTAGTGCTCGTTGGGATGGTAGAATCCCCGCTCAACTCAGTTTGGGCTGGTTTGGTCGAATTTATTGTTCGCGAGGGCTATTTCTTGGTCACTGTTGCACAAAACGATTAACGCCGGTTCTAAGGCATCTTATTAAATATGACAATGATGAGTCGCAGGTTTCGCGGTTTCTTTCCGGTGGTTATCGATGTGGAGACTGGCGGCTTTAACGCGACCAGTGATGCACTGCTGGAAATCGCCGCCGTCTCTCTGGCATTCGACGATCAAGGTATGTTAAGGCTAGCCCGGCGCTGGCACTATCAGGTCGAACCTTTCGAGGGCGCAAATCTTGAGCAAGCCTCTCTCGATTTTACCGGAATTGACCCGCATAATCCGCTAAGAGGCGCGGTGCCAGAAAAAACTGCGATTTCAAAGTTATTTGAAGGCATTCGCGCGGAACAAAAGCTGGCCGAGTGCCAGCGAAGCGTCCTGGTGGCGCATAATCCAGCATTTGATATGGGGTTTGTCGTGGCAGCAGCTGATCGAATCAAGGCTAAGCGTAACCCATTTCATCCTTTTACCCTGTTTGACACGGCGACTCTGGCGGGGTTAGCGCTCGGACAGACAGTACTGGCAAAAGCGTGCGACGCCGCGGGTATCGCCTTTGATAACGAGCAGGCACATTCTGCGCTGTACGACACCGAGAAAACCGCTGAGTTGTTTTGTTTTATTGTCAATCGCTGGAAAAAGCTCGGCGGTTGGCCGCTGGGAGATTAGCAGCCATCAATAGTGAGCGAATCGAGAAGGGTGTGCCGGATGTTTTATCAGCCGTTGATGGTCACCAGACAGGGTGTGCACGTTTTGTAGTGCGCACCGATTACGGCAGAGTAGACTTTGGTGCGCACAGAAAGGCGTGTACACCCTGCGCGGTTTGCGGGAAGTTATATTCACCGTCAACGATGATTTGATCGCAGGGTGGCTAGCTCTGGATCAAGCTGAAATACAACCACTGTAATGCCTGACCGCAGTGCGGTTGCCGGTGGCGTTATAAATGTTGTTGTCCGGGTCGAAGCCTTTGATCAGGTTAAATGTACGTCGGCTGGATTGGTTGAGCAGGTCGATCAAACGGGCGTTAACTTCATTTTTGAAACGGCAATTCTCGACCAGTGTCATTAACCCTCGCCAGCTTTGTTTGAGATTTGGGCTGCCCTGGCAAAACTGGCTGAAATCGGCATAGCTCTTAATCGTCATGCCACGCGCCAGAATCATTGGCGGTAACTGATGGGCGTTGATCTGTTTGACTATTTCGTCTTTTTCGGCGATACACAGAGCCAGCTTTTCCAGATCGCTTTCTTCAAGCGCTGATTGCTCGTTATTAAGCAGGTCGTGCAGCTTTTGATAGTCATTTTTCCATTGATTAATCAAAGTTTGCGAAACTTGTAAATTATCCATCTTTCTCACCAATTATTAAATCGTCGTTAGCGTCTGTTATTTGCTCTGCTAGTAGCCTTGGTAACTGGATTCAAAATCCAGCATTTTGTTGGCCACTTGTTCATATTCAATTTCGTATTTTCCTTTTTCCAGCTTATCTTTCACCGGAGATACCCTGTCCGGATCCAGGGCAGGTGCGGCTTTCATCTGTTGGATCAGACGATTAATTTGCGATGTCTGTCCAGTGAAGCTCACGGTATCTTCCGAGCCACTATCAGATGCGCTGTCACTCTCGCCAGTTGCTGATTTTTTCTTTGGTTTTTCGGTCTTGCCAAGGTGTGCCTTGGTATGACCGGGAACCAGACCTCGAACATCCATTACCATAAATTAACGTGACCTTGATAAATTAACACTTAACTGATTTTTTCCGGTAACAATTGCGGCGAAAACCCGTTTGGATTTTGAATTTCTCACCTGCGTTGTTTCCCCCATAATGGCGTCGCTCAAAGCCACTCCTTCGACCATAATACTCATAAACGAGCTTTGTGCATTGACTGAGACTTTGTCGCCACGACAAACCATACAGAGCGCGTCCTGATAAATAACGCTGCCAGCGGAAAGCCTTTTCCTGGGACTGGTATTCTCTATTAACTCGATATTTTCCAGTGGCTGCCTGCGTGCGTTTGAGAATCTGACTCGCTGCAGTTCAACATCTTGTCGCGTGATGATCTCCTGAGGCGATATTGAGCGACTGGTGACCCACACATCCATAAAACGCTCGATACTGGCGGGTAAAAATACTTTCCAGGCGACGCTTCCTGTGCAATGAACACCAACTGTCATTTTACCGCTCGCCTTGTATTGTTGCGGTAAGAATGCTTTCAGCTCTCCATCACAAGGTTTGAGTCGAGTTCTGGGGTCAATGGTTCCTATTTTTATTTCCCTGTCGGCTAATATCGTTTCTCTACTGGCGTTATCGGCAGCAACCTGCTTTTCCTCAAGGAATATTTTTGCCGCCTGCTCAATCGCCGGCAATGACTGCCGTGTCTGGGGTAGTTTCGAATCGGCCACGGCCAGCGCAAAGTTGCAAAAAACTATTGGTGTCAGTAGCATAGGGTGAAATAGACGACGCTTTAACCCTCTGCTCCTGAAGGCACCGAAGAAAGTTGTAATTTGTCGAATTAATTTCATGATTTTCCTGTCGTTTTTTCAATATTGACTATACTTAAACTCATTCAGGCCGCGATAGTCGTAGTCAGTTAGAGTTAAGGTTCACGCCTGTTTTATCGTCGTGTTACTGGATCAAATTGAATTTTTGCGGTATTCAAGCCATTGCGTTGGATTACCGGATTAAATCATAATTTGACGCATTAAATAGTTCTTAAGGTTTTACTAAGCAATTACTATGCCGCTAATTAAGAGAGCGCCATAATTTTAAGGAAGGTATCGGATGTCAAGTATTCTCGATTCGGTCAACCAGCGAACCCAGATGGTCGGGCAGAACAGGCTCGAATTGTTGTTGTTTAAGCTTCGTGGAAAGCAGGTTTACGGAATAAACGTATTTAAAGTCAGGGAAGTTTTGCAGTGTCCTGAACTCACTGAACTACCACAAAGAAATCCGGTTGTGCGCGGCGTCGCCCACATTCGCGGTATGACAATCTCGGTGATTGATCTGAGTCTGGCCGTTGGCGGGCCGTCGTTGGGTGAGGTTAAAGACTGTTTTGTCGTGATCGCCGAATATAACCGCAAAGTGCAGGGGTTTTTGGTCAAATCAGTTGAGCGGATCGTCAATATGAACTGGAGCGATATTCATCCGCCGCCCAAAGGCGCCGGAAAAAGCAGTTATCTCACAGCGGTTACCGATATCGGCGGCGAGTTGGTTGAAATCATTGATGTGGAGAAAATATTGGCTGAAATTACCCCCAATAATGCCGTTGTCAGCCAGCAACTTGTGGATGAACACGCCGGTAAGGCGCCACAGGATCGAGTCGTGCTAATTGCCGACGACTCATCTGTTGCCAGAGGCCAGATAAAGCGCACCGTCGAGCAAATCGGTTTTAAAACCAAGCTTTGCAAGGACGGACGTGAAGCTTATGATTATCTGGAAAGTATCGTTGCCGACGGAACGTCAGTCGACAACGAAGTGCTTATGTTGATATCTGATATCGAAATGCCGGAAATGGATGGCTACACGCTGACGGCGGAAATTCGCAACAATGAACGTTTGAACCATTTGTGGGTGATGCTGCACACTTCGTTGAGCGGCGTATTTAATGAGGCCATGGTGCAAAAAGTGGGCGCTAACGATTTTATTCCCAAGTTTAACCCGGATGAGCTTGCGCTTGCGGTACAGCGACGAATGGAACTGGAAGATTAAACAAAAGACTCACAGTTGATGCAAATTTCGTCTGCTGATTATCAGCGCTTTAAAATTGTTCTCGAAAAACAGAGCGGGATCCTGCTCGGGGAAAACAAGCAGTACCTGGTCGCCAGTCGATTGAGTAATCTGCTGAAAGACAATAACCTTGACTCCTTTTCGCAACTGATCGAGCAAATTTCGACTGTCAGAGGCAATCAGCTGTTAAAACAGGTGGTTGACCGAATGACCACCAACGAGACTTTGTGGTTCAGAGATCGCTACCCTTTCGATTACCTGAAAACAAATATTATCCCTGCACTCAAAAGCAGCAAGCGTCGAATTCGTATCTGGTGCGCTGCCTGTTCTACCGGCCAGGAACCCTACTCGGTGGCGATGCAACTGGCCGATATGGGGATCTTGACTGAAGTAGAAATCGTCGCGACCGACCTGTCTGAGCGTGTCTTAAAAAAAGCCCAGGAAGGTATTTATCAGCAAATTGAGCTCAATCGTGGGCTCTCTCAGGTCAACCTTAAAAAATACCTTTCGCCCCTGGATGATGGAACCTGGCAGGTGAAGCCGCAAATGCGAAATAAAATTCGTTTTCAACCGCTGAATTTATTGACCACGCCTTACCTGCTGGGTAGTTTTGATGTGATTTTTTGCCGTAATGTGTTGATTTATTTTTCCGGCGAAAACAAATCACAAGTACTCAAGGGTCTGGTAGACAAACTCAACCCCAACGCTTATCTGTTTCTCGGTGCGTCTGAAGCGCTGACGCGTGACACTCAGGGGCTAACCATGGTGCGCTGTAACCCCGGCCTGGTTTATCAGAAACAGATTTCTGGCTGATTTTGCCGCTTTAGCGGAGTTCGATTGCCGCTTTTGTCGGCTGCTTCCACCTCAATAACGACTCGCAACACTGATCCCTGCTTCTAATCTCTCCCGCTAAAGTCACCGAAGTGGCGGGTTATCTGGCTTATTTAAAGCGTATCGCTCTCTTCATTTATTTATTGGCACATCCTTTGCAGTTCTTTGTATAGATTTAATCCAATGGCGGTCAGAGGCCTGGTTCAATCTTTCGCAGAGGAAAATCAATGTCAATCAGTTTTAACAAAGCACTGGGTGTTCACGAAGCCGCACTAACACTGCGTTCGCAGCGGGCAGAGGTTCTTGCAAGCAATCTTGCCAATGCCGATACGCCGAATTTTAAAGCGCGTGACATTGATTTTTCCAAAGCGCTACAGCAGGCACAGAGCAGCCAGTCCAGCGGATTACAACGAACCCACGCACGTCATCTGGACAGCCAGATTGGCGCGGAAATTCCAGGTTTGTCCTATCGCGTTCCGTCCCAGCCGGATACCGGTGACGGTAATTCAGTTGATGCACAGCTGGAACAGGCTAAATTTGCCGAAAATGCCATGCAATATGAAGCGTCATTACGATTTCTGGACGGGCGCTTTAAAGGACTGATGCTCGCGGTGAGAGGCGAATGATGAGACAAATAATTAACAGTGGAGAAAGTCATGGGACTTTTTGACATATTTGATATCAGCGGATCGGCTATGTCGGCGCAGAGCGTCCGATTAAACACCACCGCCAGTAACATCGCCAACGCGGACAGCGTTGCCAGTAGCGAAGGTGAAACCTATAAAGCGAGGCATCCGGTATTCCAGACCGTGCTCAACGGAATAGGCGTTAGCGGCCAGAACAATGCGGCCAAAGCGGGTGTTTCGGTCGCGGGCATTGTGGAAAGCCAGGCCGCGCCGATTGCGCGTTACCAGCCGCAAAATCCATTGGCGGACGAGAATGGTTTTGTTTATGCGCCCAACATTAGCGTGGTAGAGGAAATGGCCAACATGATTTCGGCCTCCCGTTCTTACCAGACCAATGTGCAAATTGCGTCAACCGCAAAGCAGTTGCTGACTAAAACGCTGTCTCTGGGACAGTAGCGCTCGACCTTATTTTAGCTCTCGCATTACAGGGTCAAAATAGTACGAATTTTCAGGAATCAATTTTAAGAGAGAATCGACATGCCATCAGCCATAGACACTAACGATTATTCCAGCATTGGATTGCAGCCGCATACGCAACCGGGCAATGAAATCAGAAAGGAGCTTGGACAGGCTGATTTTCTGGCGTTGCTGACCACCCAGCTGGCCAATCAGGATCCGCTCTCGCCGGTGGACAACAAAGAATTTATCGCTCAAATGTCGCAGTTTGCCAGCCTGGATAGTTTGCAGACGCTGGTTGATCAGTTTGGTCAGCTGTCGAATTCGTTGACCTCAAATCAGGCGTTGCAGGCTTCGGCGCTGGTCGGACGCAACGTACTGGTTTCCGGCTCCGAGGCTTATCTGGGTGAAGGTGGTGTGGTTGCGGGACAACTTAATCTAGAGAACACCACCACCAACATTCGCTTTGAAATACAGGACGCTTCGGGGCAGGCCGTGCGCAGCATCGAAGTAGGCGCTCAAGAAGCGGGTGACATAGATTTTATCTGGGATGGCAATGACAACAACGGTGCGCCGATGCCCCCCGGAATGTACACCATCGCCGCATATGGGCAAGTCGGCGGGTCCACTGAGCAGTTACCAACGTCTGTCATCGCGCGGGTTGAAAGTGTGAATCTCGGTGGAGCGGACGGGCGGATATTGATTAATCTGACCGGGCTTGGGCAAGTAGAATTTAACGAAATTAAAGAAATCGGTTAACCAGGAGAGTAGTTATGTCTTTTAGTACAGCATTAAGTGGGCTCAACGCCGCGCAAGCAGAATTAAACGTTGTCGCCAATAATATTTCTAATGTGGGAACCACTGGCTTTAAAGAATCGCGCGCGGAATTTGCCGATATTTTTTCGACTAGTTCCTTCGGCAGCGCTTCCACTACTATCGGTAATGGTACGCTGCTGGCAAACGTGGCACAGCAGTTCAGCCAGGGTAATCTGGAATTTACTTCTAACACGCTGGACCTGGCAATTTCCGGAGAGGGATTTTTCATTCTTTCTCCCAGCGAAAGCAATTCAAACGCCATATTTACCAGAAATGGCGAATTCGGCGTGGATAACAACGGTTTTGTGATCAATAACGCGGGCGCGCGTCTGCAGGCTTTTCCGGTAAACGCCGATGGCACGGTCACTGCCACTAGTTTGTCCAGTACTACTTCACTTCAGTTGCCGCAAACCGCGGGTGTACCGACAATCACTTCGTTGGTTGATGTGGGCGTAAATCTGCCGGCCAACGGCGCTATTTTACCCGCAGCGGGCTTCGACCCGACTCAGAGTTCGACTTTTAATGCTTCGACGTCATTAACTGTCTTTGACTCCCTTGGCGAGAGCCACGTTGTGACGGCTTATTATGTCAAGATTGCAGATAATAACTGGGCTGTTTATTACAATTCTACCGACGCTAACGGCGCAAACTTACCGCTCGACGTAACTGGCGGTGCCGCTGGCGCTGGCGGACAGTTGTATAACACTTTGACTTTTAATTCATCCGGTGTATTCCAGTCTAACGCGCCCGATCCTATTACTACGACAACGATCGATTTTTTGAATGGCTCGGACGTTAACCAGCAGCTTTCGTTTAACTATGCCAATAATAACTCGACCCAGTTTTCCTCACCCTTTACCGTTAACACGCTTAACCAGAACGGTTTTCCCATTGGCCGACTGACTGGCGTGGAAATCTCTGAAACTGGTATTGTTCGAGCCAACTTCAGTAACGGTCAGACAACGGCGCTGGGAAAAATTGCCATGGCCAGATTCCAGAACGCACAAGGTTTAAGCCAGGTGGGGAATAATTCCTGGGAAGATTCAATCGATTCAGGAACGCCGTTGGTGGGTGAGGCGTTAACGTCCAGCTTTGGTCAGATCCGTTCCGGTTCATTGGAGATCTCAAACGTGGATCTGACAGCGCAGCTGGTCAATTTGATCTCGGCGCAGCGAAATTTTCAGGCCAACGCGAAATCGATTGAAACCAACAACACTATCACACAAACCATTATCAACATTCGGTAACTGAGTAAGGCGCTAACGCGCGGGATCTAAAAATGGACAAAATGCTCTACATTTCCATGAATGGCGCCAGGGAAACCAGTCTGGCCCAGGCGACCACGGCGAATAATCTGGCGAACGCCAAGACCACGGCGTTTAAGGCTGATCTGGCGCAATTTAGAGCAATGCCGGTCTATGGCGAAGGCCTGCCTAGCCGGGTGATGAGCATGACCGAGCGCCCTGGGCATAATCTGGACTCTGGCGGCGCCGTAACCACCGGTAGAAATCTGGATGTGGCCATTCGAGGCGACGGCTGGTTTGCGGTGCAAGACGACCAGGGCGAGGAGTTATTGACCCGTCGCGGTGATTTAAATGTTAACCCGAATGGCTCGTTACTTAACGGCGCGGGTTTGCCAATCATGGGTGATGGCGGGCCAATCGCGCTGCCACCATTTCAAAAAATTGATATCGCCAAAGACGGCACCATCACCATTTTGCCGTTAGGCAGTCCCGCCAACGCGACCGTGATCGTCGACCGCATCAAGATGGTTTCGGCGGACCCGGCTACCCTGGAAAAAAATGCGCAGGGTCTGTTTAAAAGCAACCAGGAGGCGACCTTTGAATCGGACGCCAGCATTACTCTTGAAAGCGGGACTCTGGAATCGAGTAACGTGAGCGTGGTGGAAGAGCTAAGCAACATGATCGCGCTGTCGCGACGATTTGAAATGCAGGTCAAACTCATGTCGTCGGTAGAAGAACGCGGTCGCGCACTGGATCGTTTATTGCAGTCATAACGGTGAGTGTCAATGTTGACAAAAAACCAACTGTTTTAAAAACAAGCGTTTTAAAAAGAATTTTTTTGAGGTAATTACTATGCAACCCGCTTTATGGATCGCCAAGACAGGCCTGGAAGCACAAACTAAAAATCTGGCAGTTATTTCCAACAATCTGGCCAATGCTGGAACGGTCGGTTTTAAAAAGTCACGCGTGGCATTTGAAGATCTCTTTTACCAAAACCTGCGCCAACCGGGTAGCGAGTCGTCTGAGAGCACTTTACTGCCTTCCGGCTTGCAGTTAGGAACCGGCGTTAAAGTAGTCGCTACTCAGCAAATGCATACTCAGGGGAGCTTTCAAACGACCGACAACCAATTAGATATGGCGGTTCAGGGCAAGGGTTTTTTTGAAATTTTGCTTCCCGACGGAACCACCGGTTATACCCGTTCGGGCAATTTCACGCTGGATGAGAATGGGCAAATTGTTACCCAGGGCAGCGGCTATGTTTTGCAGCCCGCCATTACAGTACCCACCACAACGATCAGTCTCGATATTGCCATTGATGGCACTGTTTCCGCACAGGAAGCCGGCCAGGCGCAGCCTACCGTATTGGGTAATTTGCAGCTAGCCGATTTTGTTAATCCGGCGGGGCTACAACCAGTCGGCGAAAACCTGTACCTGGAAACCGCGGCCAGCGGCGCGCCGGTATTGGGGACGCCCGGCCTGGACGGATTAGGCGCCGTGCGCGGTGGACAGCTGGAAACTTCTAATGTGTCAACGGTGGAAGAGCTGGTGAGCATGATAGAAACCCAGCGAACCTACGAAACTAACGCTAAGGTCCTGTCTGCGGTTGACCAGATGCTGCAGTTTGTCAATCAGACTTTGTAACGGAGTGATCGCCATGTTAGTTCAAGCAAACTGCGCGCGAGGCTTTTTAATCACTTTAGTGATGCTGCTTGGTGGCTGTACCACCATTTATCAAAACGCCAATCCGGAAGACCCTTATTGGGCGCCAGCGCTGCCTCACATGACCGACACCAGCAATACCAATCCGGGCGCTATTTACAATCCGTCTTCGGCTAAAATTTTATTTCAGGACGAGCAGGCGCATCGGGTGGGAGACATTATTACTATCGTACTGACAGAAAGCACTAATGCGACCAAAACCGCCGATACCGAGTTGATCAAGGAATCTTCGACCACATTGAGTGCGCCTTCAGCGCTCGGCAATTTGCTGTCCGTAGGTGGCGGTATGCCGGATTTGAGTGTTAGCGCTGACTCGCAGGATAGAGAGTTTATCGCGGAAGCCGATTCCGAGCAGAGCAATCGGCTCCAGGGAACTATTTCGGTTACCGTGCATCATGTTTACCCTAACGGAAATTTGTTGGTTAAGGGAGAAAAATGGATTTCCCTTAATCAGGGCAGCGAATTTATCCGCGTCGCCGGATTAGTTCGTCCGCGCGACATTGACAAAGATAATCAGATAGCTTCAACAAAAATTGCCAACGCCAGAATTTCCTACGGCGGAACCGGGCCACTCGCAGAAGCCAATGAAAACGGCTGGTTGGCGCGCTTTTTCAATTCTGGCTGGTGGCCCTTTTAGGAGTAACACATGAGAATCAAAATCCGCCTGATATTGTCGCTAATCCTTTTGTTATGTAGCGGGGTTGTGCAGGCCGAAAGAATTAAAGATCTTACCAGTGTCCAGGGTGTACGTGAAAACCAGTTGATCGGTTACGGGCTGGTGGTCGGGCTTGACGGCACCGGCGAAAAAACGCGTTATACCGAGCAGACCTTCCGGACTATGCTGGCAAATTTTGGGATCAACGTACCGCCGGGAAGCCAGTTGAAACTCAAAAATTCAGCGGCGGTCGCAGTTCACGCGACGCTACCAGCGTTTGCCAAAGCGGGACAAACCATTGATATTACCGTCAGCAGTCTGGGCGAAGCCAAAAGCCTGCGCGGAGGCACTTTGCTGATGACCAATTTGCGAGGCGTTGATGGTAAGACTTACGCCATAGCCCAGGGCAATCTTGTGGTGGGCGGGTTTGGTACTATGGGCAGTGACGGGTCGCGCATCAGCGTTAATCACCAAACCGTCGGTCGTGTACCCAACGGCGCAACGGTTGAACAAACTGTCACTACCAATTTCTTGAGCAACCAGTTTCTGGTATTCAACCTGAATAAACCAGATTTCACTACAGCGGTTAGATTGGCAAAAGCGATCAACCAAATGATTGGCCCGAATACCGCCAGACCCATGGACAAAACTTCCGTTCAGGTCAACGCACCGCGCGACGCCTCTCAACGTATCAGCTTTCTTTCTTTATTGGAAAACCTGCAAATGCAACCGGCCGAGGCGATGGGGCGTATCGTGGTTAATTCGCGTACCGGCACCATCGTGATCGGAAAAAATGTCAACTTAAAAGAAGCGGCAGTAGCCCACGGTAATTTAATCGTCAAGATTAAAGAGTCACAGCAAATCAGCCAACCCGCACCTTTTTCAATGCAGGGAACCACCGCGGCTACCCAGGATTCAGAAATTGATATTGAGCAGGAAAATTCTCGCATGTTTCATTTTCAGCCAGGCGCGACGCTGGAGCAGCTGGTCGAAGCGGTCAACTCCGTCGGCGCTGCGCCCGGAGACGTTATGGCGATACTGGAAGCGCTGAAACAGGCTGGCGCGATCAGTGGCGAATTAATCGTTATTTAACGGTTGGGAGCAAACGGATAAATCATGCCGATTAACAATACATCAGCCCAGGTCCCACCCGCGAGCGCGGGTTTTGGTGGATCAATGCTTAATACTGCGAAGGCGCAATTTGAGCAGGCTAGTGTGTACTCGGATCTTAACTCCCTCGATTCAATCCGCAAGCTCGGACAAAACGACGAAACCGCAGCGCTAAAAAAAGCCGCAAAAGAATTTGAAGCATTTTTTATGAACATGATGCTCAAATCAATGCGCCAGGCCGGAGAAGTGATCGGCGCTGATTCTATGATGAACAGTCAACAGGAAAAAATGTTTACCGGAATGTTGGACGAGCAACTTTCCGTCGATCTATCGCAAAAAGGGCTTCTCGGCATCGCCGACTTGATGATGGCACAATTACAACGGGAAAAAAACGGTAATTCGCAAGCGCTTTCGCAAATCTCAGCGCCAGCCAGTACGGCATCTAAAACGGTCAATGCGGCGGTGGCCGCCATTCAGGCTGTCCCCACAATCGTTGCCCCCACAATGGATGTCCCTGCAATGGTTGCCCCCACAATGGCGATGCCCGAAAAAGAACCTGATAGCCTGAGCAAACCCGTAACTGAGAAAGACTTAGCTGCAGGGAAGGATTCTTTGCAACCCGTTCGCAGTCAGGAATTGCCGATTGGGATCGAGCAATTAGCTGCAAGAAAAGTAGTTGAAACGGGAATAGATGTGGCGAGCACAGCTGGTGTGCCACAGAAAAAGGCGCTATTTGAACGCATCAGTGATTTTGTCTCTACCCTGGCGCCCCTGGCTCAAACTGCTGCGCAAAAACTGGGACTCGACCCAAAAGTTTTGCTGGCCCAGGCCGCGCTTGAAACGGGTTGGGGAAAATATGTAATGCACGACGAAGCTGGTAAGCCCGGATTTAATTTATTCGGTATAAAGGCGGGTGGAAACTGGGACGGTAAAAGCATTGAGATTGATACGCTGGAAGTCGTCGACCAACAGATACAAAAGGTCAACGCGGCCTTTAGAAAATACGATAATCTGGAGCAATCTTTTGACGACTACGTCAGTTTTATTAGCGACAATCCGCGCTATCAAAAAGCGCTAAACGCTGCCGAAAATGCTGAAAACTACGTGAACGAATTGCAGGCTTCAGGCTATGCGACTGATCCAGACTATGCGCAAAAAATTCTCCGTGTATTCAATCAGAACAGCCTGCAAAAGATTAGCCGGGAAAATATTCAAACTGAGGTTCTGGGACCCCGTTAAGCGGGAGGGTTAAATTATGGGAATTTTTGACATCAGCATTTCCGGACTATTGACCAATCAGGCGTCAATATCCACCACCTCGCAAAACATCGCTAACGCAAATGTTGAAGGCTACTCACGCCAGCGAGTTGATCAGGGCGCGCGCCTTCCGCAATTTATTGGCGGTAACTATTTTGGCACCGGGGTAGAAGTCGGTAACGTGAGACGCGTATTCGAAGCGTCACAGCAACTGGAGTTACAATCGACCACCGCCGATTTTTTTCAGTTTGACAGTTTTTTAAGCCAGGCCAACCGGGTTGACGGTTTGCTGGCTGACAGTGACAATGGCATTAACAATGCCATTCAGAACTTCTTCACTGCGCTGCAGGGCGTGGCGAATGACCCTGCCTCAATTCCTGCAAGACAGGTGATGCTAAGCGAAACAGAAATGATGGTAGCCAGGTTCGGTCTGGTTCAGTCTCAACTGGAGTCGCAGGTCAGCGAAATTAACGGCAGCATCACTTCGCTCACCCAGGAAATCAGCTCGCTTGCAGCTTCAATCGCAAAGTTAAACAATCAGATTTCCGGCTCTGCAGGCAATCCGCCGCCCGATCTACTGGATAAACGGGATATCGCAATCACCCGATTAAGCGAGTTGGTTTCGGTACAAACACTGGAGCAGTCCGATGGCAGCTTAAACGTATTTGTTGGTACGGGGCAGTCGTTGGTAGTTGGATCTTTAGCAAACTCGCTGGTGGCGACAGTCGACCCGCTAGACCCCAGAGGAATGCAAATCAGTACTTCCGCTGGCTCGTCCAGTATTGATATCACGCGCAATATCACCGGTGGCCAGCTGGGCGGGCTGCTTGGCGTCGTCGATGAAGTCATTGAGCCCGCATTTAATACCCTGGGTCGTGTGGCGATGGGGATCGCGGATACTTTCAATGCGCAAAACAGGTTGGGAATCGACCTGAACAATCAGCTCGGCGGCGATTTTTTTGTCGATATTAATGATGTGGCAATCGAGGGTTCGCGTGTGATCGCGTCAAGCACGAATACCGGCAACGCCGCCCTGAGCATTACCGTCGACGATCCGGCGTTGTTGAATGATTCAAATTACCAAATGTACTTAACCGGCGGCAACTTTCAGCTGGTAGATCTGACGACTAACGCCGTGGTCGACACTTTTGCGCCTCCTGTAGCGCCGGGTAGCTACTCTCCGCTTGCAGGAAATCTTGGGGTGACCATCAATTTTCTTTCGGGGGCCGCGCTTAACGGCGATTCTTTTGAAATTCAGCCAAGCAGAAACTTCGCGCGTCAACTCGATGTGGTAGTCACAACGCCCGAACAGATCGCCGCGGCCTCACCCATTCGCGGTGAGCAGTCGCTGGCCAATATCGGCTCGGGCAGTATTACTGCATTGAGCGTCACCGACACCAGTAGCGCCCAGTTTACTTCTACGCCAAATGATCTGGCGCCGCCGATCAGAATTCAGTTTGGTCCTGCGGCCAACCAGTTTTCCATCATCGATATTTCCGGTGCGCCGGTAGTCATTGGCGGGCCGTTTGGCGGATTTGTCGCCAACCAGGAAAACAACATGCTGGCGCTTGCTGGCGCGCCGTTTAACAGTTATGGATATGAAGTCACCATAAATGGCGACCCGCAACCGGGTGACACTTTTGATATTAATTACAACAACAATGGCGCCGGTAATAATGCCAATGTCGCCATGATGGGTGAATCGCAATTTGCCACCACCCTGGACAATGGAAAATCGAACTTTCAACAGGCGTTTGGGCGAATCATCAGCAGCGTCGGGGTGAAAACCCAGTCAGCTGAGATTAATCGCGACGCGGCTGAAAGTTTGCTGTTTCAGGCGAAAGAAAGAAAAGAAAGTACTTCGGGTGTAAATCTGGACGAAGAGGCTGCTAATCTAATTAAGTTTCAGCAGGCTTATGAAGCGTCGGCGCAAGTGATCTCGGTGGCACGGACGTTATTTCAAACGGTTCTGGATTCAGTAAGATGATAAATAAAATTTGCCAACCAGTTGCCGGAGTCAAGCGATGAGAATATCCACAGCGCAAATGACCAATGCCGGCGTTAGACAGATGCTGTTGCGTCAGTCTGAGCTGCAACAAACGCAACTGCAACTGGCGACGCAAAAACGCGTATTAAAACCATCGGACGACCCGGTGGCGGCAACGTCGATTAGTTTTTTGCAGACCGAAATTGCGCAATTAGAGCAGTTTAACCGCAATAGCGACGCGGCTAAAGGGAGCGTTGAACTTGAAGAAACCGTGTTGGCGAGTACTACCGATATTTTATTTCGTATCCGTAGTTTACTTGTAGGAGTGGGCAACGGCGCTTATGGCGAGCAAGAAATTGGTAGTATCGGTGTAGAAATCAACGAAAGGCTGGGCGAACTGCTCGGGCTGGCGAATACACAAAACGCCAATGGTGATTATTTGTTTTCCGGAAGTAAAGTCAAAGTCCCGCCTTTCAGTAAAGATTTAGCAGGAAACACTGTGTACGGCGGCGATCAGGATCAGCGCCTGCTGCGCATCAGTAGTGGGGTTGTTGTTCCTGTATCGGACCCCGGTTTTGACGTATTTATGAATGTAAAAAACGGAAACGGCAGTTTTACCAGTACAGCAAATACCGCCAATACCGGAACGGGGATTATCTCTCCGGGAAGTTATCAGGCACCGCCCAGTTTTTTGCCAGAGTCTTACACGGTAGATTTTGCAACCGATGTAAACGGCAATACGACTTATACGGTAACCGGAGACTCTTCGGGCGATGTTTTAGTGCCGGCGACAATCTGGCAGGAAGGTGAGCAAATTGCATTTAGTAATGCCAACCCTTTGTTTACGGCGGGCACTATCACAACTGCAGTTAGCGGAACCCCTGTTGCCGGCGATCAATTTTCCATCGCTCCCAGCAGTTCGCAGGATTTATTTACTACCGTTCAAAATGCAGTAGATGCGGTTACTAATTTTTCCGATTCGCCAGCAGGACGAGCGCAGTTTATGAATGTGATTAACGGCGTTCAGGAGTCACTCGACAGGAACATGCAGAACATTGATATCGTACGCGGTAAAACCGGCAGCCGATTAAACGCGATTGATTCCGAATTTAATAGCAATTTATCATTACTGATCACCAGCAAAACAACTTTGTCAGACGTTCAGGATCTTGATGTGGTGGAAGCGTCAACGCGGTTTTCGCAGCAACTGGTTGTGCTGGAGGCTGCGCAAGCGAGCTTTGTGCGTGTTCAGGGATTAAATCTGTTTAATTTCTTATAGGATAGTTGGGATGTCGATGTCGTAGGGTGGCCACGTTTTATGTGCGCACCGATTGACTAATCCCTAAGCACTTTTCTCGCAGTAACCGACCTTGCAAAATATCCCTGTTTGCTCCAAAAATTCTTAGCCAGCTCGTTATTGTCGGTATAACTACATTCAATGTAACTCACACCGATTTCCTTTAGGCAACTTTCCGTTTTGTTTAAAAGCATCGACGCTATATTTTTGCCTCGAAATTCAGGCTCAACCCATAATAACGAAACCAGACCTTTTAACGAAGCTTCAAGCAACCCATTATCGTTGACCATACTGCTGGCACAAATAAACCCGACGGGTGATTGATCAATCTTGGCTGTAAGAAACAGACTGTTTGGATTTTCCATTTCCAGAGAAAGCCAGCGTTTTAAGTTCTGTTCAAATTGAGCGTGTGATTTTAAATCCCCATCGTCTTCGTGGTAATGAAGAGAGAGAGTTGAAGCGAAAATAAAATCGAGGTCTTCGGGTTTCGCCTGACAAATGTCGATCATAGGCAATTCTGCATTTAATTATGCGGTTGTGAGCTGCTTACCGCGCGGTACTTATTAACCGCAGTATAGGCATTTCTTAAATCGATGGAGGAGCGAATTGTGCTTTGCTTGAATTCAGCTACGAGTTTAGTGACGTTTTCGTCTGTCGACTCAACGGCGAGTTTTATTGCCTGTAAAATGTCAGCGTCCAGTTCTGCCTGACAATAATTTCTAATTAACTTGTGACGTTCAACCGATAGCTCGGTGATAGCATCCCATTCGTTAGATTCGGCGTGTTGTAAGATCGCGCGGTTAATATTTTCAACCGCGTCGATAATTTCTGTGGAAGGCGTGATCTGCTTTGGCATCAGTTATCTGGCTTCGGTAATCGACTGTTCACGAATGCCGTCCCAGGCTTCTTTAACCTGTTGCATAACCGACAAAACATCGTTCAGTTTTTGTTCGCTATTTTCCGTGTTTGCTTCGACCAGCGTAAATGTACAATAGTCGTAAAGTCCGTCCAGATTTTTTGCGATTTCTCCGCCTTTTTCCATATCCAGGCTGGCGCGCAAGCCGCCGATAATGGAAATAGCCCAACTGATATGCTGACCTTTCTCCGCGACTTTTTTATTATTCAGGAAAAATTTGGCACGATTAATTTTTTCGATCCCGCCGTCAATCAGCATTTGGATCAGCCTGTGCGGATCGGCATTTTCTACGCCGGTGGTAGCACTCATTTTTGTGTAAGCGGATGCGCCTGATAATCCCATTTTTTAAAACCTCTTTGAAAGTTTCGGGTTGTATCGTTTAATCTCGTTTTAAATTCTAATATATCAATTCAGTTAAAACTGCTACTGACTTCCCTCATCCTAACTTTCTCCCAGAGGGAGAAGGGACTGATTTCCCTGATCCTGAGATTTTCTCAGCGGACGAAAGGGCTAATTTCCCTCATCCTAACCTTCTCCCAGAGGGAGAAGGGACTGATTTCCCTGATCCTGAGATTTTCTCAGCGGACGAAAGGGCTAATTTCTCTCATCCTAACCTTCTACCAGAGGGAGAAGGGACTGATTTCCCTGATCCTGAGATTTTCTCATCGGGAGAAAGGGCTAATTTCCCTCATCCTAACCTTCTCCCAGAGGGAGAAGGGACTGATTTCCTTATTACTTAGCGCCACTGGAAAAACCCGGCAGGTTTTCAAATTGCTGTGCAATATAGGACTGGGTACTGTTCATCTGCGCGACAATCGCATCCATCGTGGCAAACTGTTTTGTGAGTCGGAATTGAAGCTGTTCAATTTTAAGGCTCAAAGAAATTCTGTCGTCGGCAATTCTTTCAAGTTGCGCGTTTAGCGATTGCTCACGACTGGTAATTATTCCCGAACTGCCGGTGTAATTATCGACCAGATCTCTCAGTTTGGTGGCGAAGCCATCGTCGCCGGTAAACAATTCGTCAAATTTATCAAAATCGCTGTCAATGGCTTCGTCTAAAGTCGCGTTATTAATCTCCAACTGGCCAGTCTGGGTCGTGGTGATACCAATCGAGGATAAGCTGTTAAAATTTCCACTGGCCGAAGCAACTGTGGAAGAAAATAAATTTCTTACCTGGGATGAAACCTGACGTAAGGTGTAGTCTCCCACCAGTAGCCCGGGTTGTGAGGTATCGGCAGAGCCAAGCTCTTTGGTGACGTCGACAAAGGCGTTAAAGGCTTCGACAAATCCACTGATTAACGATTTTGTGCTGGCGGTATCCAGGGCAACGGTCAGGGTTTCCGTATCGCCTGGGTTGTCCTGAATCTTGCTGACATCAATGGTGACGTCCTGAATGATATCGGCAAAACTATTGGTGCTACTGGTCGCGCTAAACCCATCGACAATAATCCCGGCATCCGATGCGGGGCGAGTCTGAGTAAGACCGGTAGACAAATCAGCCAGCGCGGCATCGCCGGTAAAAGTTACAACCAGATCATTACCAGCGCCTAAAGTCGAGGAGTCAAAAGTGAGTACGCTACCGGTATCTAATCCTTCGGTCACATTATTGAGCAGGTTGACCGAGACCAGATCATTATCGCTAGCCGCATTGATATTTTCCCGAATGTCGGCCAGGGTATCGGTTGCGGAAACTGCAATGTTAAAAGTTTCACTGCCTACCGTAAAAGTTAAGGTACCGCCAGCGCCAAAAGTTGTACTACTGCCGCCGGTAAAAACCTGGGATTTTTGAAAACTACCTTCGGCGACCGAGGTGACTTCAATCGCGTACTCTCCGGGGGTTGCACCGCTGGCTGCGCTTGCACTAAAAAATTCATTACTGGATTGAGTGACTGAGCGTTTGTCAAAATTACTGCTTAAACTTAAATCAAAGGCGGCGCTTCGTAATTCGTCCAGCGACGCACTTAACCCGCCTAACCCGGTTAAAGTGACGGTTACGTCGGTTTCAAAACGGTTAAGGCTGTTCTCCTTGGGCGCGCGCTCCGCCGCGACCAGTGCATCGACAATGCCGCTGACGTCGAGTCCCGACCCAAGTCCGCCAATGCTGATTAATCCCATAGTGATTACCTGTTAAGAAATACTTCGCTTGCCGTAAGAATAAAAACATTTATATCAAGCCGTTGCATACACCCTGTATCGGCCGTGAAATGCTTCAGATAAATATTTTTGCAATTAAATTTTAGATTAGTTCTGAACTCCAGAATATAGCTGCAATTGTCACGCCAATTTGATCCGCAGGGTGTGCACGGGATACGTGTTCCATCCCCGGAAATATCCGCACCGCCATCCCTGTAAATAAAAAAGGGAGGCAAGCCTCCCTTTTAATCGACCCAAACAATCAGATCTATACTTTCTCCTGCAAAAGAATACCACTGTTGCCAGTGTTATCTTCATTCAGTTCCTTCAACCGCTTGGAAAGGTTGATAAGTTCTTCGGGTGGAAACTGCCGGATCAATTCGTCGGTGTTCTTATCGATCACCCGAACAATCGTGACGCCCAGTTCTTCATCAACTTTAAACTGCAGGCTACGGTCGATACTCTGATTAAATTCTTGTAGCTGTTCAATCTGAGACTCGAAGGCCTGCTTGTCTTCCAGTGGTTTGTCAGCGTTGACTTCTTCAGCCAGGTTCAAGGCTTGCGCCTGGTTGGCCGAAGCGACTACGCTCAGTCCCTTTTCACTTTCCGCTTTGTCAGTTGAAGGCTCTCTGCTTGCCGGACGCGGCAAACTTCTGCCGCCGTCCGCCAAGGCCGGTTGAAAGTTGCCTGACAAATTTTGAATAGCCATGACAATTTACCTCAAAAGAGCAAATGAGAAAGCAGGAGAGGGGTCAAACACTTTCCCTTTCCCACCTTCTCGCCGGAGGCTAAATATCCGCTTGAACCACTTCAATTTAAACCCCTCCATCAACTTACTGCAGCAGTGAAAGCACTGACTGGCTAGAAGCGTTGGCCTGCGCCAGGATGGATAAACCAGCCTGTTGCAATACCTGGTTTTTAGCCAAAGTTGCAGTTTCAGCGGCAAAGTCAGTATCTCGGATACGTGAACGAGCTGCCGAGACGTTTTCGATGATGCTGCCCAAGTTGGAAATGGTCGAACCGAGACGATTTTGAACCGCACCTAGCGCTGCTCTGTTCGAATCAACGGCAGTAATAGCTGCATCAATGACTTCGATGGCACTTTGTGCACCAGCAGCAGATGTAACATCAACAGAATCAACCGTTAACAGAGTACTATTTGTTGCTGTCCCGAAGACCTCTGCGCCACCAGTAGTAGCTGTATATACTACAGCTCCTTTAGTACTTTCAAGGCTAACAGATCCTACTGCGTTAGATTGAACGAGAGTACCTTCGGTCAGAGTGGATGTGCCAAAAGTCGCAGATGCAGTAGCGGCAGTTGTCACAGCATAAGATGAGATACTGATGTCACGTCCATCGATTGCCGTTAATGTAAGTGATGTTTTATCGTTTGGATCAGCAAATGTGGCTGTGACCCCAGTAGTATCTTGTACTCCATTAATCGCAGAAGCAATTTCAGTAAGATTGCTGGCATTAGTTAAATCAACAGAAATGGCAGCGGTGTTTAACGTAAATGAAACCGTTTCGCCACTTGAGTCACTACTTAAGCCAGACAGAGTTGTGCTGTTGGTCGCTGTCGCAGTGATGCCAATTCCTGAGGCGGCGGTATTAATTGCATCAGCAATATCTTGAGCACTCGCTTCGTCAGCATAGGTAATTCCACTTACAGTACCACCATCAGCTGTTGTAAGCGTCATACCCGTTTCCGCGGTTATTCCATTTAAACCGGGGGCGGTATCGACATTTGTGCCGAGAACAGTAGCACCAGCCGCTTCCAGCTTATTTTGACCTAAAGTCGTTCCCTTAGCGCTGTTGATTGAAACCGAAATGGTTTGATTCGCTTCTGAACCCACTTGTAGAGCACTCGAACCAAAACTGCCATCAAGTAAATTACGGCCACCGAACGAAGTTGTATCGGCAATTCGGTTAATCTCCTGTTGAAGCTGTCCAACTTCCTGTTGTATTGCGTCTCTTTGTGATTGACTATTAGTTCCGTTCGAAGACTGAATAGACAGATCGCGCATACGTTGCAAAATATTGGTGGTTTCTTGCAATGCACCTTCAGCAGTTTGTGCCAATGAAATACCATCGTTTGCATTTCTTACCGCAACACTTAAGCCATTAATTTGAGAGCTTAATGCGTTGGAAATCTGCAAACCAGCCGCATCATCTTTCGCACTATTAATTCTTAAACCAGTGGAAAGACGTTGAAAAGTGGTCTGTAAAGCTTCGTTGGTACGACCTAATGAACGCTGCGCACTAAGTGACGAAACGTTCGTTTGTATTACATTACCCATGATAAATCTCCTAAACCTTTGATATTTAGTTTTAAACGAGCTGAGAACTCATTGTTTAAAGCCAAAATTACAAAGTGCTTAAAATAATAGACGGTTAGAGAAGGGAGCGAGGAGCGAGGAGCGAGGTAAAAACCACACACCTAAAACCTGGATACCTAGAAAACCATCCGCGTTTTGATTGAAAAAGTTGTCTGAGAAACACCTTTTTCAGGCTTAGATCAGGGTTTCAAAAGAAAGGAGAGTTCCGGAAGTGACAGTTGGCCCTAAGGGCAGCTATCTAAGAACAGTCATCGCCTGAGAAACAATAATCTGTGGTGTTCGCATCTTGCTGAGAACAATCTGCGTTCAAAAGGTGTATCGGCGACGAAAATGCCGACTTTACTGCCGGGGTAAAATAAATTGAAAATAATGAAGGATGGTAGGTGGTTTCCGGTCTCGTTGGGTGTGCAAATCCGTTGTGCGCGCCCAAAAGGACGGTTTTATTTTTGTGATTTACTCCCAATCAACCAAGCGTAATCCCGTTACTCGAGAAAACTCTTTAGTGTTGTGTGTCACCAGAACCGCATCGTTCGCACGGGCAGTGGCTGCAATTAACAGGTCATTCGGGCCAATTGGCTTTCCCTGGGCTGATAAATCTGCGCGGATCAGGCCTGCCTCTTCGGCACATCGATCATCAAATGGTAGACTGGCAAGTGGAGCGAAAAATTGTTTAAGCAGCAGTAAGTTAGGTTCAACTTTTCGGCTATGGCGGGCACCAAAAATAAGCTCTGCTTTAACAATGCTACACAACGCAATTTCGTCGGGTGAGTGTTGAGCAAGTTGTTGAATTATGCTCTGGTTAGATTGATTGAGTATGCGAATACAAACATTGGTATCTAGCAAAAACATTATTAAAATCCGATTCTTTGCTCGTATTCGCCTTGCTCATGGCGCTTAAGTGGCTCGCCGTGCCAGGTGCCAAATAATTCAAAATACCCATCTGGCCATTGGTTTTCAACTTCCCTTTTGACCAATACAGCTAAATATTTTGAAACCGATAAATGTGCCTGTTCAGCCTTTTTCTGAAGCTTTTCTGCAAGCTCATCGGGAATATAGCAATGAATTTGAGACATGGTTTTTCAGCAAATATATTTGGGGTATTTGTACTGTAGCACATCTTAATAATCTTGTTCCAGCAATAAATTTGGGAGTCAGGTTCTATAGGGTAGGGTGGTTTTAGCGTAGCGTGCTTTTTTATGGCTACGCCAAAGAATGCGGAGGGTATCCGGTGCGCACTGACGGCGGGAGGTTAGGTGGATAAAGCAAGAAAAGGCCTGCGGTTAAACAGGCCTTTGATATTGCACCTAAAGTTGTCGTACGGTAGGGGCGTTTCTGGCTTTCATGGTACTACCCTTGCAGTAGCGAGAGTACCGACTGGCTTGAGGCGTTGGCCTGTGCCAGTACGGATAATCCCGCTTGTTGCAGTACCTGGTTTTTGGACAGGTTAGATGTTTCTACCGCATAGTCAGTGTCTCGAATACGAGATCTGGCGGCGGAGACATTTTCAATAATGCTCTGCAAATTGGAAATGGTAGAAGACATTCGATTTTGCACAGCACCCAAATCGGCTCGATTTCTGTCGATTTGTTTGATCGAAGCATCGACTACCGCAATCGCGCTTTGTGCGCCGAGGTTAGTCGAAATATCCAGGTCACTCACTCTATCTCCCGCGGTTACATTACCGGCGACTGATGTTGTACCGATTACTCCCCCCAGATTGTTGGCAGCGCTGGCCGCTGAGCCAATAAGTGAAAAAGTCGAGTTAGTGTCCGATGTGGTGAAAGAAACATCGCCACTCACGATAGAGCCTTCTGATATTGCATCCAGATCCTGCGGATTAGCCAGCGCTGTTCCACTTGCATCAACTGAATCCACAGTCATTGCCTCGCCTCCGGCGGCGGTATATGCCGTTAGCTGTACTGAAATGTCGGCGCCAGACTGATCTGTAATGTCTACATAGTTATTGGTGAGATCGACATTTACTTCTAAGTTTGATAATGCGCCGAGCTGCTGAATACCCGAGCCTAAGGCGGTTAAAGTAGCGTCAAGGTCTGCGCCAGAGACAACGATTGACGTGTTGCCATTGATGCTAATGCTATATGAATCAGCCGCATCCACGGTGGCGTCGAATGACAGTCTGGCGGTAGTTTTAGCATCAGCAGTTACGTTAGGGACTTCAGAGTTTATTTTATCTGCAATTTGTTGAGCAGAATCTCCTGCAGCCACCGCAACGGTAGAAGTAGCGCTATTGACGGTGAAGGTGAGATTGTCTGCAAGCATAGCGCTGGTCGGAGTTGTAGAAACCGTCGAAACCCGGTTGGTGGCGAATCCGGTAAATGCCAGATTATTGACTCCTAAATCGTCCGCTCGCGCCGAGTTTATCGAAATATTAATCGTCTCAAATGCCTGCGCTCCGACTTGAAACTGCGCGCCCGTTAGGGTGCCGGTCAGAATATTACGGCTACCGAAACGTGTAGTATTAGCAATACGGTCAACTTCCTGAACCAGTTGCTGAACTTCTGCATTTAGCGCTGAACGTTCGGAAGGGCCGTTGCTGCCATTGGCACTTTGAATTGCCAGGTCGCGAATACGTTGTAGGATATTGGTGGTTTCCTGCATTGCTCCTTCAGCGACTTGCGCCAACGATATGCCGTCATTCGCGTTTCGCGAGGCGACGGTCAGTCCGTTCACTTGCGAAGTCAAGCCGTTGGATATTTGCAAGCCAGCTGCATCGTCTCTCGCGCTGTTAATGCGAAGACCCGAGGATAGTCGTTGAAAAGTCTGCGACAGGCTACCGTTTACATTGGTCAAACTACGCTGCGCATTGATCGAAGAAACATTAGTTGATAATACGTTTCCCATAATTTTACTCCTTAATCTAATGCTGCAAAAACAACTGGCGGTCAGAGGCTAAAGTTGTTTGATGAGCATAAAAAAATTAACAAAAAAAGTTTGGGAAAGAAAAACTGAGAATAGATCTTTCTGATAAAAATCGACCATCTGAGAATTGGCGATCGATCTTTAGAGAAACACTGAGAATTGTTTTCTAAAGCTAAGCAGAGGTGAGAAGTTCCGCTCACACCTGATATCGGCGAGTGAAAAGTCGACTTTAAAAAATTACAAATTTAATTTCAAAGTCAAGTTGGCACGACCATTGCTTGTTTTTAACTAGCCAATATAACTATTAGCGAAATTAAATCATTACCCATGATAGATCTCCTGATGACTATAAAGGCTATGTTCTTCGGAACACTGCTTAAGCTCAAGGATTAAGTTGCTGAGAACAGCTTATTTCAAGGGCTCTAGCGCGAAGATTAAAGGCACGTGGCTGCTGAGAACAGCCACACTGCACTTAACTTCATGTCGTACGGTAAGGGGTCGTTAATCGACCCCTTTTCTTTTGCCTGGGCAAAAGGGAGGCAGTGGTTTTGCCGCTTAACGGGCAAGCGATTGCCTCTAAACCCTAAACCCGCCTCCAATTTCTCACCCTCCAACCAGATAAACGGGTAAAATAGCAGCTTGAGATAACTGTGTTTCAGGTCAATACTGGTTAAATTTTGACACATTAAAATAAATTCCGACAAAACTTTGACAAATGCCGACTCCTTGACTAGAACTAGAGTAGGTTTTTAATTACAAAAATTACTGATTATTTCTTATACAACTTGTTGTTAATTACAAGAATAAACCCGTTAGGATTTCAAAATGGTGGAAAATAAGAAGCTGTTGATCATTGATGATGACCAGGAACGTTGTCACGACCTGAAGACCATCTTTGATTTTATCGGCGAGTCGTGCGAGCAAAGCGGCAGCAAGGACTGGAAGGAACATCTAGGCGAGAGCGAGCACTTAATCGGCGTTCTGCTCGGTCG
>Ga0316209_1000438_pt1 | contig 74892 bp, 71 predicted proteins | sample 6monopyrite_MG_FD_204945 | JGI IMG/M metagenome (GOLD analysis project Ga0316209, IMG submission 204945) | Microbial mat bacterial communities from mineral coupon in-situ incubated in ocean water Damariscotta River, Maine, United States -... | ecosystem: Environmental > Aquatic > Marine >... | reverse complement strand
AATGAAAACAGAGGTGACAATTAACATTTTTCAGAAAAACTATTAGCAAAAACTTCTGATTGAGATTTGTGATAGCCCAGCGAAAATACGCTGTGCTATTTTATTGTATTTCTAGAGGTGCCCTTATGGCTAGTTCGCGTCATATTCCTTTTTAATTTTCGCGATCTGTTCGCTGGCCCGCCGGGTCGGCGCCAGGGTAAGTCCTATATTTTTGTTTGCTTTTGTAAAAACCGTCAGTAATAGTGTTGGGCCTGCCTGTAACACATAGATATTTCCATTCTCGGCTTCGATCATTAGATTCTTTGTTCCCCCTCGACCGGCCTCCCTGGCCATGGTCATACTTAACGCCAACAGGGCACTACTCATAGCGGAGAAACGTTTATCATCAAAGTTATCTGGCAATATCTGAGCCCAGGGCAGGCCGTCACTGCTGGTCACAATAGCGGCAATGATTTCATCTGACTGTTCCATAACCTCTTTTATTACGGCTACCATTTTTTCAATAATGCTGGCAGGCGCTATGTCATTGTGTTGCTGTTCTGAGACTGTTTTGACTATTTCTGCGGTAACATCCATGGATAATCCTCTGCTATTAATATCCGATTACAAGACTGCCATTAGGGCATGGACTAACATGTTAACATCTTCATTATTACGGGCATCAATCTCCAAAACAGCAATCGGATATCCCTTTTCTATCACGACATCCTGCACTTGTTCGTAGATACTATTGCTGGCTATATCGGCTCTGGTAATCCCGATAACAGCACCAGTCTCCTCTATGAACTTGCCAAATGCTTTAAGGTAAAATTCGCAATCAGCGACAGGATCAGAACTGGTTGCATCGACCAATAAAACCAGGCCCACGCCACCCTGACATAGAATCTCCCACATAAAATTAAAACGTTCCTGGCCCGGGGTACCGTAAAGATGAATTAACTCTCCATCTTCAAGTTGAATATAGCCATAGTCCATTGCTACGGTGGTAAAATCTTTCTTATTCAGAGTTTCATCAGTAGCCGCAACGTCAGTTCCCACAACAGGAATATCACTCAAGCAGCTGATAGCCGCTGTTTTACCTGCGCCAACAGAGCCTGTAAAAATTATTTTGTGTTCTCCTACTCGCATCCCTAGTTTCCTTTGTTGCCTTTTATGCGGCGGAGATAAGTTTTTTAGCGAGCCGTGATAGCAAACTTTCTCGTTCGACGTTCTTTTTCTTGTATAACTCTGCCGAGTCTGCACTCTTATCTATTGAACTTAACCCTAAAGAAAAAACCAGATTATAAAAATCTGTCACCACTTCGATATCTAGCTGTGTGGCTTGTTGTAGTTGACGGATAGTCATTGACTGCTTCAAAATCAAACCGGACAACTTCAGGAATTCAGGGTGATTCCGCATGTATTCGCGCGGAAAGCGTGGTAGTGACTTTAGTTTTACCGCAGTATCGAGCGAATGATTTGGCAGAATTGTCCCATTAGCACCAACCATCGCAATCTGCCAGATTATGGTGCCTATCGGATAGCTGACCATGTCGTTACTGGTCGCTTGATTAAGCTCCTCCGCCGCATCAATCTCGGTAACGACAGGGCGGCTTTCTGTCTCCTTGGCAATGATATGAATTTCAGCCAGGCTGGCGCGTGTAGCACACGTACCGGAAATCCCGTTGATATAAAGTGGATGATAGGGAGCACACTCCAGTTTTATTAGTGTTTTATCCCTGTGCACGGAAATAAATTCATGTAGCAGTAGTGGTGTGTTATTGCCAACTGTTTGAGAAACACTAGCTGATCCATCACTGCCACTAGCGATGGTTGCAGTAGCGCTGGCTGTATCTATTCGAGATGAAAAGTGTTTGCAATAAGTGCTTAGCGCATTTACCAGATCATGAACGCTCACAGGACGTTCCAGGCTCCGAAAGCCTAATACAGCTGTAGAAACAGCCCTTTCTGCCAGAATGATTTTGACCTGGTCATTATTCTCTTCTTCAAGATAGCTGATCCCAACATCAGTATCAGCATTAATGAGTGCTACTTCGCCGCTCGTATCATTATATGAAAGGGGCACAAATATCACTCCAGGTACCTTTGCCAGCCTGATGGCAACGTTGAGTACGGCGTGATCCTTACCCGTAAGCCCGATAGATGATAGATTAATACTGCGCATGCTTTAATACCAAATACATCCCTGCTCTCATCTAATAACTTGATCAGTTATGATCAAATCTCACTTACCTGACCGGTAATTATGAAATGCTGGATCCTGGATTATGTTATGAAAATGTTTCAAGCAGTCTCATCACTCACCGGATAATCATGTTCGTTACCGTGATACAACTATGTCCTAAAATGATCACTGTGGAGACTAAACATCACTTTATATGAGTCATTATCGACATCACCCCCTCTTACTTGAGTGTTTATTAAACCCTAAAACAACGCTCTTAGCGATTGTGTTACTACTATGCTGAGTAACCTAGTGTTCCTAGCTAACCCGCTAATCCAGTATTTCAAATACCTATACCCCAAAATGCCGATCCCTCGCTCGCATCCGATGCTCTTTATACTCACGCCACAACTCAGGCTCTTGCACCCACGGTGCGTCTACCACTGCACCTTTCATATAAAAACGTATTTTACTCAAATCCAGGCGGTTTTCGCGCTCCTGCCCATGTTTGGTAGCCCACTCGGTTCGCACCACCTCTCTGAATATTTTTCTTAATTCAGCCCCGGTAATGCTATCAAATTTTTTGGTGACCACCGCAGCGACATCCAGCTTATCAAGCTCGAAATGAATAAAGCCATCAGTATCTTTGGTGATGTATTCCACCGCCTTTTTACAGGCTTCCTTGAAATTCACATTGCTATCTTTCGAACTTAAATCTGGGCCGCGTGCTTTTAACCCCGCCCCATAGGTAGCGGTTTCCTTATCCAGTCCTTCATGAACATTAATACCCCCTCCACCAACGCCCAACGCATTATTCATGCTATCTACAGTCGGGTGAGAAGTACCTATCCCCTTCTTCATCCTTCCTCTCGGCTGCGTGTGACCCTTCCTTGCCTTCTCCATGCCGTAGAGTTTATCGCCTTCCCTGAATGAGCTTGCAAGTGCGTCACCACTTGGGGTGCCTGCTACCAACATAGGCAGCACATCTTCTTGCCGCGCTGCGCGCACCGGGTTCTCCCACTCCGTTAGCGCAGGCTCCAGGATCATATGTGGAAAATAGGAAGGGTAGGCATCTTTCTTTGCATCGGCACGCAGTTCATTGGCGGTGTCACTATCTTCTGCAATCGGGTCTTTGGCCCCTCTGCCAATATAGATTTTACGTTGAACTAATCTGTTTTTATCGATACCGGACGTACACTTTACAGAAGAGAACGCAGGCACAAGTGGGGCGTGCTGTAATTGAGTAATCAACTGCCGTTGCGCAGCAAATTCGGGACGATTATCGAAGCCCTCTGCGCGTAGCGCCTGAGCCTGTTGTGACACAACATCCCTGTCGTTTTCCCTTTGCGCTTGCGCACGCTTCACGAGACTTACTTTCATCGATGGAGTGATCCTTTACTATCTAAAAGCATTACCCACGGCACCATTGATCATGAACACCTTTGGTGATTATTTTATCGTTAACGTCACCGGTATATTATTGCGCGTGGCATTGGAGTACGGGCAGACTAAATGTGCCTTTGCAACCAGCGCTTCGGCTGCGGTTTTTTCCATGCCGGGGATATCAATCAGCATATCGACAGAAATTGAGAAACCCTCGCCCTCAGTATTAAGCCCAATGCCGACGGTCGCTTCGATACTGATGTCCGGTGAGACTTTAATTTTATCCTGCTCGGCGACAAATTTTATCGCGCCGATGAAGCAGGCTGAGTAACCGCATGCGAATAACTGCTCCGGATTTGTACCGTCACCACCCGCGCCACCCAGTTCTTTTGGAACACTTAACGCGAGGTCTAGTTTTCCATCTTCAGAACGTGTGCTGCCATCACGGCCACCCGTCGAAACCGACTTCGTTGTATAGAGCGCCTTCATATCCGCAACCTCCATTTAATATTAACGATGAAAAAAGCTTATTTTAATCGAACTGTTTTTTGCGCCCGACTGGGCTAATAAATCATAAAAAAGGGGCTGTCATCGCCAGCCCCTTTTATTGATTACTTAACCCTTAGCACTGGCCTTTTGATTTTATTAATCAGGCCAGACACGATTTGATGACAATGCTGCCAGCGGACGTTCAGCTTTTGCTTTTGAGGACGCAGGTGCAGCGGCTGGTGCATTTGCTGATGTCTCGGTCTGTCCCTCTGCTTTCTTTTCTTTTGCCTGACGAACACTGTTTGCCAGTTTTGAACCATATTCGTTTGTCATGATGTCAATAATTCCTCTATGAGCGCTTCAAGTTCCTGGGTAGCGGGTTCACCGCGTTTGCCCATGCAGTATACACTCGATCCCTCTAAAGCCGAATTTCGATAGATGGCTCGTCTGCGTAAACAGCCCTCCAGTGCAGGGATGTCAAATTCATCCAGCGCCTCGCACATTCCCTTCGACATTGCGCTGCGCGGTTCTAACTGATTAATCATAATACGCGGCGCTAATTTCGCATTATAGATCTTCACCTGCTCAATCGCTTCCGCAAGACGCACGCTGGCCCATAAATCGATTGGGGACGGCAGGATTGGGATCAGCACTTTATCAGAGACGGTCATCGCCGATTGCGCTACGCCCGTTTCCAGGGTCGGCGGACAGTCAACCACGATGTATTGATAATCTTCGCGCATGCGGGTGATTTCTCGCGCCAGATTGCTGGCAATCGAAATCACTGAAACAGGAAATGGGCGCTCGTCGGGTGACAGCCCCGCCCACTGACTGGCTGAGCCTTGCGGGTCGGCATCAATAATCAGTGTGCGCCCACGCCGCGACAGCCCCGCCGCAAGGTTCATGCTTAGCGTGGTTTTGCCAGTGCCACCTTTCTGATTCGCCACCGATAAAACCTGCGATAACATCACGAGTATCCTTTATTAACATTAGAAAATTCAGCGCCAGTCGTAATAATTCACCTGACGAATAACATAAGTGCGATTAATAATTTCTGCCAGAACGCACAATAACGAAATTTGACTCACATTTGCAAGCGTTGAAGAGGTTGATTACGCTCAGGCCATAAACAATGTCGAATTCAAATTATTCTGCGACAATCACTCTAAATTTACCGGCATCGACCGATACCACAACCACGGTCGTTCCAGCACTGATCGCTTTGGCTTCTGAAGCGAAATCTATTTCCACCTGCCACTCGATCCCGGAGTAACGTGTGGTGCCCGGCGCGGTGGTGGTGATGTCGTTATCCAGCCTGAACTTCAGCCCAATAATGTCACTGGTATTATCTTTTTCGGGCGCCTTACTGTTGTGCTGGATCCATTTCAGCGGTTTCCACAACGCCGCTGAAATGAGCACTGAACTGACGCCAAAGGTAGCGATACTGGCAAGCCATGTGGCAGGCACCAGCCCAAACCAGATCGCACCACCCGTGATCAGCGCGCCGAGGCCGATGAACAACACAAAGCCGGTAGAAAAACCCAGCGCCAGTGCTTCGATAATTAGTAACAGAAAACCAACGGCAAACCAGAAACTGTAAATATTATTATTAAAAAACTCAATCATAATCAGGTCACTCGATTTTCAGAAGAAAAAGCCCCGCTTTGATTCATCGCGCTGACAATGGCAACGGCCTCTGCAACAGTAGAACCTGCCTCACTCGACTTGCCATCCATTAGCACGACCGTAGATTTTTTTGCGATCGCCTGTTTTGCCTCGATCGCCAGCGTCGCCAGATCGAGCTGAATCGCCTTCTGCCCTGACGAGGTATCTGCGGCCTCACCGATGACTTTAATCGCACTGGCCTTTGCTTCAGCGACCAGTTCTATCGCCTTTGCCTGACCCTGCGCGTTGAGGATTTGCTCCATTCTATCCGCCTCGGCTGTCAGTACCTTGGCCTGCTTTTCACCCTCTGCCACATTGATGGCCGCCTGCCGTTCGCCTTCGGACTCGAGGATGGTGGCACGCTTATCACGCTCCGCCTTCATCTGCCGTTCCATCGCTTCCAGCACGCTACGTGGCGGCTCAATGTCCTTGATTTCATAGCGCAACACCTGTACACCCCAGGGCACCGCGGCTTCATTGATGGCGTTGACGATCGCAATGTTGAGCAGGTCGCGCTCTTCAAAGGTTTTATCAAGCGCCATCTTACCGATCTCGGAACGCATCGTGGTCTGCGCCAGTTGGGTGACCGCAAATGCATAAAACTCCACCCCGTAACTCGCCTTGTAGGGATCGAGTACCTTGAGGTATAAAACACCGTCGACCGTCAGCCCGATATTGTCTTTGGTAATCGCCGCCTGACTCGGTACATCAATCGCCTGCTCTTTAAGCGTACGGACATAGGCGATTTTATCGATGAATGGAATGATGAAATTCAGCCCGGCAATCAAGGTTCGATTGTATTTACCAAAGCGCTCAATTACGTAGGCACTATTCTGCGGCACAGGCTTTATTGACGTTTTGAGTAAAACGATAATGACGACGGCCAGGCCAGTCCAGAAACTAAACAGCAGGCCAAGTCCTTCTTCCGACAATTGCTCCATGTATCTCTCCTTTGAATAGCTTCGTTATTGAATGCCATTGTGGACAACTAACGTCCGGGGTTCAATCTAAAAATCCACACCCCCGTATAATAAAAAGGCGCGCTGTAGTGACGACTGTTTAAGCCGCTGTTATCGGTTTAAACCATGCTAGTTGCTCATGCAACGAGACGACTTCACCGACAATCAACAATGTCGGTGCATGCACCTCCTGTGCGGCAATCACACCCGGCAGCGTCGTGAGCGTGCCAGTGATTACCCGCTGATGCACCGTCGTACCCTGCTGTATCAACGCCGCGGACAGTGACGACGACGCGCCGTGTTTGATCAACTGCTCGCAGATCACCGGCAGCCCCTGTAACCCCATGTAGATCACGATGGTCTGTTGCGGCTGTGCGAGGCTGTGCCAGTCGAGATCGATAGTGCCATCTTTCAACTGGCCGGTAACAAAGCGCACTGACTGCGCGTAATCACGATGGGTGAGCGGGATGCCGGCATAACTGGCGCAACCACTGGCGGCGGTAATGCCCGGCACCACCTGAAAGGGAACCCCCTGCGCTGCAAGGGTGGCGATCTCTTCACCGCCACGGCCAAAGATAAACGGGTCGCCACCTTTGAGACGCACCACACGCTTGCCTTGTTTGGCAAGATCGGCCAGCGTCTGATTGATCTCTTCCTGCCGCACGGAATGATAGTCGCGCTTTTTCCCAACATAGATTTGATCCGCCTCACGCCGCACCAGATCGAGCACTTCTTTCGAGACCAATCGATCGTACAACACCACATCCGCCTGTTGCATCAGGCGCAGTGCGCGGAAGGTTAGCAGATCGGGATCACCGGGGCCTGCGCCGACCAGCGCAACTTCACCCAGTTTTTCTGCCGCCGACTCCCCGCCATCAAGTGCCGATTGAATCAACTGCGTGGCATCCTGTTCACGCCCGGAAAATACCATTTCTGTCGCTGGCCCTTGCAGGATACGCTCCCAGAAATGACGGCGTGTTTTCATCTGCGGAAAGCGCGCTTTGGCACTTTCACGAAAGGTGGCCAGTAGATTGGCAAGTCGTCCGTAGCTGGCGGGAATCATCGTCTCGAGGTGGGCACGTAACAGGCGCGCCAGTACCGGTGAGGTGCCACTGGTCGAGACCGCCACCGTCACCGGGGTACGATCCACAATCGATGGAAAGATAAAGCGGCAGAGTTCCGGGCAATCGACCACATTGACCGGGAGATTTCTTTTTTCAGCGGCATCATAAACTGCACGATTGACCACTGCATCATCGGTCGCGGCCACCACCAGCGCGCAACCATTCAGGTCATCGTCATTGAACGTTCCGGCACGGTGGACAATCTCACCCTGCGCCAGTAACTCCGCCAGACCATCACTCAACGTTGGAGCCACAATTGTAATGTGGGGTTGTGCGCGTTTGAGCAATGCGACTTTGCGCGCCGCGATTTCACCACCACCGACAATCAGTACCGGGCGTTTTTTTATATCGAGAAAAATTGGGAAGTAGTCCATCGCTTAACCTATAAATAATGGATGGATGCACCCCGATGGGCACACCGTGATGTATATTAAAAACATTCTGTGTTTCTGTGCAACGCCTGGTGGGTTACGCCTTCCAGGCTAACCCACCCTACATTTACATTGCTCATGTGCGTCGTGATTATTCGATCACCGTCACGCCACCCATGTAAGGGTGCAATGCCGCGGGGATATGAATCCGCCCGTCGGCATCCTGATAGTTTTCCATCAGTGCGACTAGCGTGCGGCCCACCGCCAGCCCTGAACCGTTGACGGTATGCACCAGCTCCGGTTTTTTGGTTTTGGGGTTACGCCAACGTGCCTGCATGCGGCGCGCCTGAAATGATTCAAAGTTACTGCACGATGAGATCTCACGGTACTTTTGCTGCCCCGGCAACCACACTTCGAGGTCATAGGTTTTTGCAGCTGAGAAACCGACGTCACCACCGCATAAAATCACTACGCGATACGGTAGGCCCAAACACTGTAACACCTGCTCCGCATTACGGGTCAATGATTCCAGCGCAGCATCAGAATCCTGCGGTTTAACGATCTGTACCAGCTCGACCTTTTCAAACTGATGTTGACGAATCAGGCCGCGCGTATCTTTGCCATACGACCCTGCCTCACTGCGAAAACAGGGGGTGTGGCAGACATACTTGCGCGGCATATCGTCGGCATCGATGATCACATCGCGCACGATGTTGGTCACCGGCACCTCGGCGGTCGGGATTAGATAATACTCCTGTTCGCCATCGAGTTTAAAAAGGTCTTCCGAAAACTTGGGTAGTTGCCCGGTACCGCGCAGACTATCGGCATTCACTAGGTACGGCACATAGGTCTCGGTGTAGCCATGTTCGCTGGTGTGCAAGTCAAGCATGAACTGAATCAGCGCACGGTGCAGGCGTGCAATCGGCCCCGACATCACGGTAAAGCGTGAGCCGGTCAGCTTACTCGCGGTTTCGAAATCCATGCCACCGAGCGCAACGCCAAGATCGACATGATCTTTCGCTTTAAAATCAAACTGGGCGGGTTCACCCCAACGACGGATCTCTACATTGTCATCTTCATCTTTACCCTCGGGAACATCGACATGCGGAAGGTTGGGCACACCCGACAGAATCTCATTCAATTCAGATTGAATCTCAGCCAGGCGCGCTTCACCCGCCTTTAACTTGTCACCCATCTCCGCCACTTCGGCCAGCAGCGGTGCAATATCTTCACCCGACGCCTTCGCCTTGCCGATCGATTTGGAGCGCGCATTGCGCTCTGCCTGCAGCGCTTCTGTTTCAACCTGCGCTGCTTTGCGTTGCGACTCAAGCGCAGTCAGTTGCGTGGTATCCAGCGTAAAGCCACGCTTCGCTAGTTGTTTGGCAACATTGTCCAGATCATTACGAATCAGTTGTGGATCAATCATGTTTCTTTTTCTCTTGTCCCTTTTATCTTTAACTCTTTCACTCTTAACCCTATCCATCCACCATCAAATTGGCATTCCAACTGACGATATGACCCGAGGCGATCATCTCTTCCAGATGTTCAAGAATCGATGCAATTTTTGCTGGCTCATCAAAAAACTCCACCACCAGCGGCAGATCCAGTGACATATCCAATAGATTCGACGAGTGCATTTTACCCGACTGACCAAAACCGGAGATGCCACGAAACACCGTCACGCCGCGCACCTTTTCCCAGTCGTGCAGGCGCTTGATCAATGGATCAAGCTTGCCCTCGGCCTCAGTCAGATAGACCCGCACCATCGTTACTGTCATCTGTTTCATAGCTGTCTCCCTGCCAATATCCCAACCCAGGTCGCCCCCAGACATAGTACAACACTCAATACAATATTCAGCCCTGCTTTGAGTAGTGCGCCCTGTTCGATCAGGTTCAACGTCTCCATCGAAAAGGTGGAGAAAGTCGTGAATGCTCCCAATAGACCTATCAGCAATGCGGCGCGCCACTCGGGGCTTAAGTTCATCCGATCAATCATCAATACGTACAACAATCCCATCAACAGTGAACCGAGCACATTGACCGCGAGCGTGCCGTAGGGAAAGCCGCGCCCCAGCCACTGCGAAATGCCACTCGACATGCCGTAACGCAGCACCGTACCAAGCGCGCCGCCGGCTGCAATGACGAGTAGCTGTTTCAAGCGCCACCACCCCTGCGTGCCTTTTCATCGAGCGATTGAAAATAATCGAGCTTCTCTTTTATCTTGCTCTCCAGTCCGCGTGGTACTGGGCGGTAGTAGTGGCGCTCGCCAATCTCATCGGGAAAATAGGTTTCACCTGCCGCATAGGCGTCCGGCTCATCGTGCGCATAGCGATACGCTTTACCGTAGCCGAGTTCCTTCATCAATTTCGTCGGTGCATTGCGCAGGTGTACCGGAACCTCCAGTGAACCATATTCTTTAGCTTCACCCAATGCCGCTTTATAGGCCATGTAGACCGCGTTGCTCTTGGCCGCGCTGGCAAGGTAAGCGACCGCCTGCGCAATCGCCAGCTCGCCCTCGGGACTGCCGAGTCGCTCCTGCACATCCCATGCATTGAGTGCGATCTGTAGTGCGCGCGGATCGGCATTACCGATATCTTCACTCGCCATGCGCACTACACGACGTGCAATATAGAGTGGATCACAGCCACCATCAATCATACGTGCAAACCAGTACAGTGCGCCGTCGGGCGATGAACCGCGCACTGATTTATGCAGTGCGGAAATCTGGTCGTAAAAGGCCTCGCCACCCTTATCGAAACGGCGCACACCACCGCCAATAATTTCGTTGATCAACGCTTCGGTAACGAGCTGCTTGCCTTCGTCACCGCCCGCTTCATAAGGTGCAAGATCGGAGATGATCTCAAGAAAGTTTAGCGCGCGCCGTGCATCGCCATCGGCCGCAGTGGCCAGTTCATCACGCAGCGTTTCCGGAAAATCGATTGCGCGACCACCGAGGCCGCGGCCCGCATCAAGCAATGCACGGTCGATGATGGCGCGTATCGCATCCGCTTGCAGTGCCTTTAATACATAGACACGGGCGCGTGACAACAGCGCATTGTTGAGTTCGAACGATGGGTTCTCAGTGGTCGCACCAATGAAGATAAAAGTACCGTCTTCAATATAGGGGAGGAAGGCATCCTGCTGCGCCTTATTGAAGCGATGCACCTCATCGATGAACAATACCGTACGTCGCCCCTGCGCGGTCATAAAGCCCTGCGTCTTTGCCACCGCCTCGCGTACATCTTTCACGCCACACAGCACCGCTGAGAGACTGATAAACTCGGCATCGGCATAGCGGGCGATCAGGCGCGCCAGTGTGGTCTTGCCACTGCCCGGCGGCCCCCACAAGATCATCGAGTGCAACTTGTCCGCTTCAATCGCACTGCGCAGTGGCTTGTCGCTGCCCATCAGGTGCACCTGCCCAAAGAACTCTGCGATAGACTGCGGGCGCATCCGATCTGCCAGCGGATGGCCGTGCACTTCATCCAGCGCCGCAGCCACCTTTTCCGCGGCGTTTGACATCAGGGCCGCTGCCCTGCGGTCTCTTCAATCACGTCCACACCATCAGGCGCAACAAATTTGAACAGTGAATTATCGATGCGTGGGTTACGCTGCATTTCACTAAACGTCAGTCGCGTGGTCTGATCAAAACTGTCGACCAGCTCCATTACACGGAGTGACTGTGCATCAAAGGCGAGTCGCATCATGGTGAAATTGGTTTGCTGTGCTTTAGGTTTTAAGGTGAGCCATTCAAGCCCGCTATCGGCACCGCTTTCGCTAATCACAAAACTATCATCCAGCGCGCCGCCACTGCTGAGCAGCAGCATCGGCGTATCACCCATCGACTTCTGCATCGGTTTGATCGTCACCTGTTCAAGATCAGCATCATAAATATAGATCTTTTTACCATCGGCGATGATCGCCTGTTGATAGGGTTGCTGATAGTCCCACAGAAATTTATCGGGACGCTGCATGATCAATACGCCTCGACTCTCCTGGATTGAAAAGGCGCTGGCATCCATTACTGTCTGTTCAAAATTGGCGCGTAGACCGGTCAGGCCGTCAAAGAAATGGTTGAGACGATCGAGGCCATTACCAGCATGCGCGATATGCGGCATCAACAGCATAATCATTAATAGCTGGCCCATAAAAAGTTTACAGATACGTTGCAACATCACACTCAAAACTCCTTTATTTAGCCGGAGGCGGTGCCAGCACTTCACGCGAACCATTGGATTCCAGCGGGCCGACGATGCCGGCATGCTCCATCCCTTCAACCAGACGGGCGGCGCGGTTGTAACCGATCTTGAGACGACGCTGCACCCCGGAAATAGAGGCCTTGCGTGTCTCGGTGACAATGCGTACCGCTGAATCATACAACTCATCGCTTTCGGCCCCTTCAATCTCTGGCAAGCCGTCTTCACCGCCGCCACCGCTCGGTGAAAGCACTTCTTCAATGTAATCGGGTTCACCATACTGTTTGAGGTGTGCGACGACTTTATGCACTTCGTGATCATCAACAAAGGCACCATGGACACGCGTCGGTACCGCCGTACCCGGCGGCAGATAGAGCATATCGCCGTGGCCCAGCAGCTGTTCCGCGCCGCCCTGATCAAGAATGGTACGTGAATCAATTTTAGATGAGACCTGAAACGCAATACGGGTCGGGATGTTGGCCTTAATCAGACCGGTGATTACATCGACCGAGGGTCGCTGTGTCGCCAGTATCAGATGAATACCCGCCGCACGTGCCTTCTGCGCCAACCGCGCAATCAGCTCTTCTACTTTTTTGCCCACTGTCATCATCATGTCAGCAAGCTCATCGATGATCACCGTAATGTATGGCAGCTGTTCCAATGTAATCACCACTTCACCATCCACCGTCAATCCATCTGAAGGTTTCACCAGTGGGTCAGGGATTGGGTTACCGTTATCAATCGCATCCTGTACCTTACGATTGTAGTTCGCAATATTCCGCACCCCGAGTGCCGCCATCAATCCATAGCGACGTTCCATCTCCGCCACACACCAACGCAACGCGTTGGCCGCCTCTTTCATGTCCGTCACCACTGGCGCTAACAGATGCGGGATTCCTTCATAGATTGAAAGCTCCAGCATCTTGGGGTCGATCATGATCAGCCGCATCTCTTTGGGAGAGGCGTTGTAAAGCATGCTCAATATCATTGCGTTGATCGCGACTGACTTACCGGAACCGGTGGTGCCCGCGACCAGCAGATGTGGCATCCTGGCAAGATCGACCGCTACCGGGTGACCACTGATATCTTTACCCAGTGCCAACGTCATCGGCGCGGCCACGCGGTCATACTCTTCTGACTGAATGATCTCGCTGAGACGCACCATTTCACGATGCTCATTGGGAATCTCAAGGCCAACCACCGATTTACCGGGAATCACCTCAACAATTCGCACACTGATCGCCGACAGTGCGCGCGCCAGATCTTTCGCCAGATTACTGATCTGACTCACCTTGACGCCCGCGGCCGGTTGCAGTTCATAACGCGTGATCACCGGCCCGGGATGCACCTCGACCACCTGCACCTCAATACCAAAATCCTGCAGCTTCAACTCTACCTGTCGCGACATCGCCTCCAGCGAGGCGTGGGAGATATTATTTTTGGTTTGCTCAGGTTTATCCAGCAATGACAGTGGCGGCAGATCACCATTCGCATTCGTACTGATCTTAAATAGTGGTACCTGACGCTCTTTCTCCATGCGCGTACTGGTTTCCAGTTTTTTGATCACCGGCTCAATGCGCGGCTTGATACGCGTCTTCTCTTTCTCTTTATCAACGCTCATGACTTCACTGCGGGCATTGCGCAGACGGCGTCCTTCGATATAGTCACGCAGGCGATCGATCTGATTCCGTAGATCCTCGATCCACTTGAGCGTCAGCGCACCGGTGCGATCCATTAATGCAATCCACGACAGCCCGGTAAAGAGCGTCACGCCCGTCATAAACAGCGCCAACAGCAACAACGTCGCGCCGATAAAACTAAACGGTGTCACCAGCATGCCGCCGACACCCCCACCCAATACACCACCCGGCCCAGTGCTCATCGGCAATGCATCCGGCGAACTGACAAAATGGAGCGCAGCCAGTCCACTACCGGCAATCATCGTCAACAGAAAACCGCCGCCATGCAGCGCGACCTGACGCATGTCGACGGCCCCTTCAGTCGCGCGGCCACGGTAGAGTAACCAGCCGCCGTAGGCGACCATCAGTGGAAAGAGGTATGAAAAATAGCCAAACAGAGAGAGAAAAATATCCGCAAACCAGGCACCGGCCACGCCACCTTTATTGTGGGTGACATCGCTGTTTGAACTATGCGTCCAGCCGGGATCGGCCGGATCGTAGGTGACCAGTGAGAGCAGCATGTAAAATGCGATCACGCCAAAAATAAAGAGCGCGCCTTCGCGCAGCCCCCTCACGAGATGACCCGCCAATGGCGACTGCTCCCCAGATTTATTACGCGTTGCTCGTCCCACTCACTTAGTCTTTGAAAAATGGCCTTAAAAATTAGATGCCTGACACAACAGGCGTTGCCTCAGCGGCGCTAAAAACAGAGCCAATTATGGCATAGATTACAGCAACGCGGGGTGGATTAAATCGCCACCGCGCACATTGATCCCCGTTTGCAGACTGGCGTGCTGGTCCAGCTCGCCATTCGCCAGCCGCAGCGCATAGGGAATCAACGCCGCCGATAGCGCCTGTGATGCACTGCGCGGCACTGCCCCTGGCATATTGGTGACACAAAAATGGACCACCCCCTCCCAGATAAATGTCGGCGACTGATAAGTGGTGGGGCGCGTGGTCTCGATACAGCCGCCCTGATCGACGGCGATATCGATCACCACACTGCCTTTGCCCATTGTTTTGACCATCTCCGCCGACACCAGGTGCGGTGCCTTCGCGCCGGGGATCAACACGGCGCCGACCAGCAGATCGGCCTGCGCTACCGCCTCGGCGATCTGATCGTTGTAGGCGTAGAGCGCGGTGACATTGGGGCCGAGCGCGCGCATCTGCGCCAGTTTGGCGCGATCTTTATCAAACACTACCACCTCGGCACCCATCGACGCCGCCAATGTGGCTGCGCCGCCGCCAGCGACACCCCCGCCCAGAATCACCACTCGGCCACGTGGCGCTGCGGGGAGTCCACCCAGCAGCACACCCTTGCCACCATTGGGCTGATGCAGCAGTGTGGTGCCGATCTGCGTCGCCAGTCGACCCGCGATATCACTCATCGGGGCGAGCAAGGGTAACTGGCGGTTTTCTTCAACGGTCTCGAACGCGACAGCGGTCAGTCCAATATTCAACAGTTTGCGGGTCAATTCGGGTTCTGCGGCAAGGTGCAGGAAACTAAATAGCAGGTGATCTTTGCGCAGCAATTCGATCTCCGGTTCGATCGGCTCTTTCACCTTGATGATCATCTCGGCCACGCCGTAGAGGCTCGCCGCATCGGGCTGTATTGTCACGCCCAGCGTGCTGTACTGCGCATCGCTATAACCGCTCAATTCACCGGCGCCACGCTCAATAAAGAGCTCATGCCCTTGTTGCACCAGCTCGGCCACGGCCGCCGGGATCAGACCCACTCGCCCTTCGAGCGGTTTAATTTCACGCGGGATTCCAATACGCATCTTTACCAGGCTCCTTGCATCACGTAGTATTTCACCCATCTTATTAGAATGGGTAGTCATGGGCAGTACAACACTTTCACAGCGTTTTTTCGATCCTCTATTAGCATGACTTTAAGGCGCTAAACCCTTGAAGTCCAACTAAATAGCCACGATTAATTAAACAGAATGAAACACCCGTCACTCTAGCACACAAACAAGACACAATGATGGAGCATCACCGATGAGCGAACCAAAACACTGCCGCCTGTTAATCCTCGGCTCAGGCCCTGCCGGCTACACCGCAGCGGTCTACGCTGCGCGCGCCAACCTTAAACCGGTACTGATCACAGGGCTGGAACAGGGTGGGCAGCTGACCACCACTACCGACGTCGACAACTGGCCCGGTGATGCCGAAGGGGTGCAGGGACCGGAGCTGATGCAACGGATGCTGGCCCATGCTGAGCGCTTCGATACCGAAGTGATCTTTGACCACATCCACACCGCCGATCTTAAGCAGCGCCCCTTCACCCTCACCGGGGATAGCGGCACTTACACCTGCGATGCGCTGATCATCGCCACCGGTGCCTCGGCAAAATATCTGGGGCTACCCTCTGAAGCGGCCTTTCAAGGACGCGGTGTCTCGGCCTGTGCCACCTGCGACGGCTTTTTCTACCGTGACCAACCCGTCGCCGTGATCGGCGGGGGCAATACCGCTGTCGAAGAGGCGCTCTATTTGTCGAACATCGCCTCGCATGTCACCGTCGTTCATCGGCGTGACAAGTTCAGCTCAGAGAAGATCCTCGCCGACCAACTGCTCGCCAAGGCCGCCAATGGCAATATCACTATTGAGTGGCATCAGACACTGGATGAAGTACTGGGCGACGACAGTGGCGTCACCGGCATGCGCCTCAAAGGGGCGCAGGATGGTGCCACCAAAGAAGTGCCGTTGCAGGGGGTCTTTATCGCGATCGGCCACTCACCCAACACTTCGCTGTTCACTGACCAGCTCGAGATGGAACACGGCTACATCATCACGCAGAATGGCGGCAAGGCCAACGCCACTCAGACCAGCATTCCCGGTGTCTACGCGGCGGGCGATGTCTCCGATCCGATCTATCGCCAGGCGATCACCTCGGCGGGTTCAGGTTGCATGGCGGCACTCGATGCGGAGCGTTTTTTGGATAAACTTGCACAGGAAGGCTAGGCAATAAATCGCAGGCCAGTTCACAGTCCAGACTTTGCTGGGTTGATACACTCGCCAGTAATTGAACATGTATTAACAGAGGTAGCAATATGTACAATGTAAAAGAACTGCGAAAATTTCACAGAATTACCACCGCATGCACCGTAAAATATAAAAAAGCTGGCAGCACAGACGCGCATAAAGAAGGCACCGCTAGAAACCTCAGCGCCAACGGCATCTTCTTCATCGCCATCGAGCCGTACGAGATCAATTCACTGGTTGAGATACAGGTACTCCCCGGCACCGATGCCATACTCCCACTTGATGCCGTGATCGAGGTGATTCGCTCAAATCCCACTGAAGTGGAAAACGAGTTTGAGATTGCAGGCATGATTAAAACATTTAAATAGTGACCAGACTCAGCCGCGCGAAAGACGATCATCTATCTCCTCGCTTTATTCATCGATCATACCTAAAGCTACACATAGAGATAAACCCACCACGATGAATCTCACCATCGCTGAAAGCATCGACGCCATCCCCGCTGCGGCATGGAATCGCCTCGCCGGCGACAATCCGTTTTTAAACCACGCCTTTCTTAGCGCACTGGAACACCATCAGTCCGTCGGTGGCGCGAGCGGCTGGGAGCCCAGGTATCTACTGGAACACAACGATGAGCGCCTGGTTGCGGCGGTGCCGATGTATCTCAAGCATCACTCATGGGGGGAGTTTGTGCCCGACTGGGCGTGGGCCAGCGCCTATGAACGCAATGGTTTAGACTATTACCCCAAACTGGTAATTGCAACGCCCTATACTCCGGTGCCCGGCGCCCGCCTGCTGCTGGAAGATCGACACAATGCGCAGGCGGCAGCGGAATTAGTCGACTTTATTCTCAACTATGCGGAGAGTGAGCAGGTCTCGTCACTGCACTGCCTGTTCCTTGATGAGATCGACCAACAACGATTAACACAACCCTCATTGATGGCACGTGCGGACACGCAATACCACTGGTTCAATCACGACTACGAAAACTTCGATGCATTTCTCGCACAACTCGCCTCACGTCATCGTAAAAAAGTGAAACGTGAGCGGCGTCGCGTTACCGATGCCGACATCACGGTACAGCTCCTGCATGGCGATGAAATCACCGATGAACAGTGGCAAAACTTTTATCAGTTTCATCAAGAGACCTACCTCAAACGCGGTCACCAGACTCCATTTACGCTCGGTTTTTTTCAGGAGATCGGGCGCACCATGGCCAAGAACATTATCCTGATCGTCGCACAAAAAGCGGGGCAGGATGTTGCCGCCGCGCTCAACTTTGTCAATAGCGATACCCTTTATGGGCGCTACTGGGGCTGCCGTGATGACTACCATAGCCTCCATTTTGAGGTCTGCTATTACCGCGCCATCGATTACTGCATCGCGCAGGGGCTTAAACGTTTCGAGGCCGGTGCACAGGGCGAGCATAAACTGATTAGAGGTTTCTACCCGACCACGACACACTCACGCCACTGGATCGCCCACCCGGCATTCAAGGAGGCCATTCAAAAGGCCGTCAGTTATGAACAGCAGGATTTAGGGCGATATCAGGAGATGTTGAGCCGCTATTTGCCCTATAAAAATCAGCAGCAGTGATCGTGGTTTACGTATGATTGAAACACTCGCCGCGCCGTATTATCTCAATCCACATCAGGCTCAGTGCGATTTTCCGGACGCCTCACTCGCCCTTAATGATCCTGACGGTCTGTTAGCCATCGGCGGCAACCTCTCTGCCGCCACACTGCTCAACGCCTATCGGCAGGGCATTTTTCCGTGGTACAGCGATGGTCAACCGATCCTGTGGTGGTCCCCCAATCCTCGTGCAGTGCTCTACCCGGAACGACTACTATTATCCCGCAGTCTGAAGAAACGGCTGCGCCAGGGCCGGTTTGAGGTCACGCTGGACCACTCCTTCGCCGAGGTCATCCACGCCTGCGCTGCGCCACGCAACGATGGCCTCGGCACCTGGATCACCGCGGAGATGCAGGCGGCCTATCGGCAGATGCATCAGCTTGGGCACGCGCACTCCGTCGAGGCGTGGCACGAGGGTGTGCTCGTCGGCGGCCTCTATGGCATCGCTATTGGTCAGGTGTTTTTTGGGGAATCGATGTTCAGCCGCGAGTCAGATGCGTCCAAGGTCGCCTTTGCTCACCTAATACAACAATTGAAAAAATGGCAGTTTTCACTGATCGACTGCCAAATCGGTTCCAATCACCTGACTCAACTGGGTGCTGAAGCGATTGAACGCACCGCCTTCATCGACCATATTAAGCTGGCATGTGCTGTCACATCGTTAGCGCCACCCCAGTGGAAATGCTCTCTTTCACTGCTCGACAGTGACTAACCCCCCTCTTTTCCAATTCAATTCCACCCTTAACCGCACGGAAAGCGAGAAATAAAAAAAAATGGTGTATAATCTGGCCGCTTGGGGTGAAAGCCCTTGCTGGGCTGAAAAGAAAATCCAATGATGCTGGTTCATAACACGCCAGTCTTCAAACCATTAACTAAAACCTAAATTAGACGATTATTAACGCATGGCAAAAGAAGAACACATTGAAATGGAAGGCACTGTTGTTGAGACACTGCCAAATACGATGTTCCGCGTAGAACTTGAAAATGGACATGTCGTTACGGCGCACATCTCTGGCAAGATGCGCAAACATTACATCCGTATCCTGACGGGTGACACAGTGACTGTGCAATTAACGCCATACGATCTGTCTAAAGGGCGCATCACCTACCGCGCACGTTAAGCTTTCTGCATAGCCTATTATTATCGCAAAAAGTAATTACCAGCAAACGATGCGAACCGCTTGCTGGTAAAAATGATTAGCTATTGACCGTCTCTTCAGCCCCTTCAATCTTAAAGACCAACCCATCATCATCGACGCTAATCTTGACGCGGCCACCCTTGGCGAGTCGTCCAAACAATAACTCCTCCGCCAGCGGTTTTTTCACATGTTCCTGAATGGTACGCGCCATCGGACGCGCGCCCATTGAGGGATCATAACCATGCATCGCCAACCATTCTCGCGCTGACTCTTCAACATCGATCACCACATTTTTCTCTTGCAGTTGGGCTTCCAACTCAATAATGAACTTATCGACCACATTGGCGATGGTCGTGGCATCCAGTGCTTTGAACTGTACAATCGCATCCAGGCGATTACGGAACTCTGGCGTGAAGGTGCGTTTGATCGCTTCCATGCCATCGGACGAGTGATCCTGTGTCGAAAAACCGATCGAAGTACGGCTCATCAGTTCAGCACCCGCATTACTGGCCATGATGATGATCACATTTCTAAAATCCACTTTACGACCGTTATTATCCGTCAGTGTGCCGTGATCCATCACCTGAAGTAACAGGTTAAAAACATCGGGATGTGCCTTTTCAATCTCATCAAACAACAAGACTGCATGAGGCTGTTTATTCACCGCTTCGGTCAATAACCCACCTTGATCAAAACCGACATAACCCGGCGGCGCGCCAATCAGACGCGATGCTGCATGGCGCTCCATATATTCAGACATATCGAAACGAATCAGTTCAATCCCCAGGATAAGGGCAAGCTGACGGCTCACTTCGGTCTTACCCACACCGGTCGGTCCTGCAAACAGAAATGAACCGATCGGCTTGCTCCCTTCGCCCAGGCCGGAACGCGACATTTTGATCGCCGTGGCCAGCGTATCGATCGCCTCATCCTGACCGTAGATCACCATCTTCAGATCACGTTCCAACGTGCGCAGTTTCGCTTTATCGGAACTGCTCACACTCTTCGCCGGAATTCGTGCGATCTTCGCAACGATGGCTTCAATATCTTTCACCGCAATGGTCTTTTTACGCTTCGATACCGGCTGAAGCCGCTGATTGGCACCGGCCTCATCGATCACATCGATCGCTTTATCCGGCAGGTAACGATCATTAATATAACGCGCCGAAAGCTCAGCCGCGGTCTTCAGCGCATCCAGTGTGTACCTTACTTTATGATGCTCCTCAAAACGTGATTTCAGCCCCTTCAAAATATCGATGGTCTCACTGACAGACGGTTCACCCACATCGATTTTCTGAAAGCGACGCGCCAGCGCGCGATCCTTCTCAAAGATACTGCGATACTCATCGTAAGTGGTTGAACCAATGCAGCGTAAATCACCCGAGCTCAATACCGGCTTAATCAAATTAGAGGCGTCCATCACCCCGCCTGAGGCGGCACCCGCACCGATGATGGTATGTATCTCATCGATAAACAGCACTGCGCCCTCTTCTTTTTTTATCTGTGCCAGCAGACCCTTCAGCCGTTTCTCAAAATCACCACGGTATTTCGTGCCCGCCAATAGCGCGCCCATATCCAACGAATAGATGGTGCTATTCGCCAATACTTCTGGCACATCGTCTTCGACAATCATTTTGGCAAGCCCTTCTGCGATCGCGGTTTTACCCACGCCCGCTTCGCCAACTAATAATGGGTTATTCTTACTACGACGACACAGGATCTGTACCACGCGATGCACTTCACTATCACGCCCAATCAATGGGTCGACTTTACCCGCGCGAGCAAGCTCATTTAGATTAACCGCATAGTTTTCCAATGGAGTCTTGGCCGCCTCACTCTCTGCATCAACATCATCGGACTCCGACGAAATATGTTCGCCATCCTCATCATTCGATGTTTTGGTCAGCCCATGAGAGAGGTGACTTACAACATCAAGACGAGTGACATCCTGTTTATTAAGAAAATAAACGGCCTGAGAATCCTGTTCACCAAAGATGGCGACCAGCACGTTGGGTGCGCCTACTTCGCGCTTTCCGGAAGATTGCACATGAAAAACGGCGCGCTGTAACACCCGTTGAAAACCGAGTGTTGGCTGGGTTTCACGCTCTTCATCGTTCAGTATCGGAGTGTTCCCTTCAAGGAAGGCCTCAAGCTCTTTTTTCAGCGCATCGATATCGGCATCACATGCCCTTAAAATCGCGGCAGATTCTGCATTATCAAACAGTGCCAACAGCAGATGCTCGACGGTCATAAACTCATGATTTCTGTCTCGAGCAGCCTGAAATGCTGCATTGAGTGTGTATTCAAGATCTTTGCTTAACATAGAACACCTACCTAGTTTTGTACGCTACGCTTCCTCCATGGTGCATTTCAGCGGATGCTGGCTCTCGCGCGCGAATTGATTCACCAATGCCACTTTGGTCTCTGCGATATCTCGTGTAAAGACACCACAGACACCCGCCCCCCGGGTATGCACATGCAACATCACTTGCGTGGCTTTCTCGCTCGTCATACCAAAATGTTCCTGCAAAATGAGTACGACAAAATCCATTGGCGTGTAATCATCATTCAGCAGTAATACTTTATAGAGCGGGGGGCGTTTCACTTTTGGTTTGGCCTGCTGCAGCGCCAAACCGTCGTCAGAAGTATGCTGATCCTCTTTATTCATTTATCGTCAATTACACCTTGTTTCTAAAAAAATTCTGTGCTCAGGGCCCTATAACATCCTGTTTTTCATTGGGATTAGGCATTACATTAACGCATAAAATATCATACCCGGCCGTTGATATATAGCCTGTACCCGTAAATTACAACCACAGATAATCAAGCAATAATTCGGCCAGCCTATGGCACACTCCCAACGATCACTCCCCCACAAGCCCCAGCACTTGACTATTTCGCTTATTGGGATATTGTTTTGCTGCATGGTCATTCAATGCTGACCATCATTTGCAAAACACTGCTGCACGAATATGTGAAGGAGTACCGTTATGCCTAGTGGACTCGTTAAATGGTTTAGTAACACCAAGGGGTTTGGCTTTATTTCACCCGATGAAGGGGGTGAAGATATCTTTGCACACTTTTCTGCTATTTCAATTGAAGGCTACAAGACGTTGAAGGGTGGGCAAAAGGTCGAATTTGAACTTTCAGAAGGCCCTAAAGGTCTGTTTGCCGCCAACATCAAACCAGATCAGAACAGTGACGCCGAACTGAAAAACTGAACCTCAAGGTAGCGCCCAAGACGTCACTGTACCACTGGGCATCTCAATATCGCACCTCATCGTAGAATACCTTGGGGAGTAAGGCTGTTGTCTATCCGTTATTCAAAACCCACCCTCTAAAACTGGTTCAACTTACCAACGCCGACACTCGCATCTCCCGCCACCGTAAGAGATGCTAATATAGACGCGTAGCATAATAATGCGACAGCCAATGACCCTCAAAACAACACGATGTATTCTTTAGGCCAGTTTGACGCATTGACTGCCAACCCTGCCTCACTGAAACCATGCTGATTTTATTTAACAAACCCTACAATGTACTGAGCCAGTTCAGCGCCTCCGCTGGTCATGAGACCCTCAAGCGTTTCATCGACACCCCAGCCGTCTATCCTGCCGGACGCCTCGACAGGGACAGCGAGGGGCTGCTACTGCTCACAGACGACGGCAAACTCCAGCATCGTATCGCCCATCCGCGCCACAAACTGGTAAAGACCTATTGGGTACAGGTGGATGGCACGCCCACTGAGGAGGCGATTCGAGCACTGCGCGAGGGGGTTGTGCTGAAAGATGGTCTCACCCGACCCGCCAAAGTGCGGCGCATCAAGCCCCCTGATATCTGGCCGCGCACCCCGCCGGTGCGTTACCGCGCACAGATTCCCACGGCCTGGCTGGAGATCAAGATCAGCGAGGGACGCAATCGACAGGTGCGGCGTATGACGGCCGCCGTCGGCTTTCCGACCCTGCGCCTGATCCGTTATGCGATTGGCCACTGGACACTCAAAGGACTGCCCCCCGGCGAGCAACGGATCATTGATAACCCCTAGCCGCGCTGCACAACACTGCGAAAAACGACAGAACTTGCTATAATTCTCGTCCTTTTGAGCATAAATTATCGTCACTCTTCACGCGCAATGAACAACACAACCACACAACAGATCATCGTCGGCATGTCCGGCGGTGTCGACTCATCCGTCACTGCGCTGCTGCTGCATCAGCAAGGGCACACGGTCAGCGGCGTCTTTATGAAGAACTGGGAAGATAAAGATCCTGACGGCACCTGCCCGGCTGTGATCGATGCGCAGGATGCAATGCTGGTGTGCGATAAGATCGGCATCCCAATGGATGCGGTCAACTTCGCCAGTGAATATTGGGAGCGCGTTTTTCAGTATTTTCTCGATGAATATCAAAGCGGCCGTACCCCGAACCCGGATATCCTGTGTAACAAGGAGATCAAGTTCAAGGCCTTCCTTGATTACGCCATACAACAGGGAGCAGATAAGATCGCGACTGGGCACTATGCACGCATTGCGGAACAGGATGGCCGCTTCAAACTACTCAAGGGAAAGGATGACAACAAAGACCAGAGTTACTTTCTCTATACCCTCGGACAGGTGCAACTTTCAAAAGCGCTATTTCCGCTCGGTGAACTGCCCAAAAGTGAAGTCCGCAGCATTGCCGCCGCAGCCGGTTTTGAAAATCATGCGAAGAAAGATAGCACAGGCATCTGCTTCATCGGTGAGCGTGAATTCAAAAAATTCCTCAACACCTATCTGCCAGCACAACCGGGTGAAATCCAGACCCTTGAAGGCAAAACCATCGGCCAGCACGACGGCCTGATGTTTCACACCATCGGCCAGCGTAAGGGACTCAAGATTGGCGGCCTGCGTGAAGAGAGTAGCGGCGAACCGTGGTATGTCGTCGGCAAAGATCTTGATAATAACGTATTACATGTGGCACAGGGCACCGACCACCCGGCACTCTTTAAACAGGCACTCAATGCCATTGAGCTGCACTGGGTTAGCGGCGAAGCGCCCACACCGCCGTATCATTGCAGCGCCAAAGTGCGTTATCGTCAGGAGGATCAGCCCTGCACGATCACCGCGATTGATAATGGCATCGCCACTGTACTCTTTGAACAGTCACAGCGCGCCATCACCCCGGGACAATCGATCGTCTTTTATCAGCAGGATGAGTGTCTCGGCGGCGGCATTATCGATCAGATTGGCAACACCCTGTCCGACATCACTACCCTATAATTGTAGTAAAGGCGAAATACAATGAGTCATGCACCCGACGAAAAAATTATTGCACTGGCCGGCATCTTTCAGGCCACCCGTTTGGTACAACAGGTTGCGACTACCAACAGTGTTGATCAAACTGCATTCGAGACCAGCCTGAAAAGCATTCTTGAGGTCGAGCCACCCAACACCCTGGCAATCTATGGTGGCAACACCGCAGGGCTGACCCTCGGCCTTAAACTATTGCAGGAACAGTTTGGCGAAGAGACTGATAAACGTGACATGGAGTTAACCAAATACATCGTCACCATTATGCACCTCACCGGCAAGCTCACCAAAAACAGGCAGATGCTAGCGACGCTGAGTGACGGTATTGAGCGGGTACGCGCGCAAACGAAACACTTTCCCATTACACACGAAAATGTCATCGCAGGTATCGCCGATATCTACGTCAATACGATTAGCACCATCAAACCTCGCATTATCGTCAACGGCGAACAGGGCTTCCTCTCTCAATCTGACAACGCCAATAAGGTACGCGCGTTATTGCTGGCGGCCATTCGCTCCACTATTTTATGGCACCAATGTGGTGGCACACGCCTGCAACTGATGTTCAAACGCAAATTTATCGCCCAAACCGCCGAGGGCTTTCTGTATAATGCCCCTGATTCCAATTAAGCAATCCAACAGGTCTCTCATGGAACTCAACACACTCACCGCCGTCTCTCCGATTGATGGTCGCTACCACGACAAGGTCAATGAACTGCGCCCCATCTTCAGTGAATACGGGCTCATCTATTTCAGAGTCGTCGTTGAAATTCGCTGGTTACAGGCGTTGGCCGACCATTCTGAGATTAAAGAAGTGCCCGCGCTTAGCAGTCAGGCCAATGACTACCTGCAAGGGATCATCGATAACTTTGGCTTAAGCGATGCGGAGCAGGTTAAAACGATTGAACGTACTACGAATCATGACGTAAAAGCGGTTGAGTATTATCTCAAAGAAAAGATTGCTGGCAATGCCGAATTAAACGCCGTTAATGAATTTATTCACTTCGCCTGCACCTCGGAAGATATTAACAATCTTGCCTATGCATTGATGTTGTGCGAAGGGCGCACAAAAGTGATGGCACCGTTGATAGATAAGCTGGTAGCGACCGTCACACAGCTGGCGCACCAGTATGCCGAACAACCGATGCTGGCGCGCACCCACGGACAGACCGCATCACCGACAACGATGGGCAAAGAGATCGCCAATGTCGCCCATCGACTAATCCGTCAACGCGATCAATTTTTACTCAATCCCATTCTCGGCAAAATCAACGGCGCGACCGGCAACTACAACGCACACTACGCCGCATATCCTGACGTCGACTGGCAGGACTTCTCGCAACGCTTTGTCATCAGCCTTGGGCTGGAGTGGAACCCGTACACCACACAGATCGAGCCGCACGATTTCATCACACAATATTTTGATTCACTCTCCCATTTCAACACGATTCTCATCGACTACTGTCGTGACACGTGGGGCTACATCTCACTGGGGTATTTCAAGCAGCGCACTGTTGAAGGCGAAGTCGGTTCATCCACCATGCCACATAAGGTCAACCCCATCGATTTTGAAAATGCAGAAGGCAATCTCGGACTGGCGAACGCCGTGTTTCAACACCTTGGCGCCAAGTTACCCATCTCTCGCTGGCAGCGCGACCTGACCGACTCCACCGTGCTACGCAATCTTGGTGTCGGCCTCGGTTACAGCGTCATTTCATATCAGGCCTGCCTGAAAGGGATCTCAAAACTTGAAAGCAACCCTGATCGCATGCTGAAAGATCTCGACAATGCATGGGAAGTACTGGCGGAACCGATTCAGACCGTGATGCGCCGCTACGGTATCGAAAAGCCTTATGAAAAACTCAAAGCACTGACGCGAGGGCAGACGATTACTCAGTCGATATTTCAGGACTTCATCCACACGCTTGAGATTCCTGAAGCCGAAAAGAAACGCCTGCTTGAAATGACCCCCGCCAATTACATCGGCATTGCTAACACGCTCGCGACCAAAGCTTAACCTACTCACGTTACACTGATGCACAGATAATAATCTGTGCGTCAGCATACGGCGCTAAAACACCAAACTGTGAGTCGACTCACAGAATTATTCCTGCCAGTGTAGATAATGACTCTTGAAGGACGTAGGAAGATCCCTCCCCCTCCCATCCGTCCTTCAATGCGTCGTCTAAGCAACTTTAGCCCGTGCCCCGCTTTTTACTTCCCTTGCGACACGGGCTTTTTTTCGTCTTAATTTTTTAAAAGAACAATCGATTTACCTGCCACGCAAAAAAAGTTTATCCAGCTCGACAAGACTCATTTGCGTCCACGTCGGACGCCCATGATTACATTGACCGCTGCGTTCGGTACGCTCCATATCGCGTAACAACGCATTCATCTCCGTTATTGTCAGCATTCGATTGGCACGTACCGAACCGTGACAGGCCATGGTGGAGAGCACTTCGTTAAGTCGCTCCTGCACCCGTACGCTCTCGCCGTGCGTATTGATGTCGGCCAGCACATCTCGCACCAGCGTTTCGATATCGGCTTCACTGAGCAACGTCGGCACTTCACGTACCGCTAACACTTCCGGCGCAATGCGCTGAATATCAAATCCAAGCGAAGCAAACACCGCGGCAAACTCTTCCGCCAGTGCGGCCTCTTTCTGGTTCACCGCAATCGATAACGGCACCAGCAATGGCTGCGATTTAACACCGCCTTCGTTGTAAGTTTTTTTCATCCATTCATAAGTGATGCGCTCGTGTGCGGCGTGCATATCGACGACAATCAATCCCGCTTCATTCTGCGCCAGAATATAGATTCCGTGCAGTTGCGCCACCGCATAGCCCAGCGGTGGCACTGCCGATCCATCAGGGGTTAATTCAGCATCGATTGACGGCGATGACGGTGTACTCTCGGCCAATGCTCGATAGACATCCTGCAGTGGCTCTCGCACCCCAAGTGAGATATTAGTCTGGTGCGTATAAGCGCTAGCCGCACCTCCGGGGCTAGCAATAGGAGGCGCTGACTGTGTCGTCGACGCGAATGGGTTCGCTGTCAAATTGGGGAGGGGTTGATCATTCGAAACTTCATTACTCGCATCACCGGGGCGCACATCGGCCAGCGAGCGGTGAATCGCGCGAAAAATAAAATCATGCGCCAATCGCCCTTCACGGAATCGGACCTCATGTTTGGTGGGATGAACATTGACATCGACCTGCTCAGGCGAGATCTCAAGATTCAGCACAAAGGCTGGGTGGCGTCCGTGAAAAAGGACATCTCGATAGGCCTGGCGGATCGCATGACTGACCAGCTTGTCGCGAATCACACGGCCGTTGACATAGAAATATTGCATGTCGGCCTGACTGCGTGAAAATGCCGGCAGCGCGATCCACCCCCACAGTCGCAGGCCTGCCGCTTCATATTCTATCGCCAGCGCATGCTGCCTGAACGGCTGACCACAAATCGCCTCGACTCGCTCAATGTACTGCTCGCTGTTAGTGACAGGGCGCAGCGACATCACCACGCGCTGGTTATGCTTGAGCTGAAACCCCACATCAAAACGACTCAGGGCAATCCGTTTAATCACCTCTTCGAGATGATTAAACTCGGTCTTCTCTTTACGCAGAAATTTGCGCCGCGCCGGGGTGTTAAAAAAGAGATCGCGAATCTCAACCGTTGTTCCCAGCGGATGGGCGCACGGTGCGGTGGCTGCTTCCGGCGCGTAGCCTTCACTGCTGACACTCCAACCGCTATCATCCCCCTGCTGACGCGAGACCAGACTCATGCGTGAGATCGACGCGATACTAGGCAATGCCTCGCCACGAAAACCCAGTGTGATAATCCCATCCAGATCGTCTGCGTCGATAATCTTGCTGGTGGCATGCCGGTTCAGCGCCAGCAGCAGGTCTTCCCGATGAATACCGACACCGTTATCTCTGACGCGAATAAGACGTGCGCCGCCCTGTTCCACTTCAATCTCTATCTGTGTCGCACCAGCATCCAGACTATTTTCTAATAACTCCTTCACCACCGAAGCGGGACGCTCAACGACCTCACCTGCGGCGATCTGATTCGCCAGCTGGGAAGATAGATGATGAATACGCTTTACCGACGCATCAGAGGATTCAACAGCAGGATTAAAATTAGACATCAGCAGTTACACCACAATAATTGATCTTGATTGAATATGATTGATCTTGACTGACCGGGTGCCATTATAAACAATCCACTCGCATAATCTGCTTATCTCATTACTTTTAACCCAATTTTGGATAACATACCTGCCCCATCAACATGTTAGCAATCATGCATAATAGATAAAAAGCGGCACCCTTATATTTCGCCGGCTGTGGACGATAACAACGTAATATCGAGGGTGACAGCCCGCCTAGAAAGCACTACTAATGAGCAATAGCATACAACCAAAATTGCCGCGATAGTTGTGTAAATGAAAAACTGAACAGTGAGTAATCACAATGAACAGGACCCATCACATTTTACTGGTTGATGATGACCGCACATGCCTGCGTATGTTAAAAAATATGTTAGGCTCAATCCCTGACTGTGAAGTCGATGCCTTTACCTCTGCCACTAGCGCACTCGAAAAATCGCTGCAGGTCGACTACGATATTGTCATCTCTGACTACATCATGCCCGAAATGGATGGCATCACCTTCCTGAAAAAATTCATAAAATCACAGCCGCGCACTTCACGTATTATGCTCAGCAGCTACTGTACCAAAGAGTCGCTTTATGGCGCCGTCAATGAAGCACAGATATTGCGCTACATAGAAAAGCCCTGCAATGAACACGCACTACGCACCATCATTAGTCAGGTGCTGAAAGAACGAAATCACAATCAATCTGTATCACGTGCCAGCGAAATGCTTGGCATCATCCAGAATCAGGAGCACATGATTGAAAATCAGGCGAGAGAAATAGAGCGACTCAGACTAGCCGTTGCCTAGTGACCCATAACAGGCTTTAGCTATCCTCAAACGCAGGGATTTTTAATACCTGTCCAATCTTGACGCTATCCCCCGACAACCTGTTTTCAGAACGAATACTGGCCATGCTCACATGGTAACGCTGCGCAATCTCAGAGAGCGTGTCACCACTGGCAATCACGTGTTGCCGCGCCTTCATCGCATACAGCGTACCGGGAGGGGCATTCTTGGTGAAGTAATCTCGTACACCATTCAATAACGCCTTCGCCAGCATATGTTGATGCTTGCTGCTGCGTAATTTCCGCTCTTCACTCGGATTTGAGATAAACGCCGTCTCAACCAGTACCGATGGAATATCCGGCGACTTCAAAACCGCAAATGCCGCCTGCTGCACCTCTTTCTTATGTAGTTTTCCAAGCGGGCGCAGTTCCTGTAACAGTTCACGCCCCGCTTCATAGCTCGCCTGCTTGGTGGCCGTCTGCGAAAGATCAAGCAGTACGCGTGCGAGCATGTTGTCTTTATCATCAAGACTCACGCCGCCAATCAGATCCGATGCGTTCTCTTTTTCGGCCAACCAGCGTGCCGCTTCACTGGTCGCTCCATTTTCAGACAGGATGTAGACCGAAGTACCGTAAACCCGCTTATCCCGGAAGGCATCGGCATGAATCGAAATAAACATATCAGCACGATTATCGCGTGCCTTTTGAGTGCGTTGACGCAGGCTCAAATAGTAATCGCCATCACGTATCAATAAAGGACGCATCCCCTTCTCTTTCTCAATCAGCGCGGCCAGTTTCTTCGCGATTGCAAACACCACATCCTTCTCATTGGTGCCGCGTGGCCCATGGGCACCGGGGTCTTCGCCACCGTGCCCCGCATCGATCGCAATCACGAGATCACGTAGTTTAGGTGCGGGTGGCTGCTTACGTATTTTTTCAACCTTTGTTATTACTGTCGGTTTGCGTGACGCCATCACAGGGCTTTTTGAGCGCTTCACCCCATGCAGCAGATCCACCACCAAACGGTGGCCGTACTGTTTATATGGCTTCAGCAGGAAACTCTTAAATCGGGTTTTATCGCGCAGGTCGAGTACCACACGCAGGTCATTATTGGGACGTGCCGCGCTGCGGATATTTTTCAGGATGAGGTCATCACTCGCCGGCTTAAGCACTTTGCCGGTCAGGCGCGTGTTCTTAAAATCGATGACTAAACGCGGGGGATTATGAAGACGGAACAGCTTATAGTCAGCATTTGCACTACTGACATCGAACACCACTCGGGTGTTATCGGGCGCCTGCCAGGTGCGCACACCGTCGATCTGTATGCTCGCTGCAGTGCAAACCCACGGTAGCGCTAACAAGAATATGAGACTCAGTTTTTTCATTACTCTCGGCCCGACTTTACCCTATAGTTGCATTTTTAATTCATTTTCACGTGAATTGCAATATTTTTTAATAAGATAGCCAATAAACCTCTTCACAAACATCATATGAATATTATCGCTAACGACCAATATTGTTCATTCTTCAGTCAATGTCACCGCTGCGTTCAATCTAACTGCGACAATATTGCACGCCCTTTTTCACTGCCTGCACTTGCCGATAACTCACGCCCATCGTCACAATAGCGCAGTGTTAACGCTATATCGGCGGAACCTATCATCCCCGCACCCCGCTCGGGCCACTCCACTAGGCAGAGTGCATCATCCGAAAAGTAGTCGCGAATCCCCATATATTCAAGCTCTTCGGGGTCCCCAAGGCGGTAAAGGTCAAAGTGATGCACAGCGACCGTCGCGAGTGAGTAAGACTCCACCAGCGTGTAGGTTGGGCTCTTAACCGCGCCTCGATGCCCGCGTGCGCCCAAAAAACCGCGCGCCCATGTGGTCTTTCCCGCGCCTAGCGGCCCATGCAGAAAGATCACGCCACCGCAGTCGATTGCATTGGCAAAACGCCCGCCGAGTGACTCCATTTCATCGGCCGTTGTCACCTGCCAACACTGCGCCACTTCGTTCACCTTCAACATCCATTCACCAGTTTTCGCAGATGTGGCATCAGATCACTTGCAAGCAACCCGCGCTCACCCTGCCCGACCGCACGATCAGCCGCCGCCGCATGCAGACACACCCCCAACCTCGCGGCATCGGCGAGACTCAGCCCCTGCGCGATCAGCGCCGCGATCACACCGGTCAGCACATCGCCCATGCCACCACTCGCCATGCCGGGATTGCCCGCATCGCACAACGCAACGGCCCCTTCCTGATCAACGACCACCGAACCACTCCCCTTTAATACCACCACGCCGCCGTATCGCCGCTGCAACGCATCGGCGGCAAAAAAACGGTCTGCCTGCACCTCAGCGGTGGTGATATTCAACAGACGCGACGCTTCGCCGGGATGCGGTGTCAGCACCCAGTCATCACGCATCGATGGCTCGATCGCCAGCAGGTTGAGCGCATCGGCATCGATCACCAGCGGCGTGTCACACGAAAGCGCTGCATCCAGCATCGCCATACCCCACCGGGATGTGCCGAGTCCGGGGCCGATCGCGATCACATCCGCCCTGTTGATTAGCGCACTCAGCGCGGCAGCATTGTCGACCGCATGCACCATCAATTCGGGGCGGGTGAGATTGATCACGGCGGCATGCTCAGGGGACGTAGCGAGAGAGACCCACCCGGCACCACTGCGCAGCGCCGCCTCACCCGCCATCCGCACCGCGCCACTCATCCCCGGCGCACCACCAATCAATAGCACATGGCCACAGTCACCCTTATGGGTCGAACGTGAGCGACGCGGCAACAGTGCGGCTAATGATGGATGATCGATCCGTTGTGCAGATGGCTCGATGTTTTTGTACACCGCGGCGGGGAGTTGCAGGCCATCAAACAGAATTTCACCACAATGATCAGCGCCCGCTGCCGTCAGCGTGCCCTGTTTGACGCCGATAAAACTGATCGTCGCTGCAGCACAGACCGCTGCACCCATTACCTCGCCCGTGTCGGCATTCAGGCCCGACGGGATATCGAGCGCAAGCACTGGCAACGGGGTGGCATTGATCGCGACAATCGCATCGCGCCACGCCGCTTCCACTTCGCAGTCAAGGCCGGTGCCCAGCATGGCGTCAACGATGAGATCAACATCACTCAAAGCATTAGTGGTGAATGCCTGGGGCTCAAGCCCTGCCGCCATCATCGCCTCAAACGCCTGCAGGGCATCACCCTTCAGCGAACGGGCCTCTGCCAGCAGTGACACCGTCACCTTGAGTCCGGCCGCATGTGCTAAACGTGCCACGACAAAACCATCCCCGCCATTGTTGCCACCGCCACACGCCACTGTTATCCGCCGCGCCTGAGGCCAGCGATGCCGCAATACTGCAAAGGCCGCCGTGCCGGCGCGCGTCATTAGCTCGATCCCCGGAATTGAAAATTGATCGATCGCGATACGATCGAGCGCCCTCACCTGCGCGGCGCAGTATAAATTATGCGGTAGATTACTCATACGCGCTATCATAGCGCTTATGCAAAGTGCAAAGAAACCATCACCGCCACTCTCCCCACAGGCGCTCGCTGAACTGGCCGAGCAGATTCGCGGCTGGAGCCGAACGCTCGGTTTTGAGGCGCTGACAATCAGCGATACCGATCTCGGCGACGATGAGGCCCATCTACTCAACTGGCTCGACGCCGGCCACCACGGTGAAATGGAATACATGGCGCGCCACGGCACCAAACGGAGCCGCCCGGCCGAGCTGGAACCCGGCACGCTACGGGTGATTTCGGTGCGCATGGATTATCTGGTGAATGACCAACAACAGGCAGAAGAATGTCTGAATGATCCCGCGCTCGCGTACATCTCGCGCTATGCGATGGGACGCGATTACCACAAAGTGCTGCGCCAGCGGCTGCAGAAGCTCGCGACCCAGATCGAACAACATGTCGGCCCATTTTCATATCGCGCCTTCACCGATAGCGCGCCGGTACTGGAGAAGGCGCTGGCGCAGAAATCGGGCATGGGGTGGATCGGCAAGCACACCAATCTGATCAATCAAAAGGCGGGCTCGTGGTTTTTCCTCGGTGAACTCTATACCGACCTGCCGCTGCCGATCGATCCTCCCGGCGAAAACCACTGCGGCACCTGCCAGGCGTGCATCGACTGCTGCCCCACGGCGGCAATCATCGCACCCTACAAACTTGATGCACGGCGCTGCATCTCATACCTCACCATTGAGCTGCACGGCAGTATTCCGGTGGAGTTCCGTGCGCTGATCGGGAACCGTATTTATGGCTGCGACGACTGTCAGCTATTTTGCCCGTGGAACCGTTTTGCACAACTGACCCGCGAGCACGACTTTCAGGTGCGCCATCAGCTCGACAATAGTGCGCTGGTTGAACTGTTTCTGTGGAGTGAACAGCAGTTTCTCGATAACACCGCCGGGTCGGCGATTCGCCGCATTGGGCACGAACGCTGGCTACGCAATATTGCGGTGGCACTCGGCAACGCGCCAGCACAACCTGAGACCATTGCAGCATTACAGCAACGTTTAGCGCATCCGTCAGAGATCGTGCGTGAACATGTGCAGTGGGCGCTGGCGCAGCACCCACAATAGCGCTAGTTTAAATAATCACACCGGTTTAACTACCAGCAATCGCGCCATCCCAAAATGAGAACGTGATCTCGTTGGCATCACCCTGATGAATCTCGACTGTCTCCAGCACCTCATCCGTCGCGCCATCCAGCACAGTGAGCGTGCCATCGGTCGGATTGGGAATAAAGACTCGATCGACTGCACCATCAGTCGCGGTGTAGGCCAATGGGCGGCGACCACAGTCAGCCACCCCCACCTTAACCTCTTTCAGCAACGTGAGCGCCGGCAGCGTAGTGGTATCGTAGACCTGTAACAGATTCATCTTCACATTTTCGCGCTGAGTGCCCTTACCGGTCGCCGCCGTCGTTACATACAGCTTGCTGCCGTCACGATTGAAGCGATAGGTGCTGGGATAGATATCGGGCAGATCAAGCGAGGTCTCGGTATTGCCACTCATCACATCGACCACTGACAACCGCCCCATCACATGCTCAGGATCATTTTTACGATCCGCCCCTTTGCCGATCAGATAGCGCCCATCCGGGCTCAATAACAGATTACTACTCATCTTCATCAGCAGGCGCGAGCCAATCTCAAGTGTCACCGGGTCGATCACGACTATGGAACCGTAACCGTTATTGAGGCAGTAAACCTTGCCTGTCAGTGGCGAAAACGCCATGCCGTGTGGAAAGGCATTATTCGGGATGCAGTGCTCACCACTCTTTTCATTCTCTGGTTCGCACAGGTCGATGATTGTGATCACCTGCAAATAATGCGCGGCATCGGCCGGGTCATTGCCGAGCACGACAATATTGCCATCCTGTAGATTGCTGACAAAGGCGTAATGCGGGATCGTGTCATGGGTCTCGGTCGGCGCAGTAAAGGCGACCACATGATGGCCGCGCCCGAGGCAGACCATCTTTGCGACTTCGGCACTATCGCCCGTGTTTCGCACCACCAGCATCGGAGCGCCGCCGGTCGGGCAGGCCTGCTTATCTTCGCCGCTCTCTTTGTCACCATCATAAGAGTACCAGTGCGTGTCGCCATCATAATGTGGGTAGCCGTAAGGGACATAGGTTTCAGCAACAAAGGTGTTATGATGATTGATCAACTGGCTGTCCGCTTCCATCTGAATGGCCGCGCCATCTGCTGCCACGCCGACAAACACCTGCTCACGCGCGTCACTCTTAGCCTTAACCGACGGCAACTTATTAACACGGGTCTTTGTGCCGTCGTGACTGACGATGACCACAGCACCCGTTTTACCCTCATTGATATGCATAGCAATTCGCCACGCTTGCGTAGCATTACTCATCCGCGACTCCTCTAAACTGAATAAATAAACTAAATAGATTAATGATTATGGCCGTTGAATAAAATGTTCGCGATAATGTTTTAGCTCATTGATCGAATCACGAATATCATCCATTGCCAGATGTGAAGACTCTTTACTAAAGCCTTTATAGACCTCGGGCGACCAGCGGCGTGCCAACTCTTTTAACGTGCTGACATCGAGATTACGATAATGGAAATAGGCCTCCAGCTCCGGCATCAGGCGATACATAAATCGACGATCCTGACAGATGCTGTTACCGCACATCGGTGATTGTCTTGCTGGCACATACTTCTGGATAAAGTCGAGCGTCTCACGTGCCGCTTCGAGAGTGGTATATTTGCTCTCGCGCACGCGATCAACCAAACCAGAGCGTCCGTGCTGGCGCGTATTCCATTCATCCATGCCATTCAGGATCTCATCACTTTGGTGGATGGCATAGATCGGCCCTTCTTCGAGTACATTCAGTTCACTATCGGTAACGATTGTGGCGATCTCAATGATACAATCCTGTTCAGGGAGCAGACCGGTCATTTCCAGATCGAGCCAAACAAGGTTATTAGGGCTTTGTGGCATAGTGGTAAACTCTTCCCGAGGTAAATGACAAAATTAATTCAGTGATTTTAACGCGCATTGTACCAGAGTGCCATGCGCGTCGCGTCGCTGGATCGAATAACGAAAACAGGTATAGAAGCGGAGCTCAATGAATACATTCTCAGTGATATTTTTACTCATGGCAACACTCGCGCTCAGCGTGCAGATCTGGCTGGCCCTACGCCAGACCCGCTGCGTGGCGAACAATCGAGACGCCGTGCCTGCACCGTTCGACAGCAAGATCTCGCTGCAAGCCCATCAAAAGGCCGCCGATTACACCACCACCAATATCAGCCTGGAACGCACTGACCTCATTATCGCGACGTTACTACTGTTTGGCTGGACCCTCGGCGGCGGCCTCAACCTGCTCGATAATGGCTGGAGCACACTGGAACTATCGCCCATTATGACGGGGGTCGGGGTACTTGTGAGCGCTTTTGTGATCGGCAGCCTGCTGGATCTGCCAATCTCCGCCTACAAAACATTTGTGATTGAAGCGCGCTTTGGCTTTAACAAAATTACGCCCAGGCTTTTTATCATCGACACCCTCAAAACAACACTCATCGCGCTTGCATTTGGCATCCCACTCGCGTGGATCGTGCTGTGGCTGATGCAGCAGTCAGGCAGCCTGTGGTGGCTCTATGTGTGGCTAGTGTGGATGGCCTTTATCTTTTTTATGATGTGGGCCTACCCCGCATTCATTTCACCGCTCTTCAATAAATTTCAGCCGCTGGAAGATCAGGCACTGAAGCAGCGCATCGAAACCCTGATGCAAAAAACCGGCTTCAGCAGCAACGGTATTTTTGTGATGGATGGCTCGCGACGCTCTGGCCACGGCAACGCCTACTTCACCGGGCTGGGCACCAATAAACGGATTGTCTTTTACGACACGCTGATTGAATCGCTTTCACCCGAAGAGATTGAAGCGGTACTCGCCCACGAACTAGGGCATTTTAAACACGGCCACATTAAAAAACGGTTAATCTCAACTGCAGCAATGAGCCTTGCTGCACTGGCCCTGCTCGGCTGGCTGAGCACTCAACAGTGGTTCTTTCACGGCCTCGGCATCGAGTCACCTTCGACCCACACGGCCCTGATGCTGTTTATTCTGGTGATGCCCGTCTTTACCTTTTTCATTGGGCCGGTCATGTCTCGGGTGTCACGCAAACATGAATTCGAGGCCGATGATTTCGCCGCTAAACATGCGGACGCGGAAGATCTCATTACAGCGCTGGTCAAAATGTACGAAGAGAATGCCGCGACACTTACCCCCGACCATCTCTACTCGGCATTTCATGATTCACATCCACCCGCGCCCGTCAGAGTGGCGCACCTATCGAGAAAAGAAGGGTAACCACGTGTACCAGAGCCATTTGAATACTGTCGACCATCAGACACGATGATTAACTTTCCCGCGGAATACAACGGACTGGTGATCGCACGCTATAGCAATTTTTATGCGATTGAAGACAGCAGCGGCACCATCACGCAGTGTGTCAGCCGCAAAAAACTATTGCCGCTATGCGGTGATTATGTGACATGGGAGGTAAGTGGGGATGCCGGTGTCATCACTGCCGTAATGCCGCGCCGTGGCGTGCTCACACGCCCGGATCGACGTGGCCGACCCAAAGAGACCGCGGCCAACATCGACCAGCTGATTATCGTCAATGCGATTCCCGACGTGGGTGAGGAAGAGGCCAACTATGCATTCAACACGGCGCTGACTGATCGTTATATCGTCGCCACCGAGTTACTCGGCGCAACACCGCTCATTTTGCTCAACAAATGTGACCTCGCATCAGCGGAAACCACGACGCGCATGGAAGAGGCGCTGCAAATATACCGCGCCATTGGTTACACCACTGTGCTCACGAGCACCAAAGCACAGATTGGCATCGAGACACTGAATACTCAACTGCGCGATAAAACCAGCATCTTTGTGGGTGAGTCCGGCGCGGGAAAGTCATCATTGATTAATGCGATTATGCCTGACCTGGCGATTCGTACCAACGCGGTCTCTGCACACTCAGGGCTTGGCAAACACACAACGACAACGACCATGCTCTACCACTTACCGCAAGGGGGGCATTTAATCGACTCGCCTGGGGTACGTGAGTTTGGCCTGTGGAAAGTTGATGCGACGCAACTCGCAGCAGGCTTTAAAGAGTTCGAACCCTATCTGGGGAACTGTAAATTCAGAAATTGCAGCCACCGACACAACGATGGTTGTGCCATAGAAGAGGCAGTAAAAGAAGGGAAAATCAGCTCAGTACGGATGAATAGTTACTACAACATCTATCACGATATTTTTAACAGTGACTAAGAGTGCAATACCCCTGAGACTGGGGGCTTCTCATGAATCTTGATCGATTTAAAGGAAGCGGCAAGTTCGTCGCGATTGATCAGTACGTCTGCCAGGGTATAACGATCTAACACTGCAATAAAATTACGACTCGCTTCCTTCAGCGCACCTTTCAATGCACACACTGGCGTAATGGGGCAGGTACTATTTTCGCGATCAAAACATTCAACAATATTAAAATTGTTTTCCGTCGAACGCACCACGGCACCCACATTGATATCTTCCGGCGCAAACGCAAGTCGCATGCCGCCGCCTTTACCACGTACCGTGTGTATAAAACCGTTATTGGAGAGATTATGAACCACTTTAACCAGGTGGTTACGAGAGATATCGTAGTTATCTGAAATCTCAGTGATGGTTGCCAATCCTTCGTCTTTCAAACCAAGATAGATCAGCACGCGTAAGGAGTAATCTGTATAAAGTGTTAACTGCATTCGGGCACCTGTATCCTCGAGGCGGCTCGCGTCACCGAAATACCCCATCCTTGAAACATCTCCGTCAATAGTCGCCAGTAAATCAAGATTGTCCATTCAGCGGCGAACTACATTGCCCAACTTTACTCACCATCTCTACATCAAGCTAGATATCAAGACTAACATGAAAAATGCAACAACATGGCGATAAATATCACATTAAACTTCACGTCGTCCCGAGAAGGCGTGCGACAAAGTACCACCATCGACATACTCAAGTTCGCCGCCAAACGGCACGCCATAGGCAATGCGGGTCGATTTAATCCCACGAGCACGTGCCAGCTCTGCAATATAATGTGAGGTGGCCTCTCCTTCGACTGTCGGATTGGCAGCAAGGATTACCTCTTTGACTTCATTCTCATCAAGACGCTGTGCCAGATGGTCCAGACCAATATCATCCGGGCCAATCCCGTCGATCGGCGAAAGATGCCCCATCAACACAAAATAGACCCCGCGATAGGCGGCCGATTGCTCAACGGCATGCACATCGGCGGGCATCTCAACCACACAGAGCTGACTACGATCACGCCCGTGGCTGGCACAGATGCGGCAGACATCATCTTCACTCAGCGTACGGCACACCTGGCAGTTGCCGACCTGGTCCGCGGCTACTAACAGCGATTGCGCTAGCCGGCGAGCACCCTCACGGTCACGCTCCAGTAGATGAAACGTCATGCGCTGCGCCGACTTCGGCCCCACCCCTGGCAAGCAACGTAACGCCTCAACCAACTGCCCAATCAGCGAACTATCATTCATGAGACAACGACTCAAGCGGATATACAGCCATCAACATGCCCCTCAAAATGGCAGTTTCATCCCTGGGGGTAGTGGCATACCACTCGTCATGCTCGACATGCGCTCCTGACTCTCTTTCTCAACCTTGCGTACTGCATCATTCACAGCCGCTGCAATCAGGTCTTCCAGCATATCCTTGTCATCCTTTAACAGGCTGTCATCGATAGAGACACGACGCACATCGTGACGACCGGTCATCACCACGCTCACCATATCGCCGCCCGCCTGACCGGTCACTTCCAGATTCGCCAGCTCTTCCTGCGCCTTCTGCATATCCGCCTGCATCTGCTGCGCCTGTTTCATCAAATTACCTAAACCGCCTTTCATAATTTTCCCTCGCTCTTAAATCATCTATTACTAAAAATAACGACTGTCTGACGCTAGCTAATGGACTCAGTCAACAGGTACCACTGATTCAGGTATCACCTGCGCGCCAAAGGCCTCCTGCAGGGATTGCACATTGGCATCCGCTTCGATCGCCGCTAATGCAACCTGTTTACGCTCGCTCGCGACACGTACGTCCTTCGATGCAGGTGTCTCTACTTCAGACGCGCCTACCGTCATCACTAACTTTAACTTATTTTGCCCAAAGTGTTGCTGCAATGCCGCTTCAAAGCGCTGTTCAAATTTGAGATTACGCAAATGGGCATGGCCCGCATCCAGTAACAATGTGATGGCGCTATCGGTGCGTTCAAGCAATGAGGTGTTGACCGCGAGGCTACGCACTGCACCCCTGAGATTAAGTGCCGCAACGATGTCATTCCAATCATTGCTGGCGGCGCTGGTCGACACTGCCACAGGCTTATTGATGGCCGCACTCGCGCTTGACTGCGATGCAGGTGCAGCGACCTTGGCGGAAGGCGCCGCCGGCACGCGCGCGCGCCCACCTGTATTCGAGGATTGCGGTGCTGCGGCGCTTACTGGCTGAAATGCTAACATCCGCAGAAGGACCATCTCAAATCCGCTACGTGGCTCGGGTGCCAGTGCAAGATCACGCCGCCCTAGCAATGCGATCTGATAAAAAAGCTGTGTATCTTCCGGCAACAGCCTGGCCGCCAACGCGATGATCTCATCACGATCCGCCACTTCATCATTTAACGCTGTCGGTACGGCCTGAACCAACGCAATCTGGTGCAACACGCTGATCATCGCCGCCAGCACCCCGCCGAAGTCCGGGGATTGCTGCGCCAGTGCATCGACCTCATGCAGTAACGCCTCTCCATTTTGATCCGCCAGACAATTAAGTAGCGTCATCACATGGTGCTGATCGATCGCACCTAACATCTCGCGTACCTCTGCCTCGTCCAGCTTACCGGCCCCGTAGGCAATCGCCTGATCCAGCAGACTCAGCGCATCACGCATACTGCCATCCGCCGAGTGCGCCAATAATTTAAGCGACGGGAGTTCAAACGCGACCTTTTCTTCACCCAGCACATAAGCCAGATGATCGATGATCAAGTTTTGCGGTAGCCGCTTCAAATTAAACTGGAGGCAACGCGAAAGAATGGTGACCGGCAGGCGTTGCGGATCGGTGGTGGCGAGGAGAAATTTCACATGCGGTGGCGGCTCCTCCAACGTCTTCAACAGCGCGTTGAAACTGTGGGTCGAGAGCATGTGTACCTCATCGATCAGGTAGACCTTATAGCGCCCGCGTGTCGGCGCGTACTGCACATTCTCGAGTAGTTCGCGGGTATCTTCAACTTTGGTGCGTGAGGCCGCGTCAACCTCAATCAGGTCGATAAAACGCCCCTCGTCAATCTCACTGCAGGCGCTGCACTGGCCACAGGGGGTCGAGCTGACGCCGGCTTCACAATTCAGCGATTTGGCAAGGATTCGCGCAATCGTCGTCTTCCCCACGCCGCGGGTACCGGTAAACAGAAAGGCATGATGCAGACGGTCATTATCCAGCGCATTAATAATGGCACGGAGCACATGCGTCTGCCCCACCATCTCAGCGAACATCTTTGGCCGCCACTTACGCGCAATGACTTGATAACTCATAAGATTATTTTTCTGGCCCACGCCTGCTCACCAATCGAAGCTGTTCATTCTACCCTAAATCAAGGTCACCAATACAGATCAAGCCACTCAATATAACTTGATCTGAGGCTGTCATCGTTTTGATTCATTTTAATTTGTTCAAGTACAAGGAAAAAGCGTGTAGTTTTCACACGTAAATGAACGCTATTGGCACAGTAATCGGGCAAATTAAAATGAATCAAGACGATGACAAAATGGTGGCGGCCCGTACCCACCACACCCCGGCACACGGGACCACTGCTGCCGCTGCTCCCTTCCAGGCCTGACGGGGTTCACAGTTTACCGTTGCGAGGGGGCCGATACAGGCCACCATAAACTTTCAAATGGCGGAGAGAGAGGGATTCGAACCCTCGGTACGCGCAAACGTACACACACTTTCCAGGCGTGCTCCTTCGACCGCTCGGACATCTCTCCTTTTAATCTGCGCGGACGCTCCACGAGACAAGGCGCAGAAGAGTAAAGCAGGCGTCTCAGCTATGCAAACAATAATTTAGCACCTGTATTGATAAATACTTGACGACATTACCAAAACCTTCGCCCACCATGGTTTTTATCTCGATTAAATTCAATAACTTGAAAAACAGTACCCCTATAAAACAAAATCAAAAAGACAGAGTCAATTTTTCGTCGAAATTTAACCATAAATTTCATAGCGTTAAAAAACACAACCCCAATCATGCAAATAATTGCCTTTGAGATCATATTCAGATCGGATAAAATGTGACGTACTTGGCAAACGGCTAATTTTGTTTATATCGGGCAATACCTCCCGTAGCCATCACGACTGAGTGACAGAACCTCGTTGAAAGATAAAACGCTGAATATGAAACAAAATCGATCACAGTACTGGCTTTACCACCGCGTTATCAGCTTAATGATAGCGACGGCTGTCGGCTTGACGCTGACAGGCTGCGCTGAAACCCCGTCGACGCTCGAACAAGTCAAGAGTCAGGGTGAGCTGGTGATCGTGACGCGCAACAGCCCCACCACCTATTACGAAGGCCCCTTTGGCCCCACTGGCCCTGAATACGATCTTGCGAACCTGTTTGCCAAGCATCTCGGCGTCACGCTACAGGTCAAGACCGCCGCCAGCCTCAACGATATCATTCCAATGGTTGCGCAGCGCGAAGCCCACTTCGCGGCAGCCGGTCTGACGATCACCCACGAACGCAAAAAGCGCATCCGTTTTACCTCAGCCTACCAGAGTATCTCACAGCAGGTGGTCTATCGCTCTGGCGACACGCGCCCCTCAACCCTGCATGATATAGAAGGTGGCGAGATGGAAGTGATTGCGGGCAGCAGTCATGCCGCACGGCTGCGTAAAGTCAGCATGCAATACCCAGCACTTAACTGGTCCGAGAACAGTGACATTGGCAGTGATGAATTGCTATCGAAAGTCTGGAATAAAGAGACACGCTTTGCGATTGCCGATTCTAATGAGGTGTTACTGAACCAGCACTTCTACCCTGAGCTCCGCGTCGCATTTGATTTCACTGGCCCACAAAAACTGGCCTGGGCCTTTCCGATGGGTGACGATTACAGCCTCTACCTTGAAGCACAGCAGTTCTTCAGCAAGATCAAGAAAAATGGGCAACTGGATCAAGTCATGGAGCGCTACTACGGCCATATTCAGGATTTTGATTATGTCGGCACACGTAAATTCATGCGCCATATCGACAAACGTCTACCTCGTTTTATCGAACACTTCCACGAAGCGTCAGAACAGAACAACATGGATTGGCGTCTGCTTGCCGCAGTCGGTTATCAGGAGTCGCACTGGAATCCTCGGGCGATCTCGCCAACCGGTGTACGTGGCATCATGATGCTCACCCGCGCGACAGCAGCGGACATGGGATATACCAATCGCATCGAACCCCGCAACAGCATTTTGGGGGGCGGGCGTTATCTCGCGCAACTGATTAAACGACTTCCCAAACGTATTCAGAACCCTGATCGTACCTGGTTTGCACTCGCGGCCTACAATATTGGGATGGGGCATCTGCATGACGCCCGCATCATCACCGAGAAGCGAGGCGGCAATCCGGACAAATGGATCGATGTAAAAGATAGCCTGCCGCTGTTGATGAAAAAACGCTGGTATAAAGAGACCAAGTACGGCTATGCGCGTGGTAACGAAGCGCTCCGCTATGTTGAAAACATCCGTAGTTATTACGATATTCTGGTATGGCGTTCAGAGAACAGTAAACTCCAGCCGCCACTGAAGGTCACTCAGGCAGAACCGGTACAACAGGTTAAGCACTCTGTCATCGGGCACGGTATTAAGGCGATGCCCGCGGTGATGTAACCCCGCTCACTGGCGATACTGCTCTCAACGCCGCTGCCTGAAAAAATCACGTAGCAGCGTCCCACACGGCTCAGCCAACACCCCGCCCTCGCACACCACGTTATGATTAAAGGCACCGGGTTGCAGCAGCTCAAAGGCGCTCTCCACTGCGCCTCGCTTCGGATCATGGGCACCAAATACCAGGCGCGCCACGCGTGCATGGGCAATCGCACCGACACACATTACACACGGCTCAAGCGTGACGTACAACGTCGAGCCACTGAGGCGATAGTTTTCCAGCGCGCTCCCCGCTGCGCGTAACGCCATCACCTCCGCATGCGCGGTCGGGTCATGCAATTCGATAGGACGATTCCACCCTTCAGCAATCAGTTCGCCACCGCTGACCAGTACCGCGCCCACCGGCACCTCGCCGTCATCCTGCGCGCGCGCGGCCAATCTCAGCGCATGCGCCATCCAATGCTGATCAATTTCTGCCTGGTTATCCATCGTCCTCAACACACCTCAAAATCGGGCAGGACACCATACCGACTTTTCAACACGGGCACCACAACCACCGCACCGATGAACCAAAACAGCCCTCCGCCCTGAAACGATGCACTCCAAGTGAGCAAATCAAAAGCATCTGCCTCTTAAAAAAACTACTACCCATTGTTTTAATTGAATTTATTTAGATGGCATACCAATTGCTTTAGATCATTCAAGACCAAGTCAAGAACACTCATTACCACTATCGCAGCGGAGCGACTACCATGTCTTCGACAGACAATACCGACCATTCTAAATTTACGCTATTTGGATTCTCAGGCAAGACGCGCATCTTGCATCTCACCTGGTTCGCCTTCTTCATGACCTTTGTGGTGTGGCTCGGCCTCGGCCCAATGATGCCCTTTATCAAAGAGGCGCTGTCACTCACTGATCAACAGGCCAAAGTGCTGCTGATTTTAAATGTGGCGCTCACCATTCCGGCACGTGTCGTGGTCGGTATGCTGGTCGACAAGTACGGGCCACGCATCATGTTCAGCTTGATACTTGTGCTAGGTGGCCTGATCAGCATCGGCTTTGCGTGGGCCGAAAGCTACGAACAGCTCGCCCTGATGCGCTTTCTCTCTGGCTTTATCGGTGCCGGTTTTGTCGTCGGTATCCGTATGATCAGCGAATGGTATCCCGCTCGACAGACCGGCATCGCACAGGGCATCTACGGTGGCTGGGGTAACTTTGGTGCCGCCGGTGCCGCGATGACACTGCCACTGATCGCAACCAACATTGACGGTGCAGACGGCTGGAGAATCGCCCTCACTGTGGCCAGCATCGCCACCATCGCCTACGGTATTCTCTATTATCGTAGTGTCACCGACACCCCCAAAGGCTCCACCTATTTCAAACCCAAAAAGAGCGGCGCGATGGAGATCACCAGCACTGCAGATCTAGCGCTCTACTTATTGATGAACATCCCACTCTACCTCGCACTCGGCGTACTGGCATGGAAGCTCTCACCGGCGCAGATGGGGCTGATCGGACAAGGCACCACCTACGTCATCTATGCCGTACTCACCGCTACATACCTACTACAGGCGTGGAAGATCTGGCACATCAATGCTCACATACTCAGCAAACCAGTACCGCAATTACATCGCTATAAATTCAAACAGGTCGCGATTCTCGACTGGGCCTATCTGGTCACGTTTGGCACCGAACTCGCCGTCGTATCAATGCTGGCGATGTTTTATGTCTCATGGTTTGAGCTCCCCAAAATCACCGCAGCACTACTCGCTGGCATCTACCCCTTCATCAACCTAGTGGCACGCCCTGGCGGCGGTTGGTTAAGTGATCGCATCGGTCGTAAACTAACCCTGATCATCGTCTTCGCAGGCATTACTATCTGCTACCTGATCCTCGGGATGGTCGAAAACAGCTGGCCGGTGTGGCTGGTTGTCGCGATGACGATAATTGCAGGCATCTTTTCTAAAGCGGGCTCCGGTGCTGTATTTGCGATGGTGCCGCTGGTGCAACGGCGCATGACCGGACAGATCGCCGGCATGGCGGGCGCCTATGGCAACGTCGGCGCAGTGACCTTTCTCACCGTGAATTCGCTGGTCGATTACGACCAGTTCTTTCTCTTCATCGGCATCGTTGCAGGCTTTGTCTTTGCGCTGATCCTCTTTTTTCTTGAAGAGCCTCAGGGGCAGATTGCTGAAACCATGCCTGACGGCACCGTGCAGATGATCGACGTCAAATAACAGTTGTCTCGCAGCAGCAGGTCCATTCCCGGGCTCAGCCCCGGATTCAATAGCGGACTGGCCCGCTGCATTTTTTCTGTATTTGAGGCAACATCAACCTATGACAACATCACTCAGCATTAACGCCGGGCAATATAGCGAAAAAGGCAACAAATCTCAGAACGAAGACTCCTGCGGCATCATGGTACCCGAGGAGCCCACCCTCACTACCAAAGGGGTCGCGATCATCATCGCCGATGGTGTCAGCAGTGCCGAAGGGGGCCGCGAAGCGGCCGAGTCCTGTGTGCGCGGTTTTCTCAACGACTACTTCAGTACACCGGAATCGTGGACAGTTAAATCATCGGGGCAACGTATTCTCGGCGCATTGAATCACTGGCTCCATAGCCAAAACCAGCGCAGCGGTGCAACCTCACAAAACCTGTTAACAACGATGAGTGCCATCGTCATCAAGTCGACCACCGCCCATCTCTTTCATGTCGGCGATAGCCGTATCTATCACATGAACCCACAGGGCGACCTTGAATGCATGACGCGCGACCATCAAACATGGGGCAGCCATGAAAAGGCCTTTCTAAACCGCGCAATGGGAGCGGATTCACTGATCGAGATCGACTATCGAAACCTGCCCGTCGAAGCCGGTGATCGCTTCCTGCTCACCACCGATGGCGTACATGAATTCGTCGGCCATAAAGCGTTGACTGCAACCCTGCGTGAGCTGCATGGACAGCCCGAACGTGCGGCAAAACAACTGGTCCGACAAGCACTAGAAAATGGCAGTCCAGATAATGCTACTTGCCAGGTCATCGAAATTGAGCAATTGCCACAACAAAATGAAGAGGAGTTTTTTCAACACCTCACTGATCTACCCTTCCCTCCCCCACTGGAAATAGGGATGGTGCTGGATGGCTACAAGATTGTGCGCGAACTACACGCCAGTAATCGTTCGCAACTCTATCTCGCCATCGACCTGGATACCGAAGCGCCAAATACCGAAACGATGGTGACGATCAAAACGCCTTCAGTCAACTTCGAAGATGATGCAGAATATATCGACGGCTTTCTGCACGAAGAGTGGGCAGGCAGGCGCATCAATAACAACCACGTACTAAAAGTACTCGAGCCAAAACAACCACGCCGCTTCCTCTATTATGTTACCGAGTATATCGAAGGCCAGACACTACGTGCGTGGATGGATGATCATCCCACCTGTACGCTTGCTGAAGTACGCAATATCATTGAACAGATCGCACAGGGACTGCGAGCATTTCATCGCCTGGAGATGCTACATCAGGACCTGAAACCGGAAAACCTGATGATCGATCTTCATGATACCGTCAAAATCGTCGATTTTGGCTCTACCCGTATCGCAGGCATTCAGGAAATTAATGCGCCGATCGAACGCGGACAACTTCTCGGCACACTGGACTACGCTGCGCCGGAATATTTTCTGAAGCAAGCCACCACCAACCGCGCCGATATCTTTTCGCTTGGCGTCATCGCCTACGAAATGCTCAGCGGTGGAAAACTTCCATACGGGAAACCCCTGTCAAACAAAACGCTCAAACATATCTCATACATGCCCGCCAGAAATCACAACCCATCACTTCCTATGTGGGTCGATGGAGCCCTTGAAAAGGCGACACACCTCAATCCGGAGCGACGCTATCAACTCCTTTCCGAGTTCATTCACGATATACAAAAACCTAATAGTGCGCTGATCAAAAAAGACTTCAAGCCTCTGATGGAACGCCATCCCGTTGCATTCTGGAAAGGGCTCGCCATCCTCTCAATAACAATTAACCTGATATTTTTAATGACATAACTTTACACAGTACAAAATTAATAAACCTCCATCAATAATAGATATGCGACTTAGTTCGTATTTACCAATCATAAATCCATTTTTACTAGATTAGTTGGCTATTAACTTATAAGATAATTGCCTTTATTTGGCCTAAAAAGTCCATTAAATTTTCGATAATTATAAATCAAGGCCAAGCTTGGCCTTCTAATATTAACAATACAGGGAGAGCTAACAATGGCACTGGGTAAATTCAAACAAGCGGGTATCATTTTCGCGTTGGGGTTATTTTCTGCAAGCATCATCGCCGCGGAAGGCCACGACAAAGGACATGACAAGATGAGTTCAAAAGTAGAACACGGCGATGGTAAGGCCTGCGAAGGATTTGGCCCTCAAACGCCACGCGACATTGACAATTTAAGTGGCGCCAACAAGCGCATCTTCTCACTAGCACCTGCATCGACTGAAATGAACCTATGTAACATCCACTTTCACGAAAATGCAGAGCACAAAAGTAAAGAGTTCTCCATCTATGCAGGTGACGGCGATCACGGTTACAACAGTGGCTACCAGTGCGCCATCAGCAAAGAGTTGAGCGACGCTGAGTTAGCGCCAACCAAGGGCGCCATCTGTGAAGGCAAGCATGGCGATCTACAACCTGGTGACACCATTGAAGTCCACTGGGTACACACTTCTTGTGATGTTAAACCAGGCGCAGGTTTGGGCTCATGTCTGTCAGACTCATGCGCCACGCCTAACCTGCGTGTTGAAACTCAGGTATTCACCCTGGTGAATGATTCAGATGCGCTGGATTTCAACGATCTTGATTACGATGGCAACATGGTTAACGGCTACCACCAGCCAAAGGCGATCCCAAGCAACACCGGCAAGCCTGTTGAATTTCTGGGTTCTACCACAGGCCCAAAATACAGCGAACAGTCTTGCTCTCCTCTACAGGTGAGCTGGAGTGTGCGTCCACAATGCGCCAAGCTTGACATCAACACTGTCGGTGAATGGTGTCAAGATAACGCCTTCAGTGAAGACCATGCACACGGCGTACGTAAGCTGGTTGTTAATCCGAAGCTACTGTCTACGATTAAATAACATAAGAAATACGTCAGTAGTATTACTACTGACAATTACTCAGTCATAGTTAAAAAGGGGACGATTATTTGATCGTCCCCTTTCTTTATTATCATAATAAACCTCGTACATTCAACTTGTCTGTGCAACTCTACCTGTTGAAAATGGGCAAGCTGCGGTAGCACCGTGGCTTTCCCTCCGACCAAAGTAAGAGGAGCACACGTGAGACGCTCTAAAAGGCTATCGTCCCAAATATACTCACGAACGGGCCATGAGACGACATAAAGACCGGGGTTCGTCGGAAGTGACTGAAGGTGATTTAACGCATGCCATGGATAGACTCAATCACCGACCGAGGCAATCACTGTATTTTAGAACACCTCACGAGGTATTTAATAAAACCCTGGCGTCAATAACTGTTGCACTTCAAAGTTGAATTCGCGTCACAATATAGGACAAATATTTACAGATATTATAAATTACTGCTGTCCCGCTAACTTTCCGATTGTGTCGCTACTTCGCTAAAAATTATTCAGCGTCCATGCCGATAATTCACTCACCTAGGCAACAGCTGATTCAGCTTACCCCGACCGATCTGCAGGCGGGATCGCCTATCGGGGGTTAACGGCCATCACATATTACTGAGTTAGGCATTCACTGCTATTGCTAGCTGAAACGGTTATTGATAAACCTTACGTTTAAACAGATCACTGCGACGGCTGACGAGGCGATCGAGAAACAGCATCCCGTCGAGGTGGTCTAGCTCATGTTGTACCGCACGCGCCTCAAAGCCTTCCATTTCGAATTGCTGCGGTTGACCAAACTCGTCCTGTGCGGTGAGTGTAATGGTCTCGGCACGGACGACGTTACCGGTATAGTCCGGTACTGACATACACCCTTCACGCCCGACCACTGACCCCTGCCATGCGGTAATGTCAGGATTGATCAGTACCAGTCGGCCGTGTTGTTTGATCTTCTTTTTGGCCGAGACATCGACGATGGCGATGCGCTCAATCCGACCGACCTGTGGTGCGGCGATACCCACCCCACCCGGCCCGGCGCGCATGGTCGTTTCCAGTTGATGAATAAAAGTGCGCAGTGCGTCATTAAACAGCGTCACTTCAGCGCCGACCTGCTGGAGGCGTTCATCCGGGTATTGCAGAATGGTTAGTATCGACATCGTAAATGACTCAATGCATAGTCACTGATCATCGTTCAGCCGATTAAGGTTTCAATCGGCATCAGGCGGGTTTCGATCCCTTCGCTGGCGATAATCTCCAGTGCGGATTCCAGCGCGGGTATGCCTTCGCGTGCGGCGCCTTCGATATGCAATACATAGATCGGTTTATCTTCACTGCCCGCCACATCCGATTCCAGCGAGAGAATATGCAGTCCCACTTCGGCCAGTGCCGCGGTGGCGTGGGCGACAATGCCGCTGCGGTCTTCACCGAACAGCGTGATACGCACATCGGGTTCGAGGTGATGATGCAACTCACCGTTAATGCTATCGATATGAAGATGAAGATCCAGCGATTCCACCACCGGGGCGAGCATCGCCTTCACTGCCTGCTCGCGCCCTTCGCTCTGCACCATCAACATCATTGTGAAGTTGCCGCCAAGGCGCGCCATGGAGGCCTCGCCGAGGTTGCAGCCACCATCAAACAGTGCGGCGGTGACTTTCGCGACGATGCCGGGGCGGTCGGCCCCCACGACGACGGCCATGTACCACTTATCCATCCTCCCCTCCTCGGCCACGATAAACGCAGCGATTAATGCAGTAATAGATGCGTCAGGTAGATTACCAGTACGCCACTACAGATTAACACTACCTGCTGGGTTGAGGCACTGGCCTCGGTGCGTTTGTGCATGCCGGGAATCAGATCGGACACGGCGATGTAGATGCAGCTCGACACTGCAATCGCCAGCATATAGGGCATTAGCCACTCCATGCCGCTTAATCCGAAGTAACCGATGATGCCGCCCAGCGGTGCGGTTAGACTCGATGCAGTATTGAGTAGCAGTGCACGTGAACGACTAAAGCCGCTGTGCAGTAGCACCGCAAAATTACTCAACTCCTGCGGGATTTGATGCGCCATCACTGCCAGGCTGGTGACGATGCCTAAATGGGTATCGACTAAAAACGCCGCCGCGATCAACACCCCGTGGATCAGGTTATGAACCGCATCACCCACCGCAATCAACGGCCCGGCGACACCGCCGTGGTGTTCATCCTCTTCGCGCACATGATGCGCTTCGCATTCCGTGTGATGACAATGTCGCCACAGCACCATTTTTTCCATAACAAAGAACCCGAGCAACCCTAACAGCACGGCAAAAGTAACGCGGTGGGCATCGCCATCACCCACGGTCTCCAGCGCATGCGGCAGCAACGCGAGAAAGGCGGCGCCGAGAAGTGCGCCGGTGGCAAAGCTGATTAGATGGGGTAACAGCCGCTTGCGTAACGGCGTTGGCAACAACAGAAACAGACCGGCGGCGGCGACACTCAACACGCCGACCAGCAGGCAAAACAGTACAATCCACGCTAACGGGCTCATCGCCATTTCCTACTCATTCACTAAATAACGCTAATTTTAAAGCAGCAGCGATCAGCCACCCAGTTTTCTTAGATATTCCGCAGCCTCAAGCTTACCCTGCTCCATCGCCCAGTCCACCGCATTCTCTTCATCGACGGTTTTGGCGTGAATATCAGCGCCATTATCGATCAGCAGTGAGATCATATCGATCTGGCCCTGACGTGCCGCGCGCATCAATGCGGTCTGCCCATCTTTCGCCTGTTTATTCACTTCGGCACCCTTGGCAAGCAACAGCTCGGCAATTTGCATGTGCCCCATGAATGCCGCCACCATCAGCGCGCCGATGTTTTCACGATTATAGGCGTTCACCTCGGCACCGTTGGCGAGCAAAATCTCGATCACCTCCGGCTCATCGGCCAACGGCAGTAACATCAGTGCGGTGTTGCCGTTGGTATCGCTGGCGTTTATATCGGCCCCTTTATCGATCAGTAGCTGCACCAGCCCGGGATAGGGGCCAGAGACAGCCAGCATCAGCGGCGTAGTGTTTAGCACGCCGGGGGCGTTGATATCGACTTCACGCTTCAACAACAGCGCGGCGATTTCACGATGGCCGTGGCGAAGCGCCAGCGCCAGCGCGGAATCCCCTGCGCGATTATAGACATTGGGCTCAACGCCCTGGTTGAGCATATCTTCCACCGCCCGCACATTGCCAGACTCAACCGCATCGATCAGTGGCGGATTACTACAGCCCACCAGTGCACCCAGTGAAAGGACCACCACCATGATTTTCAGAAAATTCGATTTCATATGCGCAAGTTGACCGCTTCTATCCATTGAAAGAGCGGCAATTCTACATGAGTTTTTGTAAAAAAGGAGCGCTGAACGATGACAACAGCACCGTAATTGAGTTAGTCGTCAAGCCAGATCAACGTGGCCATCCGGCCGGTGACCCCATCGCGACGATAAGAATAGAAGTTTTCAGGCGCGCTCACGGTACACCACTGCCCGCCGTAAATATCATTAACGCCTTGTTTTTGCAGGATGCCGCTCGCCAGCCGGTAGATATCCGCCCACCAGCGGCCACTCTCACCGGGGGTAAAGGCGGCCGCGGCGGCGGCATCACGGGCGATAAAGGCCGCGCGCACTTCTGCGCCCACTTCAAAGCGCTGTGGGCCAATCGCGGGGCCGAGCCACGCCATCAGTGTGCGGCCGTCGCCGAGTGTGGCGATGGTGGATTCGATCACGCCCGCGGCCAGTCCGCGCCAGCCGGCATGCACAGCAGCGACTGCGCCGCCCTTTTTATCGCAGAGTAACAGCGGCAGGCAGTCGGCGGTGAGTACTACACTGACCACACCGGGTTGCGTGGTGATACTGGCGTCTGCCTCGCAGCCCGGCACATTTGTCGCCGCATCGACACAAGCGACGCCGTGCACCTGCGTCAGCCACTGCGGTGCGCTGGGCAGTGCCAGCGCCTGCTGCAAGCGCTGGCGGTTGGCCTGCACCGCGGCGGCATCATCACCGACATGATCGCCCAGATTGAGTGCGGCATATTCACCCTCACTGACGCCGCCACTGCGCAGGATTGAGGCGGCGAAGACACCCTTCGGCGCCGGCCAGCCGGGGGTTATCCAGCGTAGGCCATCGGCCTCATCGATGCGATCGGGGGTCAAGTTCAGCCTGCTTCAAATCATCATCAAGCGCTTGCAGCAACAACATCATATCCCGCGGCAATGGCGACTGCCACGCCATCATTTCGCGACTCTCGGGATGGACCAGCCCCAGTTTGGCGGCATGCAGCGCCTGTCGTTTAAAACCTCGCAGTCGAGCGAGCAGCGTCTCGCCACACCCTTTGGGGATGCGCAGCCGTCCACCATAGACCTGATCGCCGACCACTGGATGACGGATATGCGCCATGTGAACGCGAATCTGATGAGTGCGACCGGTCTCCAGTTTCACCTGTACATGGGTATGGGCACGATAGCGCTGCATCACCCGATAATGGGTGCGCGATTCCTTGGCCCCCGCCACGACGGCCATGCGGGTACGCACCGTGGGGTGGCGTCCGATCGCTGCATCGATGGTCGCGCCCGCCGTCATCACGCCGCAGACCACGGTCTGATATTCACGTTCGAACGCACGCCGCTGGATCTGTTCGGTCAGCAGTTTTTGCGATTTCAGGGTACGCGCCACCACCAGCAGACCACTGGTATCTTTATCAATGCGGTGCACGATGCCAGCCCGCGGCACGTTGGCCAGCTCCGGTGCGTGATGCAGCAGCGCATTCAACATGGTGCCATCCCGGTTGCCGACCGCAGGGTGTACCACTAGCCCGACCGGTTTGTTGATCACCAGCAGCGCCTCGTCTTCATAGATAATGTCGAGCGGAATCGCTTCGGGCTGCGAGTCGACCTCCTCTTCCAGCTCTACCCGGATCTCGATCTGCTCGCCGCCGCGCAGCTTGTCTTTCGAGCGCAATTGTTGTCCATCGACCATCACCGCGCCATCGCTCACCCATTGCTGCAGGCGTGCACGCGAATAGTCGCCAAAGAGCTGCGCCAGGATGCGGTCAAGACGCTGCCCCGCTAACTCGTCACCCACTGTCGCGCTTAATTGTTCAATTTCACTCATGACCTGCCGTCACCCAACCCTTTTATTCACTTTCATAACAGCCCATAATCAAATTTACAGGTGAACGTATTGCATCGCGTAACGTCATCGCGCATTTCTATACCACAACCACTATAATAACTGCACAGGCAAACTATTCCGAATAACAGGATCTGAGCACATGCGACCAATCCACATAGTATACTGTTTTATCACCGCTTTCTCGCTACTACTGACTGGTTGCGCCAGCACCGGGCAAAACACGGGTAAGCAAATCCTTCCTCAGATGATGAACGCCAGCGACCTCTACACATCCGGCAAAGAGGCGATGGCACGCGGCGATGAACAACAAGCCATTGCGCATTTCAACAAACTGGTCACGCAATACCCGGATGACAAATTTGCCTTGCAGGGATACCTCGAACTCGCCTACGCCTACCATAAAACAGGGCAGACAAGCGCTACGATTGCTACCACTGAACGCTTCATCAAAAACCATCCAGAGCATAAAAATAGCGACTACGCATACTATCTGCGCGGCCTAGCAGCCTATCAAGTCGCCATCTCGCAGCTCGGTGAAGAGAGCCTGCCAGCGGCGACACCGGTTCCCTATGAGGCCCAGATGGCACTCAAGTTCCTCGATGAATCCAATCAGCGTTTTCCGGAGGGCAAGTACAGCGAAGACACCACTCAACGCATCAATACGCTCAACGAACGCATCGCACAACATCTGCTATTTGCCGCCAAACAGGAGCTTGATCAAAATAACCCCACCAAAGCGGCCTTGCTGGCAAAGACCGTTATGGACGACTATCCAGGCTCAAGTGCGATTCAGCAGGCAGCCATTATCACCAATCAGGCCTATCGAGTGCTGGGCCTGGTAGGTAATGATCAAGCCAGGCCAGCGAATACAGCGCCAGTGCTTGAATCACCCGGACTGCCCACGACGCCCACGACAGCAGCAGCTACGGTAACGACGACCACCACCACGGCAACCAACCGCGCGCCCGCCAACGGCAACCTGATGGAAGCCAGCGACAAAATCCGTGATGCCACCTGGATATTGTCTCAGACAGCCGACCATTACACCATTCAAGTGCTCGGCACTGAAAATGAAGCACGACTGTTACAGCAAATCGAACAGGACCGCTTACAGAATGACGTCGCTTACTACAAAAAATCACATGACGGCACCACCTGGTACTCATTAATTTATGGTCGCTATGCGAACCGCTCAGCGGCTGAAACGGGCGCACAGGCCTTACCAGTTTCGCTCCGCAAAAACATGCCATGGATCCGGAAAATCGGAGATATACAGGCATCGCTCTCTGAATAATAAGCTATAATTTGACCCCGGTGAGTGGTAATACGCCTCGCACCGTTTCATTCAATCAAGTGGGTATTCGATGCGTATTTTACACTTAATGGCTCCACTGTTGCTCGCCTTGCTGGTGGGGTGCTCATCATTACAAGAAAAAGATGACTCAGCACTGACAGCTGACGAACTCTACAGCCGTGCAAAAACCGCTTTAGACACCCGCGATTATGAGATGGCGATTACTCATTTCGAAAATATGGAGCGAAAGTTTCCATTTGGCGTCTATGCCCAGCATGCCCAACTTAATTCAGCCTACGCCTACTACAAGTTCAAAGAACCAGAGTCTGCCATCGCCAATGCAGATCGTTTCATCAAAACCTATCCGCGCCATGAGCACGTTGACTACGCCTATTACCTGCGCGGTATCGCAAGGTTTAATCAGGATCAAGACAGCCTCGATCGCATGCTGGATCTCGACATCACCGCGCGTGAACCCGGCTCGATTGAAGGCTCATTTCGTTACTTTAAAGAGCTGATTGAGCGCTTTCCCAACAGCCGTTACAGTGCCGACGCACGCCAGCGCATGATCCACCTGCGCAATTTACTCGCGGAATATGAGCTCCACGTGGCCCGCTATTACATGAGCCGCAACACCTTTATAGCCGCGGCCAATCGAGCCAAGTACATCATCGAAACACTGCCACGCACACCGTCGATCCCGGAAGCGCTGACAATAATGGCCGACGCCTACCGGCAACTCGGGCTCACTTCACTGGCGGACGATGCGCTGCGCGTGCGCAAGCTCAACTTCCCTGATTACCCACCCAAAAAAGCGGCCATGTAATCATCGCTGGTGCCGAGGCTATAGCTGCGAGCGGGCGAGTTCTGCTACTATAAACAGAACGATAGCTTAATGCTGCTCAACACTGAAACACCTTACGCTATCTAACTTTATATTGATTCCCGCGCCGGGGGAACAAGACTTAGGAGTATGCGCATGTGGGATTTCTTCGAGACTGTACGCCACCGTCACTCGGTAAGAAAATACCAGCAGACGACCCCCATCGAAGCAGAAAAACTGCACGCGATTCTTGAAATGGCGTGTGCCGCCCCTTCGGCAGGTGACCTGCAGGCGTATCAGATCACGGTGATTCACAACCAGGCGACACGTGATCTGTTACGTAAAGCGTCTCATGATCAGGCCTTTATTTCAGAGGCACCAGCGTGTCTTGTCTTCAGTGCTGACCCCTCGCGCTCTGCCGAAACCTTTGGTGAACGGGGCGAGTCGCTCTACGCCATTCAGGATGCCACCATCGCCGCCACTTATGCGCAACTTGCGATTGTGGCCGCTGGCATGGGCTCTACCTGGGTCGGTAACTTCGATAATGATGCCGTCAAGGCGGCGCTCAACTGCAACGATGCACTGCAACCGATTGCGATTCTTAGCGTCGGCTACCCCGCTGAACTGCCGGAACCCACGCCACGCCGCAACATTGATGACGTGGTCAAACAGATCCCATAAAAAAACCGCACTGACAGTATTGAGACTGGCAGTGCGGTCTTGTTGATCGGCTAACGCTATAACGCGGTTAAGTCGGTCGATTAAATCGCCTCGTTATCCTCTTCACCGGTACGAATACGGATAATGCGCTGCACTTCACTGACAAAGATTTTGCCATCACCTATCTTGCCGGTGCGTGCCACTTCGGTAATCGCTTCAATGCATTGGTCCAGCTGCGTTTCGGCGACGACGATTTCAATCTTAATCTTGGGCAAAAAATCAACCACATATTCCGCGCCACGGTAGAGTTCGGTGTGCCCTTTCTGACGTCCAAACCCTTTCACTTCGGTCACCGTCATCCCGGTGATACCGATCTCGGATAACGCCTCACGCACATCATCCAGTTTAAACGGCTTGATTACAGCCTCGACCTTTTTCATTGCATGCTCCTCAATTAATCCTATGCTATCAGTGTAAACAGATTAACGCCGCTTGTCAGTCAGCAAATTACGCTTCGCGAAAACCCGAAGTAATCGGATAGCGGCGGTCACGCCCAAAGGCACGCTGCGTGATCCGCACCCCCGGCGGGGCCTGGCGGCGCTTGTACTCATTGCGCATCACCATCGCCACCACCTGCTGCACCATTGCACGATCATAGCCCGCTTTAACGATCATTTCAGGGCTCATATCCTGCTCAACATACATCTCCAGTACAGGGTCGAGCACTTCATAGGGCGGCAGGCTATCTTCATCTTTCTGATCCGGCGCCAGTTCAGCCGAAGGCGGGCGCTCAATCACGCGCTGCGGAATCACTTGTGCGATTCCGTTACGATATTTGGAAAGCCGATAGACCAGCAGTTTCGGCACATCCTTGAGAGGCGCAAAGCCCCCCGCCATATCACCATAGAGCGTAGCGTAACCGACCGACATCTCACTCTTGTTACCGGTCGTCAACACCATCTTGCCGCCCTTATTGGAGATCGCCATCAAGATAATGCCGCGACAACGGGCCTGAATGTTTTCTTCAGTGGCATCGGGCGTCGTCCCGAGGAATTCACCCTGCAATGCAGTCAGAAATGATTGATACATCGGTTCAATCTCAACCTGATGATACTTCACCCCCAACGCGTCGCACTCTACCGCCGCATCATCGATACTCATTGTGGCGGTGTAGCGCGACGGCATCATCACCGCTTCAACATTCTCCGCGCCAATCGCATCAACCGCCAGCGCCAGTGTCAACGCAGAATCAATCCCGCCCGAAAGACCGATGACAACACTATCAAAACCGTTCTTTTTAATATAGTCACGCACACCGAGAGTGATGGTGTTGTAGATCATTGCGTCATCAGACAGCAACGGAACAAGCTCGGCGGACTTCGGCTGTAATGCGCCTACGGCATTCGCTTCGAGCTCGACCAGCGCCAGCGCTTCGACCAGTGACGGCAGGCGCTGCGTCACTGCCCCATCGGCATTGGTGACAAACGAACCGCCATCAAACACCAGTTCATCCTGACCACCGACGAGATTGAGATAGAGAATCGGTAGATGACATTCTGCGACACGTTGTGCCACCACCCGTTCACGCTGTTGCTGCTTGCCGGCGTGAAATGGCGATGCATTCAGATTGATGATTAACTGCGCGCCTGCCTGCGCCGCCTGCTGCGCAGGCTGCGGCTGCCAGATATCTTCGCAGATGGTAACCCCCACCCTGAAGCCTTTGATGTCAGCGACGGTCGGCGCTGTCCCTGCGGTAAAATAACGCTTTTCGTCGAACACACTGTGATTGGGCAGGAGCTGTTTGTGATAGCGATGGTGAATCTCACCTTCACTCATCACCGCGGCGGCGTTATAGCAGTCGTCCGCTTCGTAATGGGGATAGCCAAGAATGATAGTAATACCGCTGACGTCCTGCACGATCTTCGCCAGCGCGACATCAATCTGCCCCACTATCGCGGGGCGCAGCAGCAGATCTTCGGGCGGATAGCCGGTTAATGTCAGTTCCGGGAAGACCACCACATCGGCCTTGAGTCGATCACGCGCATCAAGCGCATGTTGAATCACTTTACTCGTATTACCGGTGACATCACCGACCAGCACATCGATCTGCGCCATCGCGACGCGCAGTTTATCCGCGCGTAATTTAGATTTATCTGTCACACCACCACTCCACCCATCCAGCGACTATCAGGCAGGGCAGACCTCTAAAATGCGATCGCCCATATCAGCAGGCGATTCAGCGATTGAAACACCTGCGCTTTTCAGCGCCGCTATCTTATCACTTGCGGTGCCTTTACCGCCGGAGATAATCGCCCCGGCGTGGCCCATGCGCTTACCGGCGGGGGCCGTCAGCCCGGCAATATAAGAGACCACTGGTTTGGTGACGTGAGTTTTAATATATTCAGCAGCCTCTTCTTCGGCCGTCCCGCCGATCTCGCCCACCATCATAATCGCCTTTGTCTGCGGGTCCTGTTCGAACAGTTCGAGGCAATCGATAAAGTTCATGCCGTGAATCGGATCACCGCCGATGCCAACACAGGTACTCTGGCCGAGGCCATTATGAGTCGTTTGATGCACCGCTTCATAGGTCAGTGTCCCGGAACGCGACACCACACCCACCACACCCGTCTGATGAATCGCACCGGGCATGATGCCGATCTTGCAGCCACCCGGCGTAATCACACCGGGGCAGTTAGGCCCAATCAGGCGCGCATCATAATCACGCAGCTGCGCCTTCACCTTAATCATATCCTGCACCGGAATGCCTTCGGTAATACAGACAATCACCTTAATACCGGCATCCGCGGCTTCAAGAATGGCATCGGCCGCAAAAGGGGCCGGTACGTAGATCATCGTCGCATCCGCGCCAGTATCGGCGACTACCTCATGCACGGTATTGAATACCGGCACATCAAGATGTGTCTGCCCGCCCTTACCCGGTGTTACGCCACCGACGAATCGGGTGCCGTACTCAATCGCCTGCTGGGAGTGAAATGTCCCCTGCTTTCCTGTGAATCCCTGACATATTACCCGCGTATCCTTGTCGATCAGAATCGCCATCTATCTATACTCCCGGAAAATTAATCATTACCACGTGGAAACTACCATGCACATTCATCGACAGGCAATTGATATCCCTTTAATCCATTGCGCCAAACTAACGCCACATCCCAATAATTTTCAACCAGTTAAGTTAAAACACCGCCCATAGTGTCCCAAATTTGCTGTGAAACTTAAAGGCATTTTTCGGTGGGCTATGGAGAGGGGATTTATGGGGGCAACTGTTTCGGCTTTTTCTTAACCTTCTAGCATACGGCGCAATGTGCTTTCGCTTATTGACACCCTACCGATTGTGTCCCTACTTCGCTAAAAATTATTCGGCGTCCATGCCGATAATTCACTCACTTACGCGTCAGCTAATTCCTTTTGCCCCGACCGTCCTGCGTCCGCAGCGTCTTCGCACAACCTTGTTCACTAGCGCTCACTCGTTGCACTCAACACTGCTACCACAACGACTCTACGCCCACTAAAGCTGCTCCTGCATTTCTCCGCCACTCGCTAACGCTCTCAACTACGAAAGGGCAGACGGCGTGGCCTATCGGGGACTAATCGCCCGCGCTTCGCTCTCCATGGCGATCAGCGAGAGAGATGACAACAACCCATATTACAGTCAACCTAGAAAATAAAAGTTCGTACAATTTCATACCGGGTGTACACAACTGCCCGCACGGTAAAGTAGGACCGGTATGCCCACCACTAACCAGTACTAGAGGGGTAGCTCAGGTAAGTGGCGACACCGATGACAACGGCGTGCTTAATTTCAATATGGAATGGCACCTTGAAGGCAAGCCCAATGACCAGTTTGATACCAATGTAGAAGTATACTGGAAATCAGATGATTCAAATACGATCATAAAATGCCCAGGCGCCAGAGGCCCCATTGTAGGCTGGACCGTAGATGGCTCAGGGTTCAGTGAGGGACAATGGCTCTTAACGCTAACAGCGAGCGATATATAAGCTCAAGGCATACAAAAATAGAGGGTTATCCACTTCGTTCTGCGCTTCTCTGGGAACTCTAAAAAAATAAAAAAAGGCCTGCTTTGCAGGCCTTTTTTAAACAAAATAATATTTAGGGTCAGTGTGAAAGACTAAACTTCTGCTTCAGGACGCATTCAGACATGTCACTCAAGCAAATCAACGTCGCGCCCCAAGCCCCTTCTTCCTCTCCTCAGTAAACTCCCACCATTTCTTCGGCGGGCCACCTTCCATATACCGCACCGCGGCGATAAACGTATCCAGCACACAGGGATCTTGTTTAACCTGTGTTATTTCACATAACTGTTCGTAAAGCAGATTAGCGTCTCTGCCCACCAGATCAGCAGGACGATTGATACCCAGCAGATGCAAGTCTCGTTTCATCGCTTTGCCGATATTGGGAATGTCGGTTAAACGCTTAAGCGACTCTCTGCCCATCAGTAGCTCCCGCACCCTGATAAATAAAAAATTCAACATATACGGACTTTACTTGAGATCAAAGGATTAAAATATTACTCACGCATAGCCCGCTAGCTACCGCGAATCGCAGAAACAGAAAAGGCCTGAAGCAGGCCTTCCCTATTACGCAATTTAACAGATTACCATCCCCCTTCCACCCTGCTTACCGGGGTAATAACTCCCACCCTTGTGTTTTTTGTCGCCAGGAGTTTTGTTAAATAACCCAGTTTTGAAACGAACCTAGACTGCTTGTTCAGGTTTATATCGCTCCTGCATCTGTAGTACCATGCCGTAAATCACCGGCAGTACCAGCAAACATAGCAGTGTGACGGTGACCATGCCACCGACCATCGGCGCGGCAATGCGCTGCATCACTTCAGAACCGGTACCTGTGCCCCACATAATCGGTAGCAGTCCGGCGATAATTGCGGTAGCGGTCATGGCAATGGGGCGTACACGTTCCGATGTGCCGCAGTGCACCGCGGCCATGATCTCTGTCGCATCCAAATGCCCGTCTTTGCTACGGCGACGGTTGGCGATTTCCTGATCGATAAAGGTTAACACCAGCACACCAATTTCTGCTGCCACACCCGCGAGTGCAATAAAACCGACGACTACAGCCACCGAAAGATTAAAGCCTAATAAGTAGATCAACCAGAACCCGCCAATCAAGCCAAATGGAATGGAGAGCATTACTACCAGCGGTGCCGTGATATTGCGAAAGTTAAAATAGAGCAATAGAAAGATCACCAGTAAGGTAGCCGGTACCACGATGCGCAAGCGCTCAGCTGCACGTTCCATATATTCGAACTGCCCGGACCAGACAAGGTTATAACCCGGTGGAATCTCGACTTGGTTGGAGACAACTTCTTTGGCCTGTGCAACATAACCACCGATATCTGATGTCTTGATGTCGACATAGACCCACGCATTAGGACGTGAGTTCTCACTCTTGATGCTTGGTGGGCCGCGACGCAGTTGCAGCTCGGCGACCAGCGATAGCGGAATTTGTGCGCCCGTCGGTGTCGGGATCAGCACACGCTTGAGACTATCAAGATTATCACGCAACTCGCGCGGATAGCGCAGGTTGATTGGATAGCGCTCCAGACCTTCGACTGTCTGCGTGACATTCATGCCGCCGATGGCGGTCTGAATCACATCCTGTACATCGCCGGTGGTAAGTCCATAGCGCGACGCCTCGGCACGGTTAATATCGAAGTCGAGGTAATAGCCCCCCGCTGCCTTATCAGCAAAGACAGAAAGCGTATCGGGCAGAGGTTTTAACGCCTGTTCGATATCATTCCCCACCTTCTCCAGTACATTCAGATCCGGCCCACTGACCTTGATGCCGATGGGCGTCTTGATGCCGGTGGAGAGCATATCAATACGCGTCTTAATTGGCATCGTCCAGGCATTGGCCAGCCCTGGAAACTTAATCGCCTCATCCATCTCATCCATCAACTGCTTAACTGTTTTAGCGGGGTCTGGCCATTCATCTTTGGGTTTGAGTCGAATCGTCGTTTCGAGCATCCCCAGCGGGGCGGGATCGGTCGCCGTTTCCGCTCGCCCTGTTTTTCCAAAGACACTTCGTACTTCGGGAAAGGTTTTGATGATCTTATCCGTCTGTTGCAGTAGTTCCTTAGCCTTAGTGATAGAAACACCAGGATAAGTGGTCGGCATATAAAGAATGTCACCTTCGTTCAGTGGTGGCATAAACTCACTGCCTAGCTTACTCAACGGATAAAAGGTTACGGTCAATAAAGCTAGCGCCAACCCCAATGTCAACCAACGCCAGCGAATGGCAAGATTCAGTGATGGCACATGAATATAGTGAAGAAAACGATTCAACGGGTTTTTTGCTTCAGAAGGAATCTTGCCGCGAACAAAGTACCCCATCAATACCGGCACTAGGGTAATCGCGAGTAACGCGGCCGCGGCCATTGCATAGGTTTTTGTGAACGCAAGTGGAGCGAACAGCCTGCCTTCCTGCGCCTGCAATGTAAACACAGGCAGAAATGAGACGGTGATAATCAACAACGAAAAGAATAATGCGGGACCCACTTCTCGGGATGCCTCAGTGACGGCTTGCCAGCGTTCCGCTGATGTCAGCGCGCGCGCCTTCTCTGTGACCATGCGCTCCAGATGTTTGTGGGCATTCTCAATCATCACGATCGCACCATCGACCATCGCACCAATCGCAATCGCAATCCCGCCAAGCGACATGATGTTAGCGTTGATTCCCTGCCATTTCATAATTGTAAAAGCGAGCAAAATACCGATCGGCAATGAGATGATTGCCACTAATGCTGAGCGGGCATGCAATAGAAACAGGATACAGATAATGCTGACAACAATGATCTCTTCGATCAGTTTTTCTTCAAGGTTTTTCACTGCACGCGAAATCAAATCACCACGATCATAGACCGGTACGATCTCTACCCCTGCTGGCAAACCGGGTTTGAGTTCCTCCAGTTTGGCACGCACGCGTTCAATGACGGCCATCGCATTTTCACCGTAGCGCATAATTACCACACCACCCGCGACTTCGCCCTCACCATCGAGTTCTGCCACGCCGCGACGTAACTCCGGCCCCAGTTGTACGTGCGCCACATCCTGTATTCGAATCGGCGTGCCATTCTCATCAACGCCCACCGGTATCACATTGAGATCATCGATAGACTGAATGTAACCCAAGCCACGCACCATGTATTCGGTCTCGGCCATCTCCACTAACTTACCGCCAACATCGCTATTGGAACGTTGGATTGCCAGCTTCACCTTCGACAGTGGAATGTTGTAGGCGAGCAGCGCGTTGGGGTCAACCTCCACCTGGTACTGTTTAACATAACCACCCACCGAAGCGACCTCGGAGATGCCTTCCACCGTCTGCAGGGGGTAACGCAGATACCAGTCCTGAATGGAGCGCAGCTGCGCCAGGTCATGCTTGCCGCTTCTGTCCACCAGTGCATATTCGTAGACCCAGCCGACGCCGGTGGCATCCGGCCCCAATGAAGGCGACACGCCATTCGGCAAACGGCTACTGACATAATTGAGATACTCCAGCACCCGCGAGCGCGCCCAGTACATGTCCGTGCCATCATCAAAGATGATGTAAACAAAAGAGAAACCGAAGAAGGAATAGCCGCGCACCACCTTCGCACTTGGCACCGCCAGCATCGCCGTCGTCAGTGGATAGGTCACCTGATCTTCCACCACCTGCGGTGCCTGACCTGGGTATTCAGTAAATACAATAACCTGCACATCGGACAGGTCCGGAATCGCATCCAGCGGTGTGTTTTTCATCGACCACAGTCCCGCCGCCACCACAATCACGGTGGCGATGATGACCAGAAAGCGGTTACGCAGTGACGCGTCAATAATACTAGTGATCATGACTGCTCTCGTCCATGCTGATGTCGCTCATATCCATCTCTAACATCGCAGCTGCTTTTCCAGTAACAGGTGTCATTTCCATCCCATCCATCGCCATGTCATCCATCGTCATACTGCTCATACCTACATCGTCGTTTTGCTTCATTGCCTTCATCATTTTGGCGGTGACTTCACGCAATTTAGATTCAGAATCGATTAAGAACTGACTGGAGGTCACAACCTCTTCACCGGCTTTAACTCCAGAAAGAATCTGAGTCCACCCCTCGGCGCTTACACCCAGCCTCACTTCACGCGGTTCAAACTTGCCCGGTGCCCGTACAATAAAGAGCTGTTCTCGGCTACCCGAACGCACAATTGATTCACTCGGTACCACGATAGCGTCCATCTGCGGATCAACATAAAGCGTCACGTTGGCAAACATGCCCGGTTTGAGCGACAGGTCCGCATTATCGAATTCCAGCCGCACCTGTACTGCGCGGCTCTTGCGGTTCAATATCGGATGGATAAACGTAATCTTACCCTGATAGTTTCGACCCGGTTCGGCACGCACGCGCATCTCGGCACGGTCGCCTATCTTGAGCCAACTCAACTCGTCCTCGAATACATCTACATTGACCCAGATTCGGCTGAGATCGGCGAGGAGATAAAGCTCATCCCGTGGCGTTACATACTGTCCTTTGCGTGCGCCAATATTCATCACCCGACCTTCGAAGGGGGAATGGATATGAAGCTGTTTTTTAATCTTACGACTCTTTTCCAGTTCTTTGATCTGATGTGCGGGTACATCGAACAGCAATAGACGTTCGCGGGCACTGTCCATAATCGTCTGGGAGCTATTTTTCATTTGCGCTGCACCGCTATCTTGCACGGCCTCCCAGTTCTTGAGCGCCACCAGATACTCCTGTTGCGCCGCGACCAACTCAGGCGAATAAATGCCGAGCAGAATGGTATCATGGCCCACTTGGGTACCGGTCTCATTGATCATCAGCGACTCGATCCAACCGGAGCTTTTGGGGTGAAGCCGAGTCAGGCGCTTCTCATTAAAATCCACACGCCCCAGACCATTCAGCGTACGCGACAGATCACGACGCTCCGCTTTAGCTGTGCGCACGCCGATATTCTGCACCGTTACCGGATCGATCGTCACGGTACCGGCCGGTTCATCATCACCACCATCGGCATAAACAGGCAAATAATCCATCCCCATTTCATCCTGCGTGAACACCGGGGAAGTGATCGCGGGATTCATTGGGTTACGCCAGAACAACACCTCCTTCTTTTGTGGCTTGCCTTCATCTGCGTAAACCGGCAGGTAATCCATGCCCATTTCATCCTGCGCAAACACCTGCGAGGTAATCGCCGGGTTCATTGGGTTGCGCCAGAATAGCACCGCTCGTTCAGACGAAGTGTTTTCCGTCTGCACTCGCATTTCGGACGAGAGTAAACTCGACAGAAAATAACCGCCCCCCCCCCCTATACTCAACGCACCTATCACAACCAGTCCCATCGCATTTTTATTCATAAATCTTCTCCTCACCCACAGCGGCAACCGAGCGCGCTAACGCCTGATTGGCGGCACTTATGGTATTCCAGTATTGTGTTTCATAATCGTAAAGTATGGTCTGGCTACGAATCAGGTTAAGAAAGTCAACCTTGCCGACCTGATACCCCGCCAACATGGCATCCACCGTCTGACGCGCCTGTGGAATAATTTCCTCTTTGAACAAGATAGCCTGCTCACCTGCACGCCGATAATCAGTCATTGCCTGATGCACTTCCAGAGCGACCCGGTTGCGTTGATCATGCAGCCAGTATTTTTGTTGCAACCATTCGGCATTACGCTGATCAACCGCACGATCCTGCTTACTCGCGGTATAGAGCGGTAGCGTCATACTGAACATAACAGAACCAAAGTCGGTGCGGCCGCTACCATCCGGATTGCTGCCACTGCGTAAGCCATATGCTGCCCCTAATTTAAAATCCGGTGCGTAATCCTTTTTCGCCAGATTGATTCGACTGCGCGCGGCCTCCAGCCGTTCACGCTGAGCGGAGAGGTCTGGATGCAAGAAGGCCGCGCGTTGCTGTAGTACCATGACGCTCATTAGCGCAGGCAGACGTTCATCGACAGACATAGGAAGCACAACGCGTTGCCCCGGGGGATAGTCAAGCAATACATTCAAACGAGCTGCCTCATTTTCACGGCTATTATGGATTCGAATAGCGTTATCACGCAGTGTGGAGTGCTCCAATTGCGCCAGCAGAATATCCTGTTGCAGCCCCCTTCCCACTTGATAACGTGTTTCAGCGACGTTAACGAACTGCTTCAGCAGAGTCTGATTACGCACGACTACCTCCAATGCTCGATCGAGATAGAAGATATTCCACCACACTGTTTTAACATCACGTACCAATAACAAGCGGCGTGCAGCTACCTCCTCGCCCGCCGCGCTAGCCTCGTGGCTGGCTGCCTGGGCACGTAACGCCAGCTTGCCCGGATAGGGTAACGCCTGAGTAAAGGCAACCTGAAGCTGTGTCATTCCTTCCTGATTAAAGGAGAAGCTGTCTAACGGTAGGTTCAGGAGATTTACGGACAAACTCGGATCGGGCAGCGCCTCAACCTGACTCGGCACCTCGGCCAGTGCCTGCGCTCTCGCATCCAATGCCACCAATCCAGGGTTAGCGGACAAAGCCACTTTCACCGCATCATCTAACGTCAACATCTCCGCTGCCCGTACTGAAGTCGTGCTGCACAACAAGGCAGTTGCCAGTAACAGGCAGGTTAACGAAACAAACCGAAAAGGGAATCGGCACTGGCATTGGTCATACATAACATACTCCTCAGGTATCCCTGCCAAGGGATACGACTCAGACCCAAACTCAGTGGGTCAAGCACATGTGCGCTATCTAGACTTAAATCGTCTACAAAATTTTATACGCAGAATATAAGCGTATCGTAAGGGGGGAGTTCCTCCATCCAAATAACGGACGGGTCGAACCTGATTAACCGAAAAGCGGTCGAGGAGGCTTGACTTCAGCAGGGAGTTCAACTCCGTTCCTGAATGTATATGGAGAGATGAAAAAATGAGTGTTGCTAGCAAGTACCATAACATCTGTCACGGAGACAGTTGCGGGACAACAGGCCGCACTGTTACAACAGTCGTTAATTGCAGCAGCATCCTGCGACTCTGTCATCGACATCTCTTGATGAAGAGAATGCCGGTCATGACTTTGAGTGATATCAGACAAGGCCTTAGGTTGCGAGTGATCCATACTCGCCATTGCATAGGACGCCATCAATTGCTGCGCCACCATAATGCTGATCAGCAGTAATTTAATCACTTTTCCTGTTAGGGTTACCATCATGCAAAAATACGCCGTTTACTACGCTATTGCAAGCGCAAATATAATCTACCGTTGAATGCCCGCAGAAGCAGGAGAAAAACTATTAATACCAGTCGCTAGATCGGAAGTAATGCTAATTTCTTTAATTTTTAGCTGGAATTCTCTTCCCATACCATAACAAGAACGTATTACCAGGCTGTCTAAACATAATGTCAGTTTCCCGTAGCTCAGCAAGACGCGGGCCTCACCAGCACCAGCGGAACGCCACGTGATTTTTCAATGCGCGCTCTTTTCCATAACTTATTGATAGCGGCCATATCATCGCTCCTTTACGATACTAGACACTACCTGGTAATGGAGGTGAGCCTTATGCATCGGCCGTGAATCAACCGAAAAGCAAGCGTAACGTATTGATTAATAAAATAACTTACAATCACTTACTGTAAACATACCCCCATAAGTACCCCCAAGTGCTTAATGCTACCTTAGTTATTTATGTCATTCGCGGGGCATTGGCATATTCAGTCTTCACCAATTCGGGCATGATACTACCATAAGAATTATATTCAGGAAGTTCTATTAGTGGCCCTTCTACAACGTAAAGAAATCCGCCTTCGTGCCCTTGCCTTTGTTCGTGAGTGGCGCGGTGAAACACGTGAACTGAACATGCTGAAGCTAAGAGCTTTTGGGGTGACTTCTTCAATGTCTTTGGGGTAAACCGCCGCCGTGTTGCGTCCTTTGAAGAGCCAGTAAAGAAATCAGGCGGGGGGACTGGCTTTATTGACCTGTTGTGGCCGGGTCGCTTATTGATTGAGCATAAATCCAAAGGGAAGAATTTAGACAAGGCCTACCAGCAAGGGGTGCGCTATTTCGAGGGGTTGAAGGATGAAGACCTACCCCGTTTCGTGATGGTCTCCGATTTTGATCGATTCTGCCTCTACGACATGGACGGTGGCGACACGGCCGAATTCAGCCTTGAAGAATTGCCAGATAATATCCACCTGTTCGATTTTCTTTCAGGCCATGAAGAGAGTGAACAGCTCCCCATCTATGAGCTGAACATTAAAGCCGCTGAACGGTTGGGCAAGCTATACGATGCCCTGTTAGAGAGTGGTTACGAAGGGCACCCGCTACAGGTCTTTTTAGTGCGGATACTGTTCTGCCTGTTTGCTGAAGATACTGGCATCTTTAGCCGCCACCAAGTGACGCGCTACATCCTGAAACATACCAATGAAGATGGTTCTGATTTGGACATGCACTTGGCCAAACTGTTTCAAGTGCTCGATACCCCAGAGGACAAGCGCAATAACAATCTACCTGAGATTTTAGAGGCCTTCCCTTACGTCAACGGTGCGCTCTTCGCTGAACGTTTCGATATGCCGTCGTTTACCAGTGATATGCGAGATCAACTGTTAGAGTGTGCCTACTTCGATTGGGCGGGCATCTCCCCTGCTATTTTTGGCTCTTTGTTTCAATCGGTAATGGATCAAAAGACCCGCCGTAGTTTAGGGGCGCACTACACCTCTGAAAAACATATTTACCGGCTCATAAACCCATTATTCCTTGATGACCTTAAAGGGGAGCTAGCCCAGATAAAAGCCCTTAAAAGAGGCAAGCAACAGCGCTTAATGACCTATCAGGAAAAGCTCACCAACTTACAGTTTCTTGATCCCGCCTGTGGGTTGTGGAAATTTCTTAATCACCACCTATAAAGCGATTCGTGAACTGGAACTAGAGGTACTCAAAGAGCAGCAAAAAGATGATGAGCATTTAGGGGCAACGCTCACCATTGAACCGCTGATATCACTAGACCACTACCACGGCATCGAGATTGAAGAGTGGCCCGCGCGTATCGCTGAAGTGGCGATGTGGTTAACCCAACATCAAATGAATCGAGAATTTGCCAAACAGTTTGGGCGTGAGCCAGATTTGTTACCACTTAAGACCGCCGCGCATATTAAGCAGGATAACGCCTTAACGCTGGACTGGGGCGAAGTGGTGCCACCTAAAAACCTGGGTTATATTATTGGGAATCCGCCCTTTGTTGGCAAGAAAGAACAAAGTAAATCTCAAAAAGAAGAAGTAACCTCGATTTTTAAAGGCGTAAAAAAATCCGGAATACTTGACTTTGTGGCTTGCTGGTATATTAAAGCAGCAAAATATTCACAACTAAATCAGAATATACACACAGCTTTTGTCTCTACCAACTCAATTACTCAGGGAGAGCAAGTAGCCGTCTTATGGCAGGTGCTATCCAGCTTAGGGGTAACTATTAATTTTGCACATCGCACGTTTGAATGGACTAGCGAAGCTAGAGGTAGAGCTGCCGTACATGTGGTTATTATAGGGTTTGGGTTAACCAATAAAAAAGAAAAATTATTATTTGAATATGAATCATTGAAGTCAGCCCCCCAGCCACGTACGGTAAAAAATATAAACTCTTACCTTGTTGACACGCTAGATGTTTTTTTAACAAATCGTTCAAATCCACTATGTGATGTATCTGAGGTTTCTTATGGGAGCTTCGCTTTAGACGATGGGAATTACACGCTCAGTGCTGATGATAAAAATAAAATTTTAGTAGAACACCCAGAAGCTGATCACTATATTCGCCCGTTTATTGGTGGGCGCGAATTAATTCAAGGCAAGGATAGATACTGCCTTTGGTTAAAAGATGCTAACCCGAAAGACATAATAAAAATTACCCCCATTCGTAATAGAGTAGAGAGAGTGAGGGAATGGAGGGAAAAGAGTAAGCGTGAAACAACAAAAAAATTGGCAAAGACACCTGCAATATTTGCGGAAATTAGACAACCTACATCAAGCTATATAGCGTTTCCAACGTTATCATCAGTAAACAGAGTATACATACCTATTATCATGTTAAATGAAGATGTGATTGCCTCAAATCAGGTCTATGTTATTGCTGGCGCTACTTTATATAATTTTGGATTATTAACATCAATGATGCATATGGCATGGGTTAAGGCAATTTGCGGCCGCTTTAAGAGCGACTACCGCTATTCTGCTAGCATTGTATATAATAACTTTCCATGGCCAGAACCAGACAACACCCAAAAAGAAAAAGTAGAGAAGGCGGCACAAGCGGTACTCGATGCTCGTGAACTTTACCCAGATAGTTCGTTGGCTGACTTATACCATAGACTTACCATGCCACCAGAGCTATGCAAAGCCCACAACGCACTCGATAAAGCCGTAGACCGCTGCTACCGTAAAGAACCCTTCAAAGGCGATGCTGAACGCCTTAAACTGCTATTTGAGCGTTATGCGGCATTGACGGGAAAACTAGTTTAAAAATACCTAGCCATTTACATGATATCGCCACCATCATTTTAGCCTAAATTATTAAGCTTAAAAAAGGGTTTGATTCAAACCTTAACTATTGATTTATAAAATAAATTATTGAGATTTATTTTTCGTGAATAAAGAGATTCTGAGTGATACGGTCGTTAAGTAGAGCGCCATAACTAACAAACAATGAGAATTAACAGCGGATTCTTGTCGCTAATCACACCACAACCCAGACATTGCGCCTATAGCATATGAAATCCTCTCATCAAGATCAAAATATCTTCGTTGCAGCACATCAAAGGTGGTGCTGTGCATCCCCTTTTTTCTCTTCCAGCCCGTACCGCCTTCATAAATTTCATATATCCGTCGCCCCAGCTTGTGCTTCTTATGAATCAATCGCTCAATCGCTCCTATCGTCTGAGACTCGTAGGGCAAGCTGTGGCAGTTACGACACAGAAATAGACTGCTTCCCAAGTAAATCACCGCGCAGCGCCTCTCACACCTCTCACAATGGAACCATGAGCGGGAACCTCCAAAGTGACAAGGCGTGGTACTAACCGCGATAGATTGCGCCACATTCACCCACTCATGCTCACCTTGTCTATGACGATAATCGAGCGTAAGCATTCCGGCTGAATAGCGGTAGCCAATCTCCCCGCGTGACTCTCCGTAGCTACTCCAATGCAAGCTACCCACCCGGCCGGGGATTAAACATCCATGACGCCTCATCCACCGCACATCAATTTTCTTACAATCCTCTACCGTTGTTTTTTTATCCCAACGACACCAAGTACCGCTTCCACTACCGCCCATAGTTTTTCTCCGAAATCATTAGGGAACTTTGAGTTTTAATCATTGTTTGAGGCTTATGCGGCTAGTTGAGAAGTCATTAGCGGTCTTGTTTTTATAGCCCTTGCCTCGCACCTTCGCCAGATATGATAGCCTGTAAAACGGCTCTATGATGCTCTCAGGCTCGTTTCTCTTGATGATGTAATAACAGTTCTTAGGGGTGAACGGCTTAGGGTTTAACCAGCTTTGCCATATAGCCTCTATTCCTAGAATGATATGGTGCGGGTGCCTTACTTTATTGGCATCAATGAATAGCGCTAAATGATAATGCTGACTTTTTGCCTTTTCTTGTTCCCTTACCCATACAAAGCCCATACGCTTCAAGCCGTGCTTATTCGATAGCCTTTTCCGTATCTTTCGGATAAATGCAGACATCATCTGATTATCAGGCTGGAAACTTACGGTGTGCAAATCAACCCTGACCACCAAAACACGGCTGTGATAACTCAGCATCGCATCTATCTGTTGCTTGATACGTTCCAGAATTTCAACATAGCAACCATGATCAGTTGATGCATTTATCAATAATTCCTGTTCGGAGAATGCTATCGATTCCATGTTAGTTACCCGCTTCATGGGGTGAGAAAAACGACTTACTAACAGCCTTGATAAAACTAAAAGATAATGGTTTATAGATACTATGAATTACCGACCTGAAATATCCTACCAACCAAACTCTAACCAGTTGTATCAAATTAGGTTTTGTCATGTTTTCACCGTAGAAACAAGGGTACAACCTTAGAGATGATAAGCTAATCATGCTGGTTATCCAGTTGCCTCACAGAGACCACTTCTACGTATTGATCAAGCGAGCCACAAAATTCACCACCGCCTGCTAAAGCAACTTCTTTTGCCTGCTGTTCGTTATCCGCATCAACATCGACAAAGCCCGTGGTAATTTGTTTTAAATTCACGCGATAGAGGGTGGTCATTTTAGATTCCCCCCGTCGATATCCATTAATAGCTGGCGTATATCCGCTGCCCGCCATGCCGTAGTTCTTGGGCCAAGTTTAATTGATGCGGGAAACCTTCCAGACCGCACGCCAGCCCACCATGTGGAGCGGCCTACGGGAATGATGTGCAAAACTTGCTGAAGACGTAGATAACCATCACTGGGTATATCTGAATTAACTTGAACTGTATTAACCATCTTTTTGCCCCTGAATCAATAGAAGATGGTCAAGCATTAAATACCATAATCAACAAGTGATATATTTAAAAATCGCGCGGGAATTATATTTATCGCGCGATTTTTATATTTTGTTTTTGGGTTTTCCTCTACTAAAGGCATATTCAGGCATTATTTCTCTAAGCCAAGGCTTTAAGCCAGCAGCCGTTTTAGGTATGGCTTTTCGTATGGCATTTATTACATGGCCTTCTTTTATGGGGTCTGTATATTCTGCAATTCCGCTTTCAATTTCTGCAACCAACTTTGGGTAAACTTTATTGGCCATTTCTGTTATCCGAATTTCATTGGCGACATCTTCCATCCATAAGTGATCGGCAATTTCTTGGGCCGTCTCTTTAACCAGCTCACAGGCATATCCCTTAAGCCTCAAAGGAAACTGCCTTTGTACCTCAGCACTCTCTAATCTTTGCAATTTCAACCAGTCGGCCTTTTTAATTCCTTCAGAAACATCTAAACGCTGAGTTACAGTCATGTGTTGAAGGCGCTCATACATACACCCCAACTTAAAAAATGACCAAAATGCTTCAGGGTTCTTGCCAGTAGAAAGCTCTAAGTTAGCCCTTCTGTAATAACTTCGAATATCAATCCAATCAAAATCAAATTTATCTTTTTGGTTCTTCGTAGATCTGTGTGAAATTACCGTAAAATAATGTATTTCAGCAACTCGTCAGCATGGATTAATTTATCATGGAAGTAGAAGATCATTACAGTCTGCTATTGGGTATCCATA
>Ga0316209_1000437_pt1 | contig 74917 bp, 74 predicted proteins | sample 6monopyrite_MG_FD_204945 | JGI IMG/M metagenome (GOLD analysis project Ga0316209, IMG submission 204945) | Microbial mat bacterial communities from mineral coupon in-situ incubated in ocean water Damariscotta River, Maine, United States -... | ecosystem: Environmental > Aquatic > Marine >... | reverse complement strand
AAACTCTTGATCTTGATGTATACACTTTGGAAAAACAACACGGAGTTTATTCCCAATTATAATACCGTTTAAGTTTGTATTTTAACACAGTACCTTTCTGTATCAAGACAGAAAGTAGGCGCCTGCCTGGCTTTAGGGCAAAACAGAATAGTAAAACAAATCAACTTGAGTTTTTCAGCAGACCCTATGTAGATGTGGTAGCTTACAAACAAACAAACAAACAAACAAACCCTGTTGAAATGGAACGCATTGGTTCAACGGATTCAAGGATGATGAAAATTAGGTCACAATCTGTCTATCTCATACTGATAGTCAGCTTGTAAGTCTTCGTGTAGTCCGGTCAGAGCTTTGTGGATTTTTTGCACCTGCCGATCAAATAGATTCTGTAATTGGACACTCCTGTCAATCTCTATGGTGGACGCCTTCATGGCTTGACAAAAATGTAAGAGCAGTTCCACTTCGGTTTGTTTGTTGCCTGAGTAGCGGATGTTCTTAGTCAGGTTTCTTAGAATTTTCCTCAAGCCGTTCTTTGCAAAATAGAGCGTGTGTACATTCAATTCCTTCATCACCTCGTCTATCTCATTCTTGATGGATGTAATGTAAGTCGCTTCATCCTCCGCTTCAAAGAGCAGATATGTCAACAGCTCTTTGTTGTCCTTTTTGAAACGCCCAAGTCGCAAACACAGCTGTAAGATTTCTTCAGCGTCTCTTGTTTTAAGTTCTCTTTTGATCTCGGATAAGGTGGCTGCTTGCATACGTGAAAGATAAGTATCTTCTTGAAACTATCTTGAGCAACTTTCAATGCCTAACTTACTCGCTCACCCTCTTCGAATAACAGCTCCCTCTATTTTCACCCTGTTTTACGTTTCGTAGTATCTTGGGCAAAGTGTCAATAAAGTATTAAATCGTTAAGCTCAGGTAGACCACTTAACAAATCTTATAAATAGCAACCTAAATTGTGTAACGATTAACCCGTCTCTCATCCTCATCTTTGCGGAGTAAATTAGAAAGCATGGAAGAGGCCACTTTATTAAATCAAAATTCCAATACCACCAAAGACAGTTACAAGGTGTCAGGAATGACCTGTGCTTCCTGCGCTATAAGTCTGGAATCCTACCTGAAGCCAGTTGCAGGAATCAAACAAGTAGCTGTCAACTATCCCAACCAATCAGTAACGTTAGAATATGAATCTGCAAACGTTTCCATCGAAACACTTCAACAGAAAGCATCAGAAATAGGCTATACCATTTTAACAGGTGAAGCCAAGGAAACTCAAAAGGCCTTTGAAGAAATAGAAGAAAAGAGATTAAAGACCCTGAAGAAAAAACTGATCTTCTCAGCAGTATTTTCGATTCCGGTATTCCTACTGGCCATGTTTTTTATGGGACAAATTCCCTATGAAAACTGGATCATGCTACTGCTTTCAGCTCCGGTTTTATTTTGGAGTGGCTCAGAATTCTTTCTCATCGCATGGAGCAAACTGAAACATTACTCAGCGAACATGGATACCCTTGTTGCGCTAAGTACAGGTACAGCCTTTATGTTTAGTGTCTTTAACACCGTTTATCCGCACTACTTTCTTAGTCGAGGAGTCGCTCCACATGTGTACTATGAATCTGCCGTTATCATCATCACCCTCATTCTTCTAGGCAGGTATTTAGAAGAGAAGGCAAAAAGTAAGACCTCTTCGGCCATTAAAAAATTGATGGGCTTAAAGCCGAAGGAGGTAATGGCTATTAGAAACGGTGAAGAACAGACTATCCACTATGATGAAATTTTGAAAGGTGACCTAATTATTATTAAACCAGGAGACAAAGTACCTGTGGATGGTACAGTCAAAAAAGGTGAGTCTTTCATTGACGAAAGTATGATTTCGGGAGAACCCATTCCCCTGTCAAAAACAAAAGGAGATAAAGTATTCGCAGGTACAATCAATCAGAAAGGTGCGCTGAGAATCATCGCTAAGAAAGTAGGAAATGAAACCTTACTTTCTCAAATAATCAAATTGGTAGAACAAGCTCAAGCCAGTAAACCAACCATTCAAAAACTGGTTGATAAAGTCGCCGGTATATTCGTCCCGATAGTCATTGGATTGGCGATTCTTACGTTTATTATTTGGTACCTAGTGGGGCCTGAGCCAACTTTCACGTATGCACTGTTAACCTTGATTACAGTCTTGATTATTGCCTGTCCTTGTGCCTTAGGATTGGCTACCCCAACCGCTTTGATGGTAGGCATTGGCAAAGGAGCGCAACAAGGAATATTAATCAAGGATGCCCAATCATTGGAAACAGCATTTAAGATTGACACCCTCATTCTGGATAAGACCGGAACGATCACAGAGGGAAAACCCAAGGTAACAGATTTAGTTTGGGCGCAAAATGTTGATACTATCGAATCGGGACAAGTCCTATTGGCCATTGAATCTCAATCAGAACACCCCATTGCAGAAGCCATTGTACAGCAGCTCAAAAAAGAAGGCACTCAGGCCATTCAGTCTGAATCGTTTGAGAGCATCACGGGTATGGGCGTCAAAACAATTTTTCAGCAGAAAACTTATATGGCTGGAAACGAAAAATTAATGCTTGCCAATGATATCGTCATTCCAGCGGAATTAGCTCAACAGTCAGAACCACTAAAAAAAGCAGCCAAGACGGTAGTCTATTTCAGTGCTGGAAAAAAGATAGAAGCCGTCATTGCTATTGCCGATCAAGTGAAAGAGAGCACACAAGCTGCCATTGAGCAGATTCACGAAATGGGTATTGACGTTTATATGTTAACAGGGGACAATGAACAAACTGCTTCGGCAATAGCTGGTCAGGTTGGAATTGGAAACTTCAGAGCAAATGTGCTACCTGCCGATAAAGGCAATTTTGTGAAAGAGCTGCAAGCCCAGGGTAAAACGGTGGCCATGGCCGGAGATGGCATCAACGATTCGCATGCATTGGCACAATCCGATGTGGGAATTGCCATGGGAAGCGGAACTGATATAGCAATGGAAAGTGCCAGCATTACTTTGATGCAATCGGACCTCAAACAAATTGCAAAGGCCATAAAGCTATCCAAGGCAACCATGCGTACTATTCGTCAAAACCTGTTTTGGGCATTCGTTTACAATGTACTAGCGATTCCCATTGCTGGGGGCGTTTTGTATCCCCTAAACGGGTTTCTACTGAATCCAATGATAGCAGGAGCGGCCATGTCAATGAGTTCGATCTCCGTACTCACCAATAGTTTAAGATTAAGAAAACGTTCAATTAATTAAACAAATAAAATGGAAAGAAATCACCAAATACTGATCGATGCATCCTTGGAAAAAATACACGCATGCGAGAGCACACTAGAGAAAATTGCCTCTACCTGTTGTATGCCAATTAGAAGTAAAAAAATGGAGGATACCTTTAGCAGTCTCGGCAACCTGAGTAATCAGCTAAAAACTGCCAGTAAGGAAGCCATTGCTAACAGCATAAACGAAATAGAGCTGTGCGGCAGTCAAATAGGAAAGCTGTACGTTTCTTGCTGCACAGAAAAAAAAGCCCCCCTCTATCAGCAATTATTAAAACAACTAAATCAAGTGCACACCAATGTTCACAGAGCCATTGGAACAGCACATTAAATAGAAAATTATGAAAACAGTAAAGTACAAAACGAACATCAATTGTGGAGGCTGCATCAATTCGGTAACTCCCTTTTTGAATGAATTGGACACTATCGATACATGGAAAGTTGATATTGATAATCCGGATAAGATTTTAGAAGTAAGTCTGGAAGATGAAAATGAAAACCCGGTTGTAGAAGCAGTGACGAAGGCTGGTTTTACTATAGAAAAGGTTAGCGATTAGAATAGACGTTGAAACAATTAAAATAAAAGTGATGGCTGTACCAAAAACAAAAAATGAGCTGTTTCAGCAAAGCCACTACACTTATCAAAAACTGTTTGGATTAATCGACTCCTTTTCAGAAGAACAGAAACTAGCAGAATTCCCACCTGAAACAATGAATCGAAACATTCGAGATGTTTTGGCCCATTTGTATCACTGGCATTTGATGTTTTTGGATTGGTACTCAGTTGGAATGAAAGGTGAAAAGCCTGAAATGCCAACTAAAGGATATTCATGGAAAGATACTAGAGAGCTGAATAAAGTCATTTGGGAAAAATATAATAATCACCAGCTTGAAGAAGCTAAGCGTTCTCTGGATAAGACCCATTCTAAGTTACAAGATATTATCAAAAAACATTCTGAAAAAGAGCTCTTTACGAAGAAGCGATATCCATGGACAGGTTCTTCTTCATTAGCTACGTATATTAGGTCGAACACCCTGAGTCACTACAATTGGGCACATAATCTGATAAAAAAAGCAAAGAAAAAATAACTGTCACAATACCGTGTAAAATCAATTGTTAAGCAAGCACATGTTCTGATAAGATGTATAACAAAAGCGGTTTGAGGACTTCTCAAACCGCTTTCGTGTAAAAACACTTTCTGGTAACTGGACCACCAATGTTTCAATTTAGAAGCGAAACTTAAATTGCCATTGATTTTCCTTTTTTAAGAATTAAGCGCGCAATCTAATGCCTCAGTTTCATTATCTTTAGTGTTCTATACAGGCAAGAGCCATTGGCTTCACAAATGGCAGCCGTACGTTGCATGATAATATTCAAAAAATGAAAGGAATCATATTCTTTACATTGCTATGTGCCACCTTCTTGCTCCCCAATACAGCGGAAGCTCAGATAAATGAAGACCGATTGGGGGCCTGGTACATGTATTTCTTCACTACTACTTTCAAAGAAAGTTCTTGGGGAATGCAGGGTGATGTTCAATACCGAAATTGGAACAATGCTGGAGATCTGGAACAATTGCTGCTACGTGGAGGAATAACCTACAAACCCGAGAACGCTGAGATCAAACTGACGCTTGGTTATGGAAACGTGACCACAGGCACGTATGGATCCAATAATTCAACAACCGCCGAAAGTAGATTTTATTTAGAAGCTTTATTCCCTGTTCAATTCGGTAATCGCTTCTATACCAACCACCGATTTCGCTACGAACAAAGATTTGTTGAGGGGCAAGATTTCAGAACACGTTACCGCTACAATATTTTTTTAAATATCCCCTTGAACAGCACAGAAATGGATGTGAAAACAGTCTTTTTGGCCTTCTACAATGAACTATTCATTAATGGAGAACGAAATATTGGGGATGGAAGAAATGTAGAAATTTTTGATCGAAACAGATTATACCTTTCCATGGGATACATACTAGAAAAAGGAATTAAAATTCAGTTAGGGGTTATGAAGCAGACCACCGACAACTGGAGTAAAAACCAGTTGCAGCTAAGCCTCCATCAAAAATTTTAGCATGTGGCAATAGACATTAAAGCGCATTGCAGCTACTTTTAGCCAATCGTCTCCTACAAGCAAAAAATAGCATGACAGAAAAATTTGAGCAATTAATAGAAAGATATAAATCAGACACTGAAAGTGTGTATAATACCTGGTTTGTGAACAATGATGAACGACTAAAGGCTTTTCGTTCTATCCGTAGGGGCGTTCAACAGGTCATTAATGATATTAAAGAGAAAAAATTCCCAAATGATTTTAAAGGGAGTTCCTTAGAATTTGTTCTATCCTGCATTGCTGAGCAGAAGCAAGTTTTTGTTGGCGTTGCTCATCCGTTTTATTGGAAGCCAAAATTGAGAATACCAGATATCTATGAAAACGAAGCAAATAAAATTGCCTTTGGACAATTTTTAGAGAATTGCTTTGACTACAACACAAAGGAGGAGACGATTATTAAGGAAATAATTAAACTCGATCAGCTAAAAATTAAGGGATTGGGGCCTGCTGTTGCTAGTATCTTATATTTTTTGCACCCGACTATCATCCCCCCTTTTAATACCGCAATTATCAATGGCTATAACGCACTATTTGAGGATAAAAAGAAACTGGGTTCTTGGTCAGAGTATTTGAAATTGAGAGAAACAATAATTGAATTCAATAAGAAATATAAGTCCTTATTGTCAAATGATTTGGGAGCGTTTGCCGGGCTGCTATTTGAAATCGGCTCAAACAAAATGATTATTGCAGGTAAGAATTTTATAACGGAAGAAGATAAAATCAAGTTTGAAAAACAAACCGCAAAGAGGCGCAAGGAGGTTGAAAATGAGCAACTCGAAATAGACTTGCATTCTGAAATGCAGTACCACCTCTTGAAAATAGGCAAGGAATTGGGCTATGACGTCATAAGTGCATCCAACGATCGGTCTAAATCCCATCAGGGTAAAAACTTTTCCTTTCTAAGTCTGCCCAGGTTCCCCAAAATGGATCTAAACAAAGAAACAAATAAAACGATTGAGCTAATAGACGTTGTTTGGTTTGAGAAAGACACAAAAACCCCCATTTGTGCCTTTGAAGTTGAAAAAAGCACGTCTATCTATTCTGGTATCTTAAGGTTGACTGACTTGGCCTATTCGTTTACTGAGGGCGAACAGCAATTATATATCGTATTGCCCGACAAAAGAGAAAAAGAAGTTTTGGTGCAGCTTTCAAGACCTTCCATAAAAAGCAGCCATGCAGCAATTGAATATATATTATTCTCAGATTTAAGAGAACATTGTGATGCGCTTTGCAAATTCGGAGAAAGCCACAATATTCTAAAGAAGATTTCGAAAGTGAGCAGTTGATGATGCCACCGGTTAGATTTCAGACTACAGGTAGGTGTTTGCTGTTCATTGAAGCGTCCTGTCCGAACCTCGTCAAATTTTAAAAATTATTTAGCTGGCAAGAATGCCCCCATTTCTTCTTTTCTTTGCTCAAAATTCAAAGCATGAGCCTCTCTACATTCGTCAAAATAAGCACAATCTCCAACCTGAGCGATGCGCGATACTGTGCCGGTATGGGTGTGGATATGTTAGGGTTTTGTTTCAACCCAAGCAATCCTGAGGCGATCTCTCCCGAACTCTTTCTGGAAATAAAAAATTGGGTAGCAGGTGTACGGTTTGTCGGCGAGTTTGGGGATCTTTCTGCTGGGGAGATTATTGATATTCAAAAGCAAATGCCACTGGATTTTATCGAGATATCCGATTTAGACCAGGTCGAAAAAATCGGACTGCTGGGTAAGCCGCTGATCTATTCGATGGAATTGACAACCGACAATGATGTGAGCAGCTTGGCCAGTACATTTTCCTATCTTGACGAACTTGTGGACTATGTAGTGCTGAATTGCAAAAATCCTGACCTATTCAATGCAATAAATCAGGCGGCCAGCTTTTATCACGGCAGACTCAAATTGATCCTTGCCTTCAATCTCAATGTTGACTCATTGGATTCGATCAAAGGGTACGCTGGCATTCAGCTCACAGGAACTGCCGAAGAAAAACCCGGCCAAAAAGACTACAATGAGGTAATGGATATGTTGGAGGCCTTGGAGGTGGATTGATTTGGGATACGGGTAGCTACGCGGGTTTGTGATTGAGATTTGGTCTTGATGGCACGAATTGATTGAAAATCTTCCAATCCAGCCTGTCAATTTTCTTCCTAGTGAGTACAAGTTGATTTTTGGACGTTCCAGGGAATTTGATTTGAGTTTTTATGATGCTTCCAATCTTTTCCTTTGTGAAATCAAAAAGGCATCAATGGCAACACTCGATAAAAAGTTGATTGTCGCTTGCCAGCAAGGTGGAATACAGAGGGTCTATATGATTTGGTGTGGATTACAAATGGAGGTTGTCGAAAAACGAAGATCGTGATAGACCGCATCCCGAAAATTTGTACAACTGAAATCAGCCCAATCCTAAATCAATTGCCCCACCCTTTAGGGCGGGGGATTAGGGATTCTTGGTTGTAAATCAGGGCTTTAGCCCTTTTCAAAAACAGAAATTGGGCTGAAGCCTTCATATGTTTCTGATGCTATATCTCGGCCCTAAAGGACGGAATTATTGCTCAAAAAAAATTGAGTGAAAACTAAATTACCCACAGTATTCCACATAGACCCAATACAGATTTACGAATAGTCTAATCTCCCAACCCAATCATCCACCTTCCTGTTCCAAAATGTCCTGATTCCCAGCGCATCAGCTGCTTCGATATTATCCCGCCGATCATCAATAAAGAGTACTTCCTCTGGCGTTAGATTTTGTTCTTCTAATACAAATTGATAGATATCGGCATTGGGTTTTCGCATCCTCACTTCGTGAGAATAATAAGCTTTGTCCACCAACGTATGAATACCTTCTATGCCGTGTGCATTTTGTAAATTTTTATCAAAGCTCTTCAGGTGGATCGAATTAGTATTACTCAACACGAATGTCGAATATGACTTCTTCAATTCTGCCAACCTGACGAGCCGGATCGCTGAAATATCACCAAGCAGCGAATTCCAAATTTGATCAAACTCCTCATCTCCAAGTTGGATTTTTAACAAACCACACACCTCCTTTCGGAAATCTGACTCACTCACCCCTCCTACCTCAAAAATTTTCAATACCTCTGAAGATACCAATAGCTGGTTCAATTCTGCCACCCCAAGACCTGAGAGCTCAGCCAGCCGATTAGCCGCTCGTTCATAGTGCAGATCGATCAGCACATTCCCTAAATCAAATATAATTGCCTTAATTCCTTTCAATTGTTCGCTCATAAAATTCCTCCGCTAATTCCGTTGCAAATTGATTAAGTTCGATCAAAATTAGACAACCATCCAATATGAAAATCAACATCCACCTGGCCTTACTTTTTTTTCTTTTTTCCGGAGCTGTTTTCTCACAAAAGCTCGACATGGAGCTGCTTAAAAATTTGAAACCCAGAAACATCGGCCCAGCAGGAATGTCTGGCAGGATCACATCCATAGATGTGGTAGAAGACAGCCCTGACATCATGTACGTAGGTGCAGCTTCTGGTGGCGTTTGGAAATCTACCAGCGGTGGAATCAAATGGGAACCCATCTTCAATGACCAAACGACTGCTTCTATTGGAGCCATTGCAATCCAACAGTCCAATCCTTCCGTAATCTGGGTAGGAACAGGAGAAGGCAACCCAAGAAATTCGCTCAATGGGGGTGACGGCATCTATCGTTCGTTGGACGCAGGGAAAACATGGAAGAAAATGGGACTGGCAAAAACACGTCATATCCACAGAATCATCATTCATCCCAATGATCCAAACACGATCTACGTTGGAGCAATTGGTTCGCCCTGGGGAGAACATGAAGAGCGTGGCGTCTATAAAACTACAGATGGAGGCAAAACTTGGAAGCGTATTCTTTTTAATAATATCCGAACAGGGGTGGCCGAGATGGTCATGGATCCCAGCAACCCAAACAAACTCATTGTGGCCATGTGGGAGCACAAGCGTGATCCTTGGTTTTTTAAATCTGGAGGGCCCGGTTCGGGAATCTATGTCACCTTCGATGGAGGGGACACCTGGGAACAGCGCACAGCTGAGGAGGGTTTACCAAAAGGAGAACTTGGTCGAATAGGCTTGGCGGTTGCTCCTTCTCGACCGAATATTATCTACGCCTTGGTAGAATCAAAGAAAAACGCACTCTACAAGTCGGTAGATGGTGGATTCAAATGGAAAAAAGTAGGTCAGGAGTTCACGAACAGAGGTCATCGGCCCTTCTACTACTCCGAGATTTACGTGGATCCTACCAACGAAAATCGTCTGTATAATGTATTCACCTTTGTCACAGTCAGTGAAGATGGAGGGAAATCCTGGAATGAACTCATGCCAGCCTATGACGTGTCCAACGGCGTACATCCTGACCACCATGCCTGGTGGATTCATCCCCAAAACCCTGACTTTATGATGGACGGAAATGATGGGGGATTGAACATAACAAGAGACCGAGGGGAAACCTGGCAGTTTGTAGAGAATCTGCCCGTTGGACAGTTTTATCATGTGGCTGTCGATAACGAAATTCCATACAATGTATATGGCGGCATGCAGGACAATGGCTCTTGGGCCGGTCCTGCGTATGTTTGGAAGGCCCAGGGAATCAGGAATCATTATTGGCAGGAAATCTCTTTTGGTGACGGGTTCGATGTACTGCCGGATCCTGAGAATTCGCGTTTTGGAATCTCTACTTCGCAGCAAGGCTATGCAGGAATTTATGATAGAATAACCGGTTATGTGGAAACGATAAGACCAACGAATCCAGCAAGCGATACCGAGCTCCGATTCAACTGGAATGTGGGGTTGGCTCGTGACCCATTTGATTCTAAGACCCTCTTTTTTGGAAGTCAGTTTGTACACAAGAGTACGGACGCAGGACAAAACTGGGAGATCATTTCACCTGACCTTACGACAAATGATAAGGAGAAACAAAAACAAGGTGAAAGTGGAGGACTCACGATGGATGCCACTGGAGCTGAGAATTACACCACAGTAATCGTGATTGAACCGTCATATGTTAAACAAGGAGTCATCTGGGTAGGAACGGATGATGGAAACGTACAGATCACTAAAGATGGTGGAGTCAATTGGACAAATGTTAACAACCTGCCTGGTGCACCCAGCGGTGTTTGGATTACCCAAATCAAAGCATCGAGCAAGAATGCCAGTGAGGCGCTGCTAGTCGCCAATGATTACCGAAGATTCAATTACGCCCCCTATGCGTGGCGTACCAAAGATTACGGTGTGACATGGACACGAATTGTGGATGGAAGTGATGCGGTGAGTTTTGCCCTGAGCATTGTAGAAGATCCCATTGAATCACGTTTGTTATTCCTCGGCACAGATGACGGCCTCTATGTAAGCATTGATGCAGGAGCGAACTGGACCAAGTGGGATTCAGAAGGATTTCCAACCACCAACGCCTATGATTTGGTTATTCATCCAAGGGAACATGATTTGGTTGTTGGTTCCTTTGGTCGAGCGTTGTGGGTGCTGGATGATATCAGACCCTTGCGGGAAATGGCTAAAAATGGAGGCTCCATTCTAAAAAAGAAGCTGCATGTTTTTGATCCTCCCGTGGGATACGTGTCTGGCAATCAAGAAGCAAAAGGTTCACGATTCGGAGGTGACGCCCTTTTCAATGGAGAAAACAGACATGGAGGAGCCATGCTCACCTATGTGGTGAATGTGCCAGAGGAAGAAAAGAATCCCGATAGTGATCGGGAGGACAATATAGGAAAAGGCAAGAAAAAGAAGAAAGGGAAAAAATCAGAACCTGAAGTAAAGGAAGACGAAGACAAAGAAGAAAAAATAAAATACGATTCAGTAAAAGTGGAAGTCTTTAAAGGAGCTGATTTGATGCGTACGCTGAAATGGAAAGCACCTAAGAAAAACGGGCTCCAACGAACTTCATGGAGGATGACTGAAAAAGGGTCTGCCGGCATGAGCAGAGAAAAGCGAAAAAGCAAATCAGAACCAAGTGGAGTCACTGTTCTACCCGGCATGTACAAAATGCGATTCACTTTTGGTGATCAAATGGATTCCACAGAAGTGGAAGTGACGTACGATCCTAGAATTGAAATGTCACAGTCTGCGATACAGGCCAAGTACGACGCACTCAAGGCACTCGAATCAAAGGCGGAGCTCGGCGGCCAGGTCGTGGATAGAATACGAGAAAGCATCAAAATTGCCACTGATATTAAAGGGGAATTGAAGAACAAAGACAAGGATGGATTCGAAGATCAGATCAAGCTGGCAAAAGAGACCATCGACACACTCAATACCATGATGGACAAGTTTGTCGGTGAAGTAGACGATCGACAGGGCATCACGAGACGACAAAATGAAAGTATTAGCAACTTCTATGGTTCGGCCTATTATTACGTTTCCAACGCGCTACATGCTCCAGGCGAAACAGAGAACAACCTCATCACAAAATTTGAATCAGAATTCACTAAAGCCATGGAGATGGTCAATGGCTACTTCAAAGGAGATTGGCTAACCTTCCGAAAGGCCGTTGAAAATCTGGACACCTCCCCTTTTGAGGATTATGACGAGATCAAGGAGTGAGTTTCACGCCGGAAATTTACACTGATTAATTTGGGAAGTGGGGAATTTGTTTGCCATCGTGAATTCAGCAGAGTTTAACATTTGAATAAAATAAGAAGATGCGTTAATTTGAAGAAAAGTTATCAAATGAGTACAACTCAGGTTTTTAAAGCTCGAATTGCTGGAGTGGCTGGCTACTGTTCAGGATAAATCAATAATTGAAGAATTAGCTAAGTGGAAAGAAGATCATCAGCGCATTAGCACAGAGCAATACAATAAGGAGCTAGATAAAGCTGATGCTGAAATAGATCGAGGAGAGTTTTGCGCGCAGGAGGAAGTGGAAAATTGCGCAAAAGAGTGGTGACAAAACCAATTATTGTTTGGAGCAAAGAGGCAGACTCGGCGTTAGAAAAGGCATCAGGAGAATATCCTCAGAATGCAAATAAGGTCAAAGAAGAAATTCTAGGCACTGCAAGAAAGCTTTGCGACTATCCAGAGATGTTTCCGATCGAAAAGTTCAAGATCGATAATCCAGGAAACTACAGGGCATTTGAAAAACACTCGTATCGCATTTCTTATAAATGTTCAGATCAAGAAATCAGGACATTGAGCGTGAGGTACTTGAAGCCAGAACCAAAAAGATACTAAAAACCCATAAAAAACGTACTCCCTCAACCCAAAGAAAATTGAAAAATATGCATTCGATACATTGACTAATGATGATAAATCAAGAACAGATCAAAATTTCTGAAAATAAATGCACCTTTCACCCTCCGAATGAACCTCACATAGTGGCAGGGTGTTAACTTTACATCACTAAACACAAAAAAAATGGACAACAAAACAAGAGTCACCCTATTTATTGTAGTTGCGATAGTCATCGTATTACTCACAGCCGGCAGCCGGATATTTTTTGTAGTAGACGCTACAGAAAGAGCCGTAATATTCAAAACTTTAAGCGGTACCTTAGAAAAAGACAATATCATAGGTCCTGGTTTTAATTTCACCGCACCTTGGAATAAGGTGTACAAATATGACGTTTCTGAGCAAAATGTCGAGGAAAACATGGATGTTCTCGTTAAGAACGGACTGAAAATTACTGTAGATGTAACCGTTCGGTTTCATCCAAAGTATGACAAGATTGGTGTCATTCAAGAAAACTTTCGTGGCGATTTCATCAACGTACTTGTCATCCCTGAGATTCGATCAACTGTACGACAAGTAATGGGTCGATTCACGGCTGAGGAAATTTATTCAACTAAGCGACCTGAAGTTGAATCAACAATTCAAAGCGAGGCTGAAAAAATTCTAGGTAAACCAGGTAATGAAATAGAGATGAAGAGTCTTTTGATTCGATCCATTCAGCTGCCCGAACAAATCAAAACGGCTATTGAAAGCAAATTGAAACAAGAGCAAGAAGCATTGGCTTATTCTTTCCGTCTTGATAAAGAAAAAAGTGAAGCGGAAAGAAAGCGAATTGCTGCCGAAGGTGAGGCAAAAGCCAACCAAATCATCAACAGCAGCTTAACAAATGCACTACTAAAAATGAGGGGTATTGAAGCCACGCAGGACTTGGCCAAATCGCCCAATGCTAAAGTGGTTGTGATCGGTAGCGGGAAAGACGGAATGCCATTGATTTTGGGCAATAACTAGTAGGAATTCTCTCCATCATTTAGTATATTAGTCACCTCACAAAACACCAAAAAAAGTCGGGAAAAAGATGTCAAAAACAGCCAATATTTCGATAGAAGGACAAGCGTATGATCTGCCCTTGATTGAAGGATCTGAAAACGAACAAGCAATAGATATCAGTAAGTTTCGCGGACAGTCGGGAGTAATCACGATTGACCCTGGGTTCAAGAATACAGGATCCACCAAAAGTGCCATCACGTTTCTAGATGGTGAAAAGGGAATCCTCAGATACCGCGGATATCCGATCGAACAATTAGCTGAAAAGTCATCGTTTCTCGAAGTTTCGTATTTGTTGATTTATGGGGAGCTTCCCGGCAAATTGGAGCTTGACAATTTCACTGCTGAAATTACCGGGCATACGATGGTGAATGAGGACATCAAGAAGATCCTTGACGGATTCCCTTCTAGCGCACACCCGATGGGCGTGCTAAGCTCACTGGTGACCGCACAGACGGCCTTCTACCCTGCCAGCCTGGATCCTAACAGATCACCTGATGAGATCAACATGGGAATTATCCGGCTCCTAGCAAAGATGCCAACCTTCGCCGCTTGGGCATACAAAAAGCAAAGAGGTCATCCGGTGATTTACCCAAACAATCAACTTGACTATTGTAGCAATTTCCTCAACATGATGTTTGGACTGCCTTCTACCGAGTATGAAGCTGATCCTGTGGTCACCAATGCACTGGATCAACTACTGATTTTGCACGCAGACCATGAGCAAAACTGTTCTACCTCTACAGTCAGAATTGTAGGCTCCTCGCAAGCCAGCCTGTACGCTTCTATATCCGCAGGTATCAACGCCCTTTGGGGGCCATTGCATGGTGGTGCTAACCAGGCCGTGATTGAGATGCTAGAGAATATCAAAGCTGATGGTGGAGACACCAAAAAGTGGATGGCTAAGGCCAAGGACAAAGACGATCCGTTCAGGTTGATGGGATTTGGTCACCGGGTGTACAAAAACTTTGATCCTCGTGCCAGAATCATAAAGAAAGCTGCCGATGGCGTTTTGGAGAAGCTCGGTGTGGTTGATCCGGTTTTGGATATCGCAAAAGGGTTGGAAGAAGAAGCGCTCAGCGATCAGTATTTTGTTGATAGAAAGCTATATCCAAATGTGGATTTCTATAGTGGAATCATCTATCGAGCACTTGGCATCCCTACGGATATGTTTACGGTCATGTTTGCACTTGGAAGATTGCCAGGGTGGATTGCTCAATGGAAAGAAATGAGAGAAAACGGAGAACCTATTGGACGACCAAGACAAGTTTACGTGGGCGAAACTAACAGAGATTATACAGATATCTCAGGTAGATAGTTCTAATTCAAAGGAGAATACAAAGCCTCAATCGTGAATATGATTGAGGCTTTTTTAGGCGATGGGTCTCACGCCTCCAACTCGGAATAGGCTCCATTTGCCCAAACGTGACAAGTCATTGCTTCTCGAAGTACCGCTGGCTTGAACATGGACTTGCCCATGAGCATGCGTCCACATTCCTGAATACCTTCAATAATGGATGGATGCGGGTGAATGAGTTCAGCCAATTTTTGAATCCCTGCGTCCATTGAGATAAGCAATGCCACTGCCTGAATAGCGCTAGATGCATGCTCTCCCACCACACGCATGCCAAGGATCTTCATGTCATCATCGTTGGTCACGAGGATTTTGATAAATCCTTCCGTATTTCTCATAGCCACTGCGCGTGGAATACATTTGTAGTCCAGACTCACCACTTTATATTCCAATCCTTCTTTTTGTGCTTGTATTTCGTTTTTGCCCACTCCAGCCACTTCGGGTTTCAGAAACATGATGGTGGAAATGTTTTCATAAATCAACGAGTCATCAGGCGATCCATAAATACTCTCAATGGCGTAGCGCCCTTCCAGTTCGCCTACATTCACCAACGAAATATCAGCTGTAATGTCCCCAATGGCATAAATATTCGGAACACTTGTTTGTGTGAGTTCATCCTTGATCCCTCGATTGTCCATCTCCACTTCTACTGACTCATCGAACAACTCTTCATGGTTCGGCACGCGTCCGACCGATACCAATGCTTTTTCTACTTGAAAAACTTCCTTGCGTCCATCGGTATATTCTAAGGTGTAGACCACATTTCCATCTTCAACATCCATTTCGATCAATCGCGAATTTCGGTGTATTAGCACATTGTTTGCCTCTAGATTCTTCTCAATCACCTTTACCACATCCGCATCCTCAAAGGGAAGAATGCGATCCCCCTTGTCAATCAAGTGAACTTTAGTAGCGCCAAAGTTTGAGAAGATCGTGGCGAACTCACAACCGATCACTCCTGCGCCGAGGATCACCATACTCCTTGGGAAATTCTCGAGATTACCCAGCCCCTCACTCGTGAAAATATGCTCTTCATCTATGGGAATATCCGGCAGTATCCTTGGCCGACTGCCTGTGGCGCACAAGATATAATCAGCATGAATTACCTGATCATCTTCTCCATTGTGAGCAGAAATTTGTACTTCGTTATTGCCAATCACCTTGCCTGTGCCATGCATGTACTCGAAGAGTTCATTCTCCATACTCACATTGATATTCTGCATGTGATGGCTAAGTAAATCGACACGTTCTTTCACTGCCAAGGCCACTTCTTCCTTCACACTTGCGTATGAAAAGTGCACTCTTCCGACATTCAAGGTCTCGTTATTTTCACGAAGCACACTTGCCTCCCTTGATAATTCCCACCAAGTTTTACTCCAAAGTGCCCCTTGATGAATACCAGCTCCTCCGAGCCTATTCTTCTCGATCAGAATGACAGATTTGTGAAAATCAATGGCGCGCATCGCAGCTGCATATCCTGCTGGTCCGGCTCCAATAATGCATACATCGTATTTCTTCATTTGTAATTGTCTGATTTCTTGTCTTGAAGCTACTTAAAATTCATTCAGGAGCAAAATTTCAGTGCTTATCTGACCTGTACTTTTGAACCAGGTACCTCAGCGATCGATAAGACTCAATCAATGATTCCTGCACTTCATCCATTGTCATCCATCGCACGTCAGTGATGCTTTCCATTTCCTCAGGCTTCATTTTCGAATCATCAAGACATGTCATCGCATACCAATTGGTCTTCTTCAGGATTCGTTTTTTCTTGTGCATATACGTGTGCCAAATAGCACCAATCTTTTCTCCTACTTCAACTTTTACATTCGTTTCCTCCTCTACTTCTCGCCCTGCACATTCCTTTTGGGTCTCTCCTTCTTCCATTTTTCCTTTCGGAATATCCCACTGTCCCTTTCTATAAATCATCAAATACTTACCGTCCTGCTCAACCATTCCCCCACCTGCTTCAATTAGAGTGAATTTCGATTTCAAGTATTCAATAACCTTCTTCTTCGATTGGCTTACTATGGTGATCATCGTCACTCGATTGAAATCGTCATTGGCCATTAGATCGAGTAATCTGTCAATGGTCTTATTAGTTGGATTATTGAGCAACACATTGTCAACGAGCCACTTAGGATTGATTGCTTCGGCGGATTCAAAAACTGCACTAAAACCATGCGTACTACCAGCGGTCTTCTTATTTGCAAAACACACAGGTATATCGTTAATAAATAATTTCATGTTTATTTCTCGTTCGATTATCAAGGCTGATTTACTTCTGCGAATACCTGCCGGCAGGCAGGTCTGCTCGCTTATTACCTTGATTATGAAAGACACAAACCTAGGAAATAACATTTTCTTACCTGTTTATTTCAAGCTATATTCCAATAAATTTGTCAAATGAAAATCACACTTTTTGATTCTGAACTGAGCAAAAAAATCGCACAATGTTTGCTGGATGTAGCAGCCATCAAGTTGCAACCCACCGATCCCTTCACCTGGGCATCTGGATGGAAATCACCAATCTATTGTGATAATCGGGTGAGCCTTTCTTTTCCCCAGGCAAGAATCGTAATAAAAAATGCGTTGGTTAGGCTTATTCAATCCCAATATCCGGAAGCAGAAGCGATTGCAGGAGTGGCAACTGCTGGTATTCCTCAAGGGGCTTTGGTTGCTGAGGCATTGGACTTGCCATTCATCTATGTTCGGTCCAAATCAAAAGGTCATGGGCTGGCCAATCAAATAGAGGGCAAAGTGGTGAAAGGTCAGAAAGTAGTCGTATTGGAAGACCTGGTCTCAACAGGAGGCAGTTCGCTGGCGGCAGTAGATGCACTAAATGAAGCAGGGGTTGACGTACTCGGGATGACGGCCATTTTCACGTATGCATTCGCAAAAGCCGAAGAGAATTTCTCGGAGAAAAATGTGAAACTAGTTGTCCTGAGTGACTATCCCACGCTCCTATCGATTAGCGATTTTGATGAAGAGACAAGAGAATTGCTAACTGCCTGGCGCACAGCACCAGACACATGGAAACAATGACAGACAAAGAACTGAACCTACTCCGCTTCCCGATTGGGAAATACAATCCATTGTTCGAAGTGACTGAAGAACTCTTGAATGAATGGATTCAAACCATTGAACAGTTACCATTCAACTTGCGGGATTTGGTGAGCGATTTCTCTGAAGAGCAATTGGCCAAGCAAGAAGGTTGGGTTTAAGAATACCGTAATTCCCTGAGCGTTGCATCTTCCGGTAAGTTTAACTTCGTTCAATGGAACAGATGGACAATTACCACAAAATCACTGAAGAGCCGCTAACCAGGGAGGAGCGGAAACAACTCAGAAAAGGGCTGATGTTTATTCCAATCTTCGTCTGTGTGAGTGGGGTCATTTTCTATGTGATGCTCTCTGCTGAGTCCGCGGATTCTTCTTTTATGCTGCCGTAGGTATGGCCTGCATTTTTTCAGTGGGCATCTTCTTTATTTCGAGAGTGATGATTCTGGACTTGAGAGAGGGAGTGAAAAATGTGCTTCAGGGAATTATAACTAGAAAGGAATCCTACGCCGAAATGCAAACGGCAACAGTGGAGCGCCAAATTGGGAGTACTTTCTTTATTTCGGTTCGTACAAATTGGCAGTAAACAAGGAGCAATATGACGATTATCTGGAAAATGATCTGGTAGAAATCAAACAGACCAAGTATGGCAAGACCATCCTGTCACATAGCGTACTCAAACGAAACGCAATTCAAGGAGACCTACTTCAAGAAGGACAGGAGCTTTCGAAGGAAGTAGAAACAAAATATCCAAAATGGATAAAATTTGTATTTATTGGCCTCTTTATCGAAGTAGTACTCTTTATGGTCGGTATTGCCTGATGGGCTTTTACTAATTCGGTCGACTAGTCAAAAGAGGTGAATTTATAATGATGGCCAACTCTGCACAAACAAGCAAAACCACAGTAGCACCGGCGCTTCCTGATCACTCCGATCACTAGCAAGCTCACCAATCATCAATGATCCTACATTCTGCTGACATATAGGCCAGTTCGCACATGCAATCATCCATAATGTTAGATGACGCTATTCAAGTGTTCAATGAATGGAGCAACTTCAATTTGCTGTAGTTGAGGCCTATCAAACATACGCTAGATGTTATGAGCTTTTTTGCCTTTTCAGTATTTTAACAATTCTATTGTTTATGATTTCTGACAAGTTCCAATTGTACAGTTTAGGATCAGTTGTACTGTAGAACTCGATAACAACAGCATCAAAGTCGCTGTGATATTTGGCAAAACTTTGGTATCCCGGAACCCAACCTGCGTGTTCATATTCATAAATTGAAGCATAAATTTCCTGTTCGCCCGGTTCGAACAATGACCCATCGTTCAACGCCCTTAGAAAAGTGCCGACATCTTCTGCTGTGGCCAACATGCCATGATCGTCAGTCTTTAAATCGTAAGGATGTCCGACATGATAGCCACTCATCACATCCTCTATATTCACTTCATTTAGCGAACCGAAGGTATTGTTAAGATTTAGTGGCTTTAGAATTTCTTCCTGAATGAATTGAAAGTTACCATAACCAAGTACATCATCCATTATCTTATTGATTAAAAGGTAATTCGTATTACAATATTCATAGTCTTCACCGGGTTCAAAATTGGCCGACTTGCCCATAATCAATGCAAGACTCTCTTCATAGGTCTCTGTTGGAGCTGCCCAAAAATTCGGAGCGTCCGTGAAATTGGGAATGCCGCTTCTATGCTGTATCATCAATCGCAAAGTGATTTTGTCTGAGTTTTCAATTCTTCCGACAAGTTCTGGTAAATAAACAGCGATTGTTTTATCTAGAGAAAGCCGTCCATCGGTTACCAATTTGGTAACAGCGACAGCATCATATAGCTTGCTTATACTTGCAATCTTAAATAGGGATTGAGGGTCGGCTGGTATTTTGTCTTTTCGGTCTTTCCAGCCAGCTGCATAAAACGCGGGTGGTTTGCCTGCTTCGTCTACATAAACAATCATTCCATCAAAGCCGTGATCAATGGCTTCATCTACCTGTTCCTGAACCGTAACAGGTAGTGGTAAAACCCAAGCCTTTACCAGTGTCCATGGTACGAAAAACATGGAGGTTATGGTGCCAATAAGCAATACTATTCTGAGTATTCGTTTTGTGGGTTTCTTTGTCATAGGATTTCGGGATTCCTATTTTTTATTATTTTGCTCATAAGCATTAGATGCTCATAAGCATTAGATATGGTGCGTGCGCTCACGCTTTCGAATATCACTAAAGTATCGAATTGCAGAGAAAGTTGAAAATGGCTCGAAAGCGCATTCGCTATACATTTTGTTAGGTTTTCGTGTTTTTCCGTTCTGGGTAATTCCTTTCGGTTTAGCACGGTGCGTTCTTGGCTGCCATAACTTTATTTATTATAGGTTATAATAATCTAATACTCTGTCTGATATTTCGTTTGCGATTTCTTCAATCGTGAAACTGGCGGTATTCAAAGCCAACATATCAGCTATGATTGGGCTGTATTTCAACACTTCATTTTTACTGATCTTATGCCAAATCGGAAGGATAACTTTTTCTCCGCTTACTTCTCGTGCAAAAAGTCCGTCCAATTCTCTTTGTGGCCACTCTTTGCTGAAAAAAGCTTCTGATAAAACGACAATCCCATATCGTGAGTTTCTCAGGCCATTATCAATAGAACGTCTAAGACTGTCACCAACTCTTAGCGTAAATTTTTCTATATTGATAAAAAAAACGAGAAGGAGGATCGTAACTATTTTCATGGTCAATCTTTTAAAATGCAAACTACGAAACTTTACGAATTCAAACAGCTTGCCATTGTCCTTTGTTCAGTCATGCCCTATCGCCAGTATTAAATAATCGCACTCATTTTATTGATTTTCGTATCCCTGATCAGAGCCAAGGTTTTTGCCATTGGCAGCATCTACAGCCAACTCATCACATCGTTCATTTTGTGGGTGTCCTGCGTGTGCCTTCACCCAATGAAATTTCACATCATGATCTTTGGCAGCAATCAAATATCGTTTCCACAAGTCAGGATTTTTCTTTCCTTTAAAATTCTTCTTCACCCAGCCGGCCAGCCAGCCTTTGGTCACAGAATCCACCACATACTTAGAATCAGACGTGACCAACACTTTCCATCCTGATTTCTTGATCGCCTCTAAGGCAACTATCACGGCAAGTAGCTCCATCCTATTGTTCGTGGTAAGTCGAAATCCATCCGAGAGTTCCTTTCGTTTGTCTCCAAACTCCATGACCACTCCATAGCCTCCAGGCCCAGGATTGCCGAGTGCCGATCCATCTGTATAAACCCTGATCATAGAAACCAATGGTTTTTAAATAATTTAATGGAAATGGAAAGCAAAATGATTCCAAATACCTTCCTCAGAATATTGAATCCTCCCTTTCCAATCACCCGCTCCAGCCATCCGCTGATTTTCAGAACAAGGTAAACAAAAAGTAGATTGACAATGATTCCGATCACAATATTCGCCTCATGAAACTCGGCTCTAAGTGAAATCAAGGCCGTCATAGTCCCCGCTCCGGCAATCAGTGGAAAAGCAATTGGCACAATAGATGCTGAACTCCCCGCCTCGGGATCTTGCTTGAATATCTGAGTACCCAAGACCATTTCCAATCCTATCAAGAACATGACAATAGCACCTGCTATAGCGAACGATCCAATGTCAATACCCAAAAGCCCCAAGATACCTTCACCTAGAAATAGAAAAATGATCATTATAAAACCAGAGACTATTGTGGCCTTGCCTGACTGAACATATCCTACTTTTTTCCGTAAGTCTATGACGATTGGCACACTGCCGAGGATATCAATCACCGCAAAAAGAATCAGTGAAATGGTCAGAATTTCTTTGAAGTCAAACATCTTTCGTGAATTTTAGCGCAAAGCTAATCGGGAAGAAATCAATCATAGAAATTTTAGCACCACTTTTGTAAGACCAACCGAAACCTATTCAATTATGAAAAATATAGTTGTTACTATTTCTCTTCTAGCAACCCTGGTCTCACATGCTCAGCCAGGTTGGAATTGGCCAGAAGGTGAAGCGATGTACAAACAGGCACAAGAAAAACAGGCGTATTACAAAGTGCTTATGGGGCAGGACAAATACGAAATGGCACTGGTACAACTCAAATGGCTGTACGATAACAACGCAAACCTCAACCCATCCATCTACATTGATGGAGTAAAATGTGTGGAAACAGTAATGAAATCCATTGAAGATAAAGTGCGTATAGCGCAACTTCAAGACTCTGCTCTTTGGATGTATGATGCGCGCATCGGGTATTTTGGAAATGAAGCCTCTGTTATGGATCGCAAAGCCCATACCGCATTCAAATATCATTATAAGAATCCGTCGAGGTATCCTTTGCTGATTGAATTGTATGATAAAGCTCTAGACTTGAATGGTGCAGGAATATCAAATTTCAACCTGACGCCTCCCATGCTGATTGCCAAGTATGCCTACGAAAGAAAGCTTGAAGAAATGCCAAGAGAAAAAGTGTTGGACATTCACAGCACACTCTCAAATATTATAGACGAAAAGGAGCGAGCTGGAAAAAGCATGAAAGACACGCGAGACAAAATTGACGCTTTCTTGAGTTCCATTGATGGACTGATTAGTTGTGATTACATCAAAAACCAACTCGTGCCACGGCTGGAAGAAAATCCTGACGATCTGAACACAGCCAAGAAAATTTTTAGCTATTCGCTTCAGGCGAAGTGTTCTGATCAACCCTATTTTATGCTGGCGGCCGAGACGGTTGGCCGATTCGAACCCTCCTACAAGTTGGCAGAAGTCTTGGGCAACAAATGGTATAATGCAAAAGAATATTCAAAAGCACTAGCTCAGTTCACTACGGCATCAGCCCTTGCTGCAAATGATCAAGATGCTTTTGAAGCATTAATGGGACAGGCAAAGTCAGCATCAAAATTGGGTCAAAAGTCTCAAGCCCGTTCATTTGCGAGAAAGGCACTAGGAAAGAAACCCGGAGCGAAGGAAGCCTATAATTTAATTGGAAATTTGTATTTCAGTAGTGCATCGGAGTGCAATGAGGGAAAAAGTAGAGTGTTAGATCGAGCTAGCTATTTAGCCGCATATGATATGTATAAGAAGGCGGGGAATACGGCACAAATGGCCTCTTCAGAGGGTCAATTTCCCTCTATTTCGGAAATATTTGAGGAAGGCTATGAAGAGGGGCAAATGATACAAACATCTTGCTGGATCAGCGAAAGTGTGAAACTGAGAAGACGCCCGTAAAGAGCAATCAAACTTCCAATAAAAACTCAATGGCCATTTTATAGCCGTCTAAACCCAGACCTATAAAATGGCCTTTGCAATTCGGGCCAACGTAACTCACCTTCCGAAAGTCTTCTCTGTCATGAATATTGGAAATGTGCACTTCCACCACAGGCGTTTCTATTCCCGCCACAGCATCGCCCAAAGAAACAGATGTATGCGTCAAGCCACCCGGGTTAAGGACAACCCCACATTTTTCGAATCCCACATCATGCAGTTTGTCGATAATCGCCCCCTCGTGATTCGATTGAAAATACACCAATTGATGATCGGCGAATGCTGACTTCAATTCTTCGAAGTACGCTTCGAAACTCTGTTTCCCATAAATCTCAGGTTGGCGTTTGCCTAGTAGGTTGAGATTGGGCCCATTTATGATGATGATTTTCATGATAATATTTTGTCCAATTTTTCAAGGTCTTGTCGATTATCCCGGAAAACTAGTATGTTAATGTCTGCTTCAGAAATCATATGAATTGAAAAATTTTCTTTTGCTAGTACGTACACATGCTGATCACTTTGAATTTTCTTTGCCTCCATGCGAATCTGCTAAGCAAATTCAGAAAATTCCTTACATCGGAAATGAGCATGAAACTGTAATTCCAATTGCCATTCTTGTTCGATAAAATTTTAGATTTTTTTTAAAATCTGATAAAGCTGTGGCACTCCAGATTATTGATTTTTCATCCATGAGTCAACTTCTCCCATCGCATCCTCATGCGAAATCGTATTGCCTTTTTTTACTTCAGAGAGAGCCTTGTCAAGTTTTTCCTTCAAGTAATCACTCAATTCATAATAATCCTCACTGTTCTTTAATAGACCATCGATTGCTAGCAGAGCATTTTTATCGTTTGAAGACTCAATCTGAGTCACAATCTCTTTTTTTAATTCAGCAATGTTCATTTAACTAAGATACGCAATTTGATGTTTAGTTTAGCCAAGTGAGCTGGGACACTTTCACACGGCAATTTAAGGACTACCTCAAACTTGAACGGTCATTAGCCGAAAATACCATAGAAGCCTATCTAAGAGATATTGCCAAACTACGTCAATTCCTTGAATTTGATGAAGTGGAAATCGGCCCGACGAAAGTCACCCAGACAAACCTCATAGGATTTATTGGTTTTATCAACGCTTTGGGCATGTCTCGCTACTCACAAGCACGGATGGTTTCGGGGATTAAGGCATTTTACAAATTCCTTCTCTACGAAGAGCTGATCATTAAAGACCCAAGCGCGCTTCTCGAAACCCCAAAACTGGGCCGCAAACTCCCCGACACCTTAGATTTCCCAGATATAGAAACTCTCTTTTCGGCAATTGACCTTTCTACTCCGGAAGGCACCCGCAATCGAGCCATGCTTGAGACCCTCTACAGTTCGGGTCTTCGCGTCTCAGAACTCATCACGCTAAAGATTAGCCATCTTCACGAGGACATTGGCTTCATCCGAGTGCTTGGAAAAGGAAGTAAGGAGCGACTTGTCCCTATCGGAAAAGAGGCACTAAAGCAAATCAAACTATACCGTGATCATGTTCGCCTACATGTAAATGTGAAACCAGGGTTTGAGGATCACCTTTTTCTCAACAAAAGAGGAAAAGGACTTTCTCGAGTAATGGTCTTCATGATAATAAAAGACTTAGCTAAACTAACTAACTTGGAAAAAAATATCAGTCCGCATACGTTTCGTCACTCATTTGCCACCCATCTCATTGAAGGAGGGGCAGACTTACGAGCAGTGCAGGAAATGCTAGGTCATGAATCGATCACTACGACTGAAATTTATACACACTTGGATAGAGACTACTTGAAACAGGTAATTACAGAATATCATCCCAGAAGCTAATGTACAAGCTCATCAAACCCTTCCTATTTATGATGTCGCCTGAAAAGGCACATGGTTTCACAATCAAGATGTTTAAAATTTTAACCAGACTCCCTGGAATTGGAGGTATGATCCGAAACTCCTACTCCTACGAACATCCTGATTTAGAAACGGATGTGCTGGGTCTGAAATTCAAGAATCCCGTTGGATTAGCTGCTGGTTTTGATAAAAATGGAGATTTCATTCATGAATTTTCTTCTCTTGGATTTGGGTTTATCGAAATAGGAACCATTACCCCACATGCGCAGGATGGCAATCCAAAACCACGCCTCTTCAGATTACCAAAAGACGAGGCACTCATCAACCGAATGGGATTCAATAATCGAGGAGCAACGACGGCCAAGCACAAATTAAAGAAACGCCCAAAAGGCATTATCATCGGCGGAAATATTGGAAAAAATAAAATGACGCCAAATGAAATGGCCATTTCGGATTACCTTATTTGCTTCAAGGAAATTTATCCTTACGTAGATTATTTGGTATTGAATGTAAGCTCACCCAATACACCCGGATTGCGAAATCTACAAGACCAAGAGCCGTTAGAAAAGCTACTTACAGCCATTGTCAAGGCGAATAAAATGAAACCATTGGCTAAACCAATTCTGCTAAAAATAGCTCCAGACGTGACAGACAGCATGTTGGACGACATCCTGGAAATTGTCGAAAGAAAAGGTGTAGATGGCATCATAGCCACAAATACTACGATAGGTCGAGAAGATCTTCAAACCTCGAAAGAGGAGCTTAATAAAATCGGAGAAGGTGGACTAAGCGGAAAGCCGTTGGCTAACAAATCGGATTACGTGATCAATTTCATCCGTTCTCGAAATCGAACCCTGCCAATCATTGCAGTAGGCGGTGTGATGACCTCAACGGATGCGATCAGAAAAATTGAGGCTGGTGCTAATCTGGTGCAGATTTATACTGGTCTGATTTACAAAGGCCCAGGATTAATCAAAGAAATTAATGAAGAGTTGGTGAAAAGAGAAACGCTGCGGAAATCAGCCTACTGACACTTCAAAACTCACTTGAAGTCATTCGATTCCAGTCATTTCAAAACACTAATCCCAATTACCCCTGCCCTTCCTTGCTCTGCGAATTGATGTAATTCAAGAATTCATTTTTAACATGCTGATCTTTGAATTTTCCCTCAAAAAAAGCCGTGCCTGTTCGGCTATTTGTATCCCCCACTCCACGAGAAGAAACACACATGTGCGTAGCATCCATCACGATGGCCACATCATCCGTCTGGAGTATTGATTGCATTTCTCTTCCAATCTGAACGGTCAGCCGCTCTTGCACTTGTGGTCGTTTGGCAAAATATTGGACAATGCGATTGATCTTAGAAAGACCTATCACTTTTCCACTTGAAAAATAGGCCACATGCACTTTGCCATAAATAGGCACAAAATGATGCTCACAATGTGAATAGAAAGTGATGTCCTTCTCGACCAACATCTGGTCATAATTGTACTTATTGTCGAAAAGACGGGCGACTGGTTTGTTGTCAGGATTCAGTCCCGAGAACACTTCTTCAACGTACATCTTTGCCACTCGCTTTGGCGTACCTTGCAAACTATCGTCCTCCAGATCAAGACCGAGGATGTGCATGATCTCCGTGAAATGCTTTTCGATCAATTCGATTTTTAATTCATCGTCTTTCTCAAAGGCGTCAGGACGCAATGGCGTTTCGGCAGAACCTCCTACATGATCATCCCCAACATCCTCAGGCCGGATATTCGACAAAATTTCTTTCTGTTTCATAAAGTGTAATTTTCATATCCAGGTTGACATCAACATGCTCCCTCATGATAGTATAGATGACCACAACAATGTTCTCTGCTGTAGGGTTCAAATTTTTAAATTCTTCAACATCCAAATTTAGATTCTTGTGATCAAATTTTTCGGCAACATGGGTTAGCATGAGCTCGCTCAGCTTCTTCATGTCATATACAAATCCCGTGTCCGGATCAATTTCTCCCACTAAGCGAACCACGAATTCATAATTGTGTCCATGCCAATTTGGGTTATTGCATTTTCCGAAAATTTCATCATTCTTCTCGTCGCTCCAATCCGGATTGAACAAGCGATGAGCGGCATTGAAATGCTCCTTACGATAAACGGCTACTTTCATAATTCTAGCAAAAATACATTCTTGAGAACAATCCGACTTTATTCTCAGTTGATCATTATCAAATCAACCGTTGCTATATACTTTTGCCAATCGAAAAGCATCAAGAATAAAAAGCCACTGGTGGCATGACCTACGAGCAAATAGAAGAAAAAATTTATGGATACAAGGAAGAAGGAAAACACCTTTTCACTACTTCCTCCTTTCAGACCCACAGTTTGGTGATGTTGCACATACTCAGCAGGATCGACCGATCTATTCCTGTTTATTTCATCAACACGGGATATTTATTTCCTGAGACGGTGGCCTTCAGGGACGAAGTTGTTAGCCAATTCGGTTTGACAATTGTTGATCTCAAACCTGACACGCCAAAATACTTGCAGCGCGAACCAAATGGCAAACTGATGTTCACAACCGATCCTGATCATTGCTGCTATCTGAACAAAACGCAACCCATGGAATCGGTCTTGGCCTCTCATGATGTTTGGATCAATGGTGTGCGGGCGGATCAAAGTACGGTAAGGAAAGCTATGAAGGTGGAGCAAGCTGCTCCATTCGATTCGCTTCGCTTTCACCCCATGTTAGACTGGGACAATCGGCAAATATTCACATACATCAAGGAGTATAAGCTGCCCCGCCATCCGCTGGATGCACTCGGGTATGCCAGCATTGGGTGCGAGCCATGTACACGAAAACCTGATCTGGAAATGCAAGAAAGAGAGGCCCGGTGGTTTGGATTGAATAAAGTGGAGTGTGGTCTACATACGGATCTAATTGAAAAATAATTAACTGGCCAATCAGTTGCCTATCGAAGGACTGTGAGGCCGGAAATGAATGGTCGTATTAATATAAAAGCTAGCTACAGCGACAGCTGCCTGCATTAGGCAGGTTTGCGAAATATTATCTTATGAAAATACTAATTACAGGAGGGGCGGGATATATTGGCACCAAACTCACAAAGATTTTACTGGCGCAGGACGAGGTAGAAGAAATCTTGATTTACGATAATCTGAGCAAAGGGCACAACAATTTTTTCTTAGGGGAAAATTTTCAGAATGGCCATAAACTTCGTGCGGTTCAAGCAGATATTCTAGACTCACGTCAGTTGAAAAAATGCCTCAAGGATATTGATGTGGTTTTGCATCTTGCTGCGAAAGTAACCACCCCTTTTGCAAATGCTGATCCACACTTCTACGAGCAAGTCAATCATTGGGGTACTGCTGAGGTGGTCTATGCTGTTGAAGAAAGTGATGTGCAGAAATTCATTTACCTGAGCAGCACGTCAGCTTATGGTGCAAGTACAGCGTTGGTGCATGAATCAAGCGAACCCAGCCCTCATACTTTCTATGGAATTTCTAAAAAACGAGGTGAAGAGCATACCCAGCGCTTAGCTCAAAAAATGAATAGTCTAGTTCTTCGAGCAGGAAATGTCTATGGATTTTCTAAAAGTATGCGCTTCGATGCGGTGATCAACCGCTTCATGTTTGATGCCAATTTCGCCAATCGTATTCAGATTTTTGGTACAGGAAAACAATCGCGTGCTTTCATACACGTGGATTATTTGGTAGACAGTTTGATAAAATCCATTCTAGAAGAGATTCCATCGGGCACGTATAATCTCGTGGATAAGAACCTCCAAATATTCGAAGTGGTAGATGTACTGAAAGAAATTTATCCAGACCTGGAGTTTCTCTTTTCAAATCAACACATGAACCTTAGAGAACTAATGGTGAACCGAGACTCTAAAATCTATGATCATATCCAAAGATATTCGTCGCGTTCACTAAAAGACGAACTGGTTGAATTTAAGAAAAGGTTTGCATTCTGAAACGGGGACTGGTAATTTTGCGCATATTTATTGTAAATTTACTGATATGAGGAATTATGAAAAACCAAATGACATAGGAATCGGACTTGTGCTGGAGGCTCAGGCTGAATATGGCATGAGCAAGCAAAGCATGGCAAAAGTGTTAGGCGTTTCTGACAAGACATTTTACAATCTAATGAAATTAGATACGCTTGATAAGAATCAATCCGATCGGTTCACCTATATCCAAAACATTCTCAAAGAAGGCACATCTACCTTCAATGGATCAGATAATTTTCGAGATTGGATGCATACTGAGCAGCCTACCTTAGGTGGTGTCAAGCCAATTGATATGATGGCGTCAATCACCGGAGCACATCAAGTATTAATGGCTATTTCAAGTATCAAACATGGCATTTTCGCTTGATTGTTTATAGAATCGTAAATCCAGATTATGCACATGACCTTTCTGGAATAGGTGCCTCACTCTATGGTGGTCGGTGGAATCAAACTGGGCATCCCCTACTCTACACAGCGGAGACTTCCTCTCTGGCCATTCTGGAATTCTTGGTACACTTGAAGGGCGTAAAAGGGAATCTCAAATACAAATTGCTCACCATCGACCTAAACTCAAATGATATTGCGGACGTAAATTCATTGCCTAAAAACTGGACCAACGAAATGAGCCTAACACAAGATGTTGGAACGAAATGGATCAAATCCATGTCGAGCGTAGGCCTACGTGTGCCTTCGATCCACAATCCGCTTGAGTCAAATATTTTGGTTAATCCAAGACATGAAGGTTTTAACCCGAAGATTGAACGATCAGGCTGGTATTGGTTTGATGGACGATTAATTCCCGGCATGGCCGAAGCGAATAAATGAAAGAGCTGAAGCTGCCGCCAATTGATGCAAACATCAAAACTGAGAATGGGCAAACTTTCATTTATGATTCCATTCGCAAAAAGTATTTGGTGCTTACTCCAGAAGAATGGGTGCGTCAGCATTTTATTCAATTGCTCACCAAGCATCTCAATTACCCATCAGGACTTTTTCAACTTGAACGACAACATGAATATTTCAAATCAAAAAAACGGTCTGACATTTTGGTGATGGATCAAAAAGGGAATCCGTTTTTATTGATAGAATGCAAGTCCTACGATGTGAAGATTAATCAAAGCACACTTAACCAAGTGGCTATGTACAACAAGACCATTGAAGCACCATTTATCGGAGTGACCAATGGAATACAGCACTTCGCATGGGAATTGGTTAATGAGGAATACGTTCAGCTAGCAAATTTCCCAGCCTACTCGCTTTGAAGAAGTACCTTCCAGGCACTTTCCACCTCACCTCTATCCAAAAAGATGCTCGCCAACTTATGCAACTCTCCTGATAGCTGATCCGGATCACCGGTAAGACCTGTGAGTATAGCTTGAACTTCCGGCTCTGTACCAAACGCTGAAACTTCCCTTTCCGTAGGCATTTGTTCAATGTTTCCAAGTTTCCCCAAGTCATTGCCTGTAAGAATCGAGCTATTTCGAATTGCTTTTGGCAATTGATCAACTCCGATTCCCTTTGTCACAAGAGGCTTGGCTACTTCAAAAGCATCCGTCTTCGCTCGTGTATACCAGTCGCCCCCCATCCTGGCTACCAGATCAATCTTCTGAGGATCAATCTTCCTATCTGAGTCCAGTATGCCATCAGATACATGCATCATCACTACTTCGCAAATGACCAAATTTCCGGCACCTCCCTGATCCCCCAATTCCTTCACTTCTTTCACCACGCACTCAAACGATACCGGAGACTCCTTCACTCGGGGTGCCTTCACCAAATCAGAATCCACTTTGGTAAATCCTGACTTTATGAATTCATCTACTCCTTTTTCGTATTCTGTACTTGCCAGCGACATCTGTTCTACCATGTCATAACTCACGGCATTGATGACCACCTCAGCATGCTCCTTCACATTTTCATAGGTGTGTTTGGTCGTGTTGTCTCTCCCTCTTCGTGCAGGTGAGAAAACTAGAATCGGTGGATTGGCACTGAACACATTGAAAAAACTGAACGGACTCAAGTTTACATTTCCATCCTTATCGACGGTGCTAGCAAACGCAATCGGCCTTGGAGCCACTGCTCCCAATAGTAGTCCGTGTAGCTTAGAAACAGCCGTTTGTTTTGGATTGATTTTCACTTAAGACAAATAAAATAATGTAGAAACATAATGACTGCAAACCAACCCTCAGTATCTCTTATTCAATATCTCGCTATAAATAATGGCCTTTCGAGCACTATCCGTCGTTTGAAGTCCTTCGCGAATTTCATCAGCGATGGTCGACTCTGCTTCTACTTCCAATCCTTTGAACATTTTCTTAGAAACGTAATCATCATCAGGCTCAAATTTATGATCATGACCATATCTAGATTCGGCAGCTCTGGCGACTGACTCCTCATAAATTCGTCTGGACTCATCATCTGCAAAATGGCGAATACGCTCTTTCTTCTCTTCCTTTGGCTTCTCAATACCTGACTCAGGTTCATACTCCTCAACTTGCTCAGGTTCTGGAGTTTCCTCCGCTCTTCCCTCAGTGATTTCCTTCAACAAATCCTCAAAAGAAACCGATTTTTTTTGTTGCTGAGGTCGGCTTGATTCAGCTGGTTTCGACGCTTGATGCTGTGGTTGATTTTTCTTTTTCTTCTTTCTGGTGAGGAAATAGATGACTGCTGCAATGATGTAAAACCAAATCTTATTGTCTTCCATTGTTTCTTATGATTTGTGGACTAGTTGAATGATGTAAACTAGTTGATCGTATTTAAGGATACTCATCCAGCCATCTCAATTTATTAGGTCAAATTTAGCTTTTTATCTTCTCTTCAAAAAACTTCAAACTGTGGATATCTTGAGGATAAAGTTTGGAATTAAAATTCTAATTTTGTCGGCTTCCATTTTGAGAATTTTTTGTACTGATTAACAAATTAACTACTCCACTAGTCACGATTAAAAGATGCAGCTAACCAAGCTAGAAATTAAGGGCTTCAAGAGTTTTGCAGATCGAATTGTCATCAATTTTGATGATGGTATCACGGGTATCGTAGGGCCAAATGGCTGTGGCAAATCCAATGTGGTGGATGCTATCCGGTGGGTGCTTGGTGAGCAGCGCTCCCGTGTACTTCGCTCTGAGAAAATGGAAAACGTGATTTTTAATGGTACGAAAGCACGAAAACAAACACAGCTAGCGGAAGTATCCCTAACTTTCAACAATACCAAAAACCTTATCCCAACCGAATACTCACAAGTCACCATTACCCGTCGATACTATCGTTCTGGTGAAAGTGAGTACATGCTCAATGGAGTCGCCTGCCGACTCAAAGACATCAACAATCTTTTTCTTGATACAGGAATCTCGTCCAATACCTACGCCATCATTGAATTGAAGATGGTAGATGATATTTTGAATGACAAAGACAATTCACGCCGGACACTATTTGAAGAAGCCGCAGGGATTTCCAAATTTAAGATTAGGAAAAAAGAAACGCTGAGAAAACTTGGAGACACGGATGCGGATCTGGATCGTGTGGAAGATTTACTATTCGAAATTGACAAAAATCTTCGTTCGCTTGAGCGACAAGCCAAGCAGACCAAGCGCTACTACGAGATAAAAGACGAATACAAAAACTCAAGTGTGGCTCTAGCCCAGAAATCCATTCGCAATCAGCAGGAGGTTTTTGAGAACGTCGAAAAGCAGATTGAGAGTGAGACCGATAAAAAAAACAACTTCAACGCACATCTAAAAGAACGAGAATCGGCCATTGAAAAATCTAAAGCTGAGCTAATCACCAAAGAAAAACTCCTCTCCTCTTGTCAAAAGGAACTGAACGAACATGTGAGTAAAATCCGACAATACGAGAGCGACAAGAAAATAAAGAACGAACGTCAACGGTTTCTTAATGATAAGATCGACAACCTAAAAGAACAAATTTCTCAGGACAAACTGAGCAACGAGCGAGCAGCATTCTCGCTTGAAAGTTTGAGAAAAGAAGACGAAACAGCCAAGACCATTCTAAAAGAAATCCATTCCAGACTGGGATTTCTTAGAGAAGGGTTTGAGCAGCAAAAATCAGTAACTTCTGAGGCGCAGTTACATCTGAATGAATTGAATACGTCGTTTTCGACCAAGCGAGATGATGTTTTCAACTGGAGCAAGGATTTGGAGATCAAGGACATACAGCTCAAGTCCATCCAGGGGGAATTGAGTAAATCGCAAGAAGACTCCAGCTCACATTCAGCGAATATTCAAGAATTTGAAACCCGGCTAGCTGAGATCACAAAAGAAAAAGAGCATAAGACACAGGCATTTGACAAGCTCAAAAACGAGCAAGACAAGGTCTCTGAAAAACTAGAAAGTATTCAACAGCAAGTTGATCTCATCCGCGATGAACTGACTCAAATCAATCGCCAACTAGATGCAAAGCAAAACGAATATAGCCTGACCAAATCATTGGTAGATAATCTGGAAGGATTCCCCGATGCGATCAAATTTCTAAAGAAAAGTGAGGGCTATAAAAATGCTCCACTGGTCTCGGACGTGATCACTTGCCCGGAAGAGTACCGTATTGCCATTGAAAATTTCCTAGAACCCTACATGAATTATTATGTGGTGGAGACTAAAGAAGCGGCTCTAAAAGCGGTGAATTTGTTGAGCGATGCATCCAGAGGTCGAGCCAATTTTTTTGTTCTTAATCAACTAGATTCATTTCACAATTCTTCGGACTTGATGCTCGCTGGGGCAACTCCGGCCACCGAGGTGATCGAGTATGAAACCAAGTACAAAAAGCTCATCTCGCACTTGCTGCACAATGTATTCATCTATGAAGGCTCTGCTCCAGAAGTATCCCCAAAAGAGGATGCAGTTCTCATCGAGAAATCCGGAACGGTGACCCAGCGAAGATTCAGCATTTCTGGAGGGTCGGTCGGGCTCTTTGAGGGAAAGCGAATTGGCCGTGCCAAAAACCTGGAAAAACTCGCTGAGGAAATCAAGAAATTGCAAAAAAAGCAAGCCTCCACAGACGTCAGCCTCCACGATAAACAGCTAGAAATCAATCAGTTAAAAGAAGCTTCAAAACTGGATGAACTGGATCGACTGAAAGAAGAGTTGGCACAGATTAGCCAAATGCATGTGTCCATTCACACCAAACAGGAACAATTCACCGAAATGCTGACCTCCTCCAAAACTCGACGTGAAGACATGCAGACGCAAGTGCTGGAATTGGAAAAAGAACTAGCTGACATTCGTCCAAAACACGCCCAGGAATCAGAAAGTCTTCAGACCCTTGAAACAGAAGTCAAGGGAAAAACCATTGAAATGGACTCCCTCAACGAACTACTTGGGCAGAAATCCACGGCATTCAATGAGGAGAATGTCCTATTTCATCAGCAAGAGAACAAGGTAAATAGTGTCTCACAGGAGATTACTTACAAACAAGAAGCATACGACAGTAGCCTCCAACGCATCGAACGGAATCAAGCAGATCAACATCAGGCAGAAGCCAATCTTAACGAGCTGGTGAAGAAATCTTCAGAAAGTGATGATGCCCTCGTGGGCATGTATGAGGAAAAAGAGACGTACGAAAAGGTGGTCAACGAAGCAGAAAAAGAATATTACGAAGCTCGGGGCAAGATAGATGAGGCCGAAAAAAGCCTGCGAGAAATACAACATAACAGAGCGTCCATTGACACCCTATTGATGGAACTCCAAGCAAAACGAAGCGAATCCCAGCTTCAGTTGCAATCCGTTAAAGATCGGCTGTCTGTGGAGTTCGATGTAGAGCTTGACAAACTAAAAGGAGAAATAGCCGAGGAGTTCGTCAAGATGGGAGAAGACGAACTACGATCGAAAGTTGAGCGGTTGAAGGAACGAATGGAAAACATGGGGCCGATAAATCCCATGGCCATGGAAGCGTACGAAGAAATTCAGGAACGGCACGTGTTCATCACTACGCAGAAGGAGGATTTGATAAAAGCCAAGGAATCTTTGATGCAGACCATCGCTGAAATTGACGAAGTGGCTAAGCAAACTTTCATGGAAGCTTTTGACAAAATCCATGATCACTTTCAGCGTGTATTCAGAACCCTTTTTACTGAGGAAGATGATTGTGACTTGAAACTCACCGATCCAGAAAACCCCTTGGAAAGTTCGATTGAGATAATCGCAAAGCCAAAGGGCAAACGACCGCTTACGATTAACCAATTATCTGGTGGCGAAAAAACCCTAACGGCAACTTCTCTCCTCTTCTCAATTTATCTTTTGAAACCTGCTCCATTCTGTATTTTCGATGAGGTGGATGCCCCACTGGATGATGCCAATATTGATAAATTCAACGAGATCATTCGCGAGTTTTCCAAAGACTCTCAGTTCATCATCGTCACGCACAACAAGCGCACCATGGCCAGTACAGATGTTATTTATGGGATCACTATGCTGGAACAAGGAATCTCGCGAGTCGTGCCAGTGGATTTGCGGGAACTGGCTTAGGAGAAAAATGAATTAATTTGGTATATAGCGTAGGTAACCATTCAATTTTCAAATAAATTCTAACCGCTACCATGAAAACCACCATCTTAACAGCCCTCATACTGATAATCAGTTATTCAAATGCTACTTCGCAGGTCACGGAAAAACTATATGATCCGGAGGCCAATGCAAATCAACAAATTGAAGAGGCATTAATAAAAGCCACAGAGGAAGGAAAGAATGTGTTTATTCAGTTTGGTGGAAATTGGTGTGGATGGTGCTACAACTTCCATAATTTCTGCAAAAACGATAAGGAAATATCAGATTTAGTTTCTAAAAACTACGTGTCCATCAAACTGAACTATAGCAAAGAGAATAAAAATGAGGATATATTAGCCCGGTATGCTAACCCACAGCGCCTTGGGTTTCCGGTTTTTATTATCCTTGATTCGAAAGGAACCCATCTTCACACACAAGATTCTGCCAAACTCGAAAAAGGGACAAGTTACAGCAAAGAAAAAGTGGTCAACTTCTTCCAGAAATGGTCACCAAAATAAAGTGGCTTAGAAGAATTGAATCTAGGGATGGTTTATAAAAGCTCGCATTAATTAGGGTCTGCTGAGAAACTAAAACCAAGGCGAAATCTATAACTCCATATTACCAAGGGTGGATTTTTAGCATATTGCTAATTTTAGGTGTACACAAAAATGGCAATTGTACTAAAAACCCGTGCACATTAGTGGTATGGATCGGCCTCATGAAAATGGCGTTAAGAAAATCCGCTACACTGCCGACAAAAATACACCATTGCCCGAGCAGGCTGGTGCGGCTGGAAGTTTGGTGGATTTTAGGCATTGGAACGGATTTTTAGACTTTTTCATGCAGCCTTGATTTACTCATACGCACTACCTTGCTAACGATCCCTCATGAACCTTCGGTTTCTTTGCATACTTTCTGAATCAAGACAGAAAGTAGGCGCCTGCCCGGCTTTAGGGCAAAACAGAATAGTAAAACAACTTGAGTTTTTCAGCAGACCCTAATTAAGAATCAAATTCGGAATGATTATCTTACATGCAAACCACACCACACCACACCACACCACACCACCATGAAAAATGCCTCTCTTCCTTTCTTCGCCTTGTTCATCTTATTCTTTAGCTGTAGTGCCCAAGACAACACCGAATGGCAAATAAAAATGGCCACACAGGCCGCTCCTGAAGACATGCGCGAGGGAGCTAAAGTGTTGGGATTCGACGAAGATGGAAATGTGATCACCTTGCGGGAAGGCACCAACGAAATGACCTGCATTGCCGATGACCCAAACAAGGACGGCTTTAATGTGGCCGCTTACCAAAAAGACCTTGAGTCATTTATGCTAATGGGTCGTGACCTCAGGAATGCAGGTAAAAATCGACAAGAAATTTTTGATGCCCGAGCTGCGGCTGTAAAATCAGGAGAATTAAAAATCCCTCAAGGAAGTATTTTATACATTCTCACCGGAGAATACGACCCAGAGGCAGACACGCTCAATAACCAATATTTGCGCTACGTAGTTTATATTCCTTTTGCTACGCCAGAATCGACGGGATTGCCCTTGAAGCCAACAGCTCCTGGCAGCCCATGGATTATGGATCCGGGCACGCATCGTGCGCATATCATGATTAATCCACCAGCAAATTAGGCCTTCGACAGAACTATTTATACCCCGAAAACGAGTCCGATCAGCTTCTTTCGACAAAATAACCATTGACCAGTCGGAGCAATATCTCTTTCGAGTAAGTTTGCTTCTTGACCAAAATGTGAAATGAAGAAGATTGCTGTATTTACAAGCGGTGGAGATGCCCCTGGAATGAACGCCTGTGTTCGCGCTGTGGTGCGTGCAGGGCTGTACAAAGGACTTGATGTTTACGGTATTCGCTACGGATACAATGGCATGATCGAAGGGGACATTTATCCGATGGCCTCTTATGCGGTTAGCAATATCCTTCAGCGAGGGGGGACCATCCTGAAGTCGGCTCGAAGTGAAGGATTCTTAACAAAAGGAGGTAGAAAAAAGGCCTTTGAACAGTTGAATCAGAAGAACATTGAGGGGATTGTAGCGATTGGGGGAGATGGAACCTTCACAGGAGCGAAGATTTTTCATGAAGAATTTGGCATTCCAATCATCGGCGTTCCTGGTACGATCGACAATGATCTATACGGCACGGATTACACCATCGGATTCGATACGGCTGTAAACACCGCTCTCCATGCGATTGACAATATTCGAGATACAGCAAACTCACATGATCGTGTCTTTTTTATAGAAGTCATGGGTCGACTATCTGGCTACATCGCACTGCATTGTGGGATAGGCAGTGGCGCTGAGCTGGTGATGGTACCCGAAACAAACACCACAATAGAGGATGTAATTGGGACGTTGGAAAAAGGACGAGATAAATCCAAAACATCAGCCATTGTGATTGTAGCCGAAGGCGATGAACAAGGCAATGCGCACGAAATAGCAGCCAAAGTAAAAGCCAAGTTACCCAAGCTGGACATTCGCGTATCTACTCTTGGCCACATGCAGCGTGGCGGATCACCTACCTCCAGAGATCGGATTTTGGCCTCTCGTTTGGGCATTGCTTCGGTGGATGGCTTAGTCGAGGGACACGCCAATCAGATGGTAGGAGTCATAGATGGCCAGATCGTTTTCCATTCGATGGACGATGCGATAAATAAGACAAAACCGCTCCGACAAGATTTGCTTAAGATTATTGAGGTTTTGAATAGCTAATCTTCCTGAGAAATATCCAAGGTGTAATTCTCTATTTAGGGTCTGCTGAGAAACTAAAACCAAGGCGAAATCTATAACTCCATATTACCAAGGGTGGATTTTTAGCGTATTGCTAATTTTAGGTACACACAAAAATTGAAATTGTACTAAAAACCCGTGCACATTAGTGGTATGGATCGGCCTCATGAAAATGGCGTTAAGAAAATCCGCTCCAATGCCGACAAAAATACACCATTGCCCGAGCAGGCTGGTGCGTCTGGAAGTTTGGTGGATTTTAGGCAGTGGAACGGATTTTTAGACTTTTTCATGCAGCCTTGATTTCCCTACCTGCCGCAGGCAGGTTTGCCTACTTTCTGTATCAAGACAGAAAGTAGAAGCCTGCCCGGCTTTAGGGCAAAACAGAATAGTAAAACAAATCAACTTGAGTTTTTCAGAAGACCCTATTTATCGGTTTGGGGTTGAGCTTTTAAGAAACCACCAAACATGGAAACCACCGCCGTGATCAGGAAAAAAAGAAGGCTGAATGCCACGGCTATGTTTTCATCGATTCCCACATACTGATAGCCAAGAATAAAGGTGAGTTCTCTCGCTCCTACCCCTCCGATCGTAAAGGGGAAAACGGCGACTACTGAGGAGATTAAAAATAGCACCTGATACTCTAGATACAAATCACTCACTCCCAGCGACAATAAAATAAAATACGCCGACAGAACCTGTAACCACTGAACGCCCAGTGAGTAGAAATTAGTCAACCAAAAAGAAGAATGAAAGGCGTGAAAAAATCGATTTATAACGAATGAATAAATTGGAATTAAAAGAAACAAGGCGGTTGCATTGACATAGTAAAGCCAGTTTGGCAATCCGCTGCTATCAATGAAAAAATAGCCAACGCCAGCTAAAAAGAGCAGAGCAGCCAACCCGGAAACTCGATCCAGCAAACTTGCCTGAATGAGCGGCTTTACCTTGGTGTCGAACTTCTTATTGAGAAGATACACCTTGAATCCATCACCACCTATTCCTCCAGGTAAAAACAGATTATAAAACATACCAATCCAATAAAGTCGCAAGTTGTATTTCTGTGAGAGTTGTAAGCCAACGGATTGAAAATAAATAATCAGACGGAGCGAGCTGACCACTTTGGAACCAACGAAAAAAGCAAGCGCTAAAAGCAACCAACCAATGTGTGCAGATAGGAGAATTGAGCGAGTCTGATCCCAATCTATATTCCGAAAAACAATGTATAGTGCTCCGCCTGAAATGACGAATTTCAACAGCGTCTTTAATAGATTTTTGGTTCTATTTCCCAACGAACACTTCTTTTACTCTGTAGGTCTTTTTGTCCTGTGACTCAAAGTATGTGCGCACAATAAGCTCGGCTACAATTCCGATTGTAATCAATTGAATACCGCCTAGAATGAGGGTGATTCCCAAAATCAAAAGAGGTCGTCCGCCGATTTCTTCTCCAAGAATTTTTAAAATCAAAAGGTAGCCACTAATCGCCCCTCCGATAAGAAAAGTGATAATCCCGGTCACACCGAATAGGTGCATGGGACGCTGCAAGTATTTCTTCAGAAAAACCATCAGCAACAAATCGCTCATCACCTTGAATGTGCGACCCAATCCATACTTGGATGTGCCATGGATACGGGCATGGTGTTTCACGGGCATCTCCGCAAGTTTGGCTCCTTGCAACTGAGCTAGTACGGGTATAAATCTGTGCAACTCCCCATAGAGCCCCAGGTTTTTTGCAATGTCCCTTTTGAAAACTTTCAGCGTGCAGCCATAGTCATGCAGATATACACCGGTCAATTTGCGAATCAGTGCATTGGCAATTTTGCTCGGGATTTTTCTCAAAAACATCCCATCCTGACGCTTGGCTCTGATCCCGGCAACTACATCCACATCCTCTTCCTCGAGCTTCCTGACCATTTCTGGAATATCCGATGGGTCATTCTGAAGATCTCCATCCAACGTAATGATATAGTCACCCTTCGCTTCATCAATTCCCCCAGCCATTGCAGTGGTTTGGCCATAATTTTTATTGAATATGACTGCACGGGTGCGCTCGTCCGCAAACTCCTTTATTCTACTAATCGTCTGGTCACCTGATCCATCGTCCACGATAATCACTTCATAGTCCCACCCGGCCAGCGACCGTCTAATCTGCTCAAAAAGAGGTTCAATATTGTCCTCTTCATTCATTATTGGTATTACCAGAGAAATTTTCTTTGTCATCATCTTAGATTAGATGTATGCAAAAGTAGGCTTTTATTAATATGGGTAATTTCAACTTCTGATTATTCTTTGAGCTGAAGACAAGCCTCAAAAAACCATCGGCCAAAAGATAATATCTACTCTTCGATTCCGGATACGACCGATGAATGTTGAATTGTCATAGACTGGATTGAATTGGCCAAAATCCTTGATAACAATGATATTCGGGCTTATTTCTTTGATAACAAGTTCGTGGATTACCGATCCGCCTCTCATTCCAGATAACCACTCGTTATATCGGGCTCCACCGATATTATCTGTATGGCTGTGAATGCTAATACTATAGAAATTGACATCAGGAATTGAATCAATAAAATGCTGTAAATCAGCTAATTGTAGCGAGTCAATTGAATAACTCCCTCCTCCAAAATAGATACTTCGAATCAAATACTCAGGGTGTTCTTCATTTTGAGCAGATGAAAGCGTCGCAAATGAAAGAAGTAACACACTGATCGCAATTCGCATACAATTGGTACGATTCTTCACTCGTTAAAGATACGAACTACAACATTAATGTTCTGTACCAGCGACAATTTGTACAAAAACCACTCGTCATAAAACAAAATAATAAGTCAACAGTTTAATATCTTGGTGCGAAGTTTGTCTTGATCAATTTTAAATTTACAAATGATGCTACGAAAGCTTTGTCTGGTTTCTGTCATGTTTGGATTTCTTTTCTCCTCAGCTCAGGACAAGGAGACCGTTGGTAAAGCCATTGAGGAACTCACTATTTCTTGGGACATGGAGTCTGACTACTTGGCTGAGTACACGGGATTCAAAGAATTTTGCACCAACGACTTCTACCGCAATGGCGTGATAAAACTACTAGCCGATATCCATCATTACGATTCAGTTCTTTATATCCGACTGTCCGATGCTCAGCGATTTAAAAAAAATAAGGAAATTCAAAAGACGCTAGAGGATATCAGGAAATTTGAAACAGAGTATGACATGCGATCATTGTTGAAATTCTTGAATCAAGAATGCATTAGCCTTTCTAAAATAGATCGAAAGAAAGAGGAATTGGACAATGACATAGGGGCTGAATCCTATGATGGACAGAGGTATATAATCATTACCGAAATCACGAAGTACATTCATCACATCACCAAACGTGTGGATTTGCTGCGGACGCATGTCCATCACCTCCATATAAAATAAGCTACATTCCCAGTTTCAGTTTGTGGTAAACGAGTTTTTTTGAAAGCTGTACTATCTCTCCTGATTTCAGCGTCCCCAATTCCAAACCTTCAATAGCAAATCGGATAAGTCGCAGCGTGGGATGCCCGACCTTTGCGGTCATTCTTCGTACCTGTCTGTTTTTTCCTTCGGTCAGTTTGATTTCAAGCCAGCTTGTATCGGGATGTTTAGTTCGGTTCACAGATGGTATCCGTTCTTCGATTTCAAATTGTTTGAGGAGGTTCGCCAAGCACGGTTTCGTCGTATATTTTTTTCCTTTCAGATTTATTTCAAGCCCTTGGCGCATTTCATCAAGTGACTTTTCATTTGGGTAACCTTCAACTTCAATCCTGTACATCCGTTCGTGATTATTCTTCGGGTCGAGCAATTTATGATTGACGGCCTTGTCATTTGTAAGTAACAGCAACCCTTCACTATCCAAATCCAATCTCCCAACCGGGTAGACGTCCTTGGGCAATTTGAAAAACGTCCCCAATCCGTCATTTCCATCTTCATTTGAAAATTGGCTTAGTACTTTAAATGGTTTGTTGATAAGGAAATATAGTTGGTGACTTTTAGACATTCGATGAAGTGGAATAAAAAGCAAACTAAGTGAATTATCTTTAGGGAATGGAAAATTTGAAAATACCAAGTGACGTTCAGCCAATCGAGGCAATCAAAACCACCGCCAAAAATCCAATTGCTCTCCTGCTTTTGGCTCATGGAGCTGGTGCAGGGATGAATCATACCTTTATGGAAAATTTAGCGACTACACTTGCAGATTTTGATATCGAGGTAATTCGATTCAACTTCGCTTACATGACTTCTGGCAAGAAGTTTCCGGGCAGTCCAAAAGCAACAATTCAAACTTGGAAAGACGTAATTGACTGGGCATCTGTCGATGTGGATTTACCCATTTTTATAGGTGGCAAATCGTATGGAGGCCGAATGGCATCACATGCGCTAGTGGAGAATGATTTTCAAAAAATATATGGGGTTCTTTACTTTGGATTCCCGCTCCATGCGCCAGGGAGAGATTCAATAAAGCGAGCAGATCATCTGGCACAAGTGACGATTTCTCAGCTCTTTCTGCAAGGTACGCGAGACGCACTGGCCAATCTTGATAGGATAAAGCACGTAATAAAACCACTGAAGAATGCTACCCTGACTGAAATTGCAGGGGGCGATCATTCCTTCAAGGTGAAAGGAGCAAAACCTCAAGACATCATCTCACAATTGGCCGAAACGGCCGCTGCTTGGATGAAGTCCGTCAGTGAAGGTTCACCGAACAAAAAACGCCTAATCTAATGGAAGTATTCCCTGCTTCGACACATCCTGAAATGCCCTCAAATTGGTGAGTTGTACCTTTAGCCAACAATTTCTTTTACAAGGGTTTCAATAAATCAAACCCTGAATCATCTACTGTGCTGTTAAGTTCTACAAACGCCCTCCACTCCTATCAAAACGTGACTCATGCTATGGATTGGCAAGTCAAAAAAACAAAGTCTGGATAGATGGATTTCTTCCTTTAATGTTGAGAGGTTGAGCTCAGTTTCAAGCGCAATAAGATTTTCACAAAACCTTCAATTAAACCTTTTAATTTACGAATTTTGATTGCGAATGTTAAAACTCCACCTTCTTACTATGAAATCACTTAAACCCTCACTTTTGTTTATCTGTTTTTGGTTTGCTCTAAATGCTACCTCGCAGAAGCCAGTCCTTGTGATGCCCGCCGGACACGTGCAAAAGATATCTCAGATGGAGACCAGTCACAACAAGCAGTTTTTAGCATCCATTGACAGTACCAATACAATAACTGTTTGGAAAATCGACGAAAAGAAAGAACTTCTGCACCTACAGGAACCTGGAGTGTCGGTGACAAATATTGCGTTTCATCCGTCGATGAACATACTGGCCAGTTCAAACAGTCTCGGGAATATTACGCTATGGAATGTAGATAAGGCATCTATCCAAAAAAAGATAAAGTCACATGCCGGCGGAGCTTTTCTTGCTTTCACGCAAGACGGGAAAATACTGATTAGTGGATTCGATCATGAAATAAAGCTTTGGGACTTTGAGAAAGGCACTGTCATAACCACTATTCAAACTGAGGAATCAATTACTGCCTTAGCAATAGGTGATACCCTTGACCAACTAGCAATTGGAACTGAAAGTGGCGAAGTGATTTCGTATGGTTTAAGTGATTATGAAAAAAAGTGGAGTCAGTCTTTGTCAGTTCTGATCAGATCACTCAGCTTCTTTACAGAAAAACCATCCATCGTTGCAGGTACCAAGTCAGGAGATATTGCCTCCATTGACATAACCACGTCGCAGGTAATCACCAAGAAGAAAGTAATCTCGGGCCCCATCAATAAAATTCTTATAGACAATGGAGGTAACGAAATCATCATAGCAGGAAATGATCCGGCAAATTATTTGATGTTTCTGAATGCCACATCCTTGGACGATATCACGAGTAACAAAACCAAATGGAGTAGCACGCCCAAGGACAAATTTGGATTGTATTCTCTGGCTTGGGAAGACGAGTCCAATTCAGTCGTTCTCATTGGTGATCACGACAATGTCATTCAAGTCTGGGATAGAAATAATCGTACTTGGTCTAGTGAGAGATATAGGGGGTTTTCAGTACCCATTAATTCAATTGACGTCAACTTTACTGGCAACAAATTAGCCCTCGCTACGAACCTTAATAAGCTTTTGGTCGTCGATTTAACAGGTGCGAGTCAACCACTAATTCTTGAAGGACATAAGGGGGGAAGTACCGGAATCGATTTCCATCCTGACAGAGACCTTCTTGTGTCTGTTGGTCGGAAGAACCAGGAAATTAATATTTGGAACCTTAAAAACTACGAACCCACCCTTTCAAACAAATACGAATACAACAGCAAAGCTTACTTTACCGTAAATAAAAATTACATCAAAAGCCTTCCATCCGAGCTAGAAGGGTACAATTTTAGCAAAAAATCCAAAAAGAATACTCCGGATGGTGGCACCTCTTTTAAAGTCTCAAAAAATGGTTTAGATGTCGTTTCGATGAGCCATTCGGCCCTCACTATTTACTCCCCGTCACTTCGTCAAATTGGTAAATTGGACATTCCAAAACTTGTAGACTTTACTTTTTCAGGAAGTGATATTTTAGCTCTGTCTTCTGAGAATGTTGTGAACATTATTAAGAACAATCAGGTGACCAGGAGCTTTTCCATCGAACGAAAAGTCGACAAAATCTATGGATTGCCTGATGGTTCTTTTGTCGTTTGGTCTTCCTCAGGATCTGGCAGCAGTAGTAGTGGCTTCTACCATAATTCCAATGGTCAGGAGATTTCGGAATTGTCGGGGCATCAAAATCTGATCACCGATGTGCGAGAACTCAATGGCAATTTGCTCACCTCCTCACGAGATGGTTCTATCAAAATATGGAAACTGAATGGATTTAGCTATGTCGAGGCAGCCACCATTTCAATTTTAAAATATGATTACGTGGTGAGTACGCCAGATCAGCTATTTGATGCCTCCGCAGACATCATGAGCAAATTACACTACGTCAAGGATGGAGAAATCCTCTCTTTATCTCAATTGAAAGAGCTGTACTATGAGCCTGATTTATTAGGCAAGCTATTAGGTTTTAATGATGAACCTCTTCGGGAAATTGTGGATTTGAGTAGCATCAAAATATATCCTGAATTTGATATCCTCCACCCGAAAGACAACAATGACAAAGTGGGCATTAGACTGAAGGACACAGGAGGTGGCATTGGTAAAGTAGTTCTTATTATTAACGGCAAGGAAGTCTCTGGCGACTTGAGGAGTGGTGGATCTGCGAATGCTGAGCTGGATATTAATTACGATATCAAGGGACACCCCTATATGAAGCCAGGAATCAACAAAATAACAATCAAGGCCTACAATGCGGACGGCACATTGGCTAGTGAGGGGAAAAATATTTATGTCAAATCCTCTGCTGAAGCTGTGAAAGGCGTGAACCCCAAACTATTTGCAGTTATCGTTGGTTCTGCCGATTATGTTGGTGAAAAGATGGACTTGAAATATTCAGCAAAAGATGCACATGACTTTGCCAATGCACTAGAAGTAGCTAGCATAAATATGATCGGAAAAGAGAATGTATTTATTAAACTCTTTTCGACGGAATTGTCTAGTCCTGATGCACAACCGACTAAGTCAAATATAAAGAAGGCATTTCAGGATTTTGCCAAACAAGCCCGTGCCACAGATTATTTGATTGTATATCTGGCGGGCCATGGTGTGACCCTGACAGCTGACGGCAATACGGATTTCTTTTACCTCACCAGTTTGACAGGAGAGGATGGAATAAAAAACGCCGAGGTAAGAGAAAAAGTAGCCGTGTCGAGTACCGAGCTGACCGAAATGTTTAAGTCGGTTGCTGCGTTGAAACAAGTATTGATTGTAGATGCTTGCAATTCAGGAAGTATAGATCTCAAAGCTCGGGAGAAAAAAACCATGAATTCTGATCAGGTACGGGCTCTGGAAAAAATGAAAGATAGAACAGGCCTGTTTATCTTGGCCGGATCTGCATCAGATGCTGTGAGCTATGAATCACCGCTATATGGTCAGGGTCTTCTCACCTACTCGCTGCTGTTCGGCATGAAGGGAGCCGCACTAAAAGATGAGCAAGTGGATATTCTTTCACTATTTCGATTTGCAGCCAACAAAGTACCTGAATTGTCTGCGGACATTGGTGGAGTGCAGCGGCCAGAGATTCGAATTCCGACCGATGTGGAGAGCTTTAATTTGGGGACGCTAAGTCATGCGGATCAGGAGAAAATAAAAATTAAAGCAACGAAACCAGTCCTTGTAAAAAGTACGTTTCAAGACTCAAAAGAGTATTTTGATGAATTGAATCTTGGAAGCATTTTGGATTCCAAATTCCAAGAAATGAGCGATCATGCTGATGCTCCAATCCTTTTTGTTGACGCTTCTAAATTCAGTGGTGCACTGGTAATAAATGGCCGATACGAACAAAAAGAGGAGAAAACAAAAGTAGAAATTAGGGTTTTCAAGGATGGTGATCGAAAAAGTTCATTCTCCGTGGAAGGTAATAACGCGCTAATTATTGCCGATAAAATCATGGCCAAACTTATGGACTTAGTTGATAAGATTTAGTCAAGAAAAGGCGAGTAACATCCTGACAATTTCAAGGCATAGTCAGCGGTCAGTTCGCTCGCCGTAGAGAGAACAGAAAATAAAAAGAACTCATCAAAACGAAGATAGCACCGAATTGATGAAGCACACCCAAGGTGATCGGAACGGCGTATATCAAGGTGAAAACACCCAAACTAAACTGGATGGCCACAGCGGAAATCAGCATGTTTAACCCAAATCTCTGATGAGCTGAAAGTGACTGTTTCCTTGCCTTATGCCAAAGTATAGACAAAAGAATAACAATTATCAAAGCTGTCATTCGATGAATGAACTGCACCATGCCTGGATTCTCAACCAGAGCCATTGCGCCTTCCCTATTCAGTATTTCACCAAAAACTTCTGGCACCCACTCCGATCCCATCTTAGGCCAAGTCGTATAAAACAAACCCGCCTTTAGTCCTGCTACAAACGCACCAAAAATAATTTGAACAACTATGGCTCCAATCAAACCACCAACCAACGGCTTCAAATTATTCACCCAATGAACGGATGCTTCATATTTCAACGACAAAGCCACCCAGTAGATGTACATCATCAATCCAAAGGCTGTTATTAAGTGAGAAGCCAACCGAAAGTGACTCACGTGCGGCTGATCTACCAATCCACTCATGACCATAAACCAACCCAAAATTCCCTGAAATGCGCCCAGAGCAAAAATCAAGAGTACTTGCTTCTTCAGCCTTCCCGAGAAGTAACCCTTTCTCCAAAAGACCATGCAAGGAATTAGAAATATAAACCCTAGCATCCGTGCAATCATTCGATGCAAATACTCCCAGAAAAAAATAGATTTGAACTCATCTAAACTGAAATTGGAATTGAAATATTTATACTCTGGTGACTGTTTGTATAAATCGAATGCTTCGTCCCAATCGGCTTGAGACAAGGGAGGAATCATCCCTACAATTGGCTCCCATTTCACCATCGAAAGGCCTGACTGTGTCAAACGAGTGATGCCCCCGATCACCACAATCATAGCAATCAGAACGCACCCGAACATCAGCCAGCGATAGACATACTTCTTATGTTTGGAATAATCAGAAACGATCTGCATGAGTCTTTTGGGTTCTGCTTTTTTTGGTTATCAAAACAATGATGTGGATTATCAACGGGGAAACAAAAGTAGGTGGTCAATGATGAAAACTTCCAATTGATGTTCTGTTCTTTCAGCAGGCAAAATTAAGAAATTCTGAAAGAGACGATGACTACCCCTTGACCAACTTACGATAAAGCATTCCGTTCAAAAGAATCCCACCCAAGATCACCACGGCCCACTGGGTCACGATCGAGGCATTGCTATAGACATCCATCACGTTCCACTTTCCACTTTCGTCAAACCACGGATTGGCACTATACCCCTGAGACATCCACCAATACGTGAGAAAAACAGCGAGAGGAATATTCAACCAAATAAAGAATCGAAAATACAAATTGGACACCTTCATGTCTGAGTCGATATCAATCAATTCTGCCTTGAATTTGAGCACTCCGTATTTCGCAACAGCGAAAAGGATAAACAACCCTGAAATAATCAATCCTACCCCCCAAGCCCAATCTTGGTTGGAGAAGAAATCCAACGACCAGGCTGACGGAAACCCGAAAGCCAAAAAGATGACAATCACCAAAACAAAGGCGCGCTTTCTTGTTAGGCCAAGATCTCCCAGATTTCGTTGTAGCAACTCGACCATTGGCAGAAAGGAACTAAATGCAGCAATCGACAAAGCCAGAAAGAATACGATCGACATGATCTCACCTGCTGGAAGCTGGCTAAACAACCTTGGAATAACCGTAAACGTCAATGCTTGATTACCACTTTGTAAGTAAGCCACCGCATCGCCTTCGGTGGGCGCTAGTGCAAACACGGCAGGTAGAATAGCCATCCCTGCTAGCAAAGACGCAGAATTATTTCCAAATGCGCCTATGAAGGTATTCAAAGTCACGTCCTCGTTGCTACGGGTATAAGACGAGAGTGTCATCATCAGCCCCCACCCAGCACCTGTGCTCCAGGCGGATTGCGAGAGCGCCTCGATCCAGATGGTGGGATTTTCGAAATCCTCCCAACGTATGGCGAACATATAATCCAACCCCTTAATGCCATTGGGCATATTCAACACCACAATTACGATGATAATTAGTAAAGCGAACAAACTTGGAATCAATACCCGATTGGCCTTTTCTAATCCATTGCTCACGCCCTTCACTAGCAAGAGTACACCACCAACCACTACGACGGCAAATACCGCAACGGTCACCCAATTCCCCGTGGACATAGACGTCCAGAATGTATCTAAATAGGCTGGATCAGCCGCAAGGTTCTGTTCGAGTGTCTCCCCGCCGCTCCAGGTATTGGTTGCATTGAAAACCGAAAAACCTAAATAGCGAACCGCCCACGCCGTAACTACCGAATAATAGAATGCAATCCCAAGCGTACATACAGTAATGAATACGCCCATGAAGGTGTACTTCTTTCCTGCTAATTTTCCGAAAGAGCCGATTACACCACTCTTGAATTTTTTGCCAATGGCAAACTCTGAAAGAAGAAGCGGGATAGACCAAATAAATAGAAAGAGAATCCAAAGGAGAATAAATGACCCTCCGTATTGGCCAGCCAAACGCGGAAAGCGCCAAAGATTACCTGCTCCAATGGCCATCCCTAAGGATGCCAGTATGATTCCCCAACGGTTACTGAATTGTTCTGTTTTCGACATGCGCGGCTAAAGTAGTAATTAGTGACTAGTTAATTAATTAGTGGATTCGTGATTTGGTGCTTGAATACCCAATCACCGAAGTACCCAGTAGGGAGTTTCCGTCGAGAGTCGAGTAGTCCACAGTAAGTAGCTGGGATGTCAATCCACTAAAAGCTACCCAATCTTCTTTCTTGCTAGTTCAACGAGCAAGCGCAAGCCCTCCTTAAGGTAAGGGTCTTCAAGAAGTCTTTTAGAGTGCTCCTCCGTGGTAAGATCGCCGATACTAATTTTGGTTGTCAAATCATCATCTGCACTTTGCTGCTTCTTTCGGACTTCTATATTTAGAGAAACACTCATTTGGTTTCTCCGCTCCTTTTGTTTTTCTATTTCCTTCACCAATTGAATAAGTGATGGATCGGAATTCAAATGCTCCCGATAAAGCGCATTGAGCAAATCAATTAGTTCTTGAGATATGTCATTGGTCGGATTGAAACTAGCACTCTTAATTTCATCCCATGGCAGTGCATTGGATTTGCTGCTCTCGCCTACGTCTGCTGGAGCAAATGCAGAAGGGAAATGAATATCCGGCGCAATTCCTACTCGCTGTGTGCTGTTACCCGTCACTCGATAAAATTTGGCCATGGTCATCTTGAGCATGCCGATATCTACCTTCCCCTCACTCATGTACTTCTGGAGTTCCTTCATTTGGCTCTCGGCCTTCAGGTTGCCGCTGTTTCGATAAATTGCCGCCATGCGATTAATCTGTCGCTTCATTTCAGGGCCCAAATCCACGAGATTCTGGACTGTGCCTTTGCCATGAGAATTCTCCCCGACAACCACACCACGTTTGTAGTCCTGAATCGCACCAGAGAAAATCTCAGAAGCAGAGGCGCTGTATCTGTTCATCAGAATGGTCAGAGGCCCATCGTAAAAAACTTTGCCATTATCCTTATCCTCTTGCACCTCCACCTTATTTCTCATATCACGTACCTGCACAATGGGTCCGTCCGGAAGGAATAGACTTGACAATAAAATCGCCTCATCCAAATATCCTCCCCCGTTGTATCTAAGGTCAATCATCAACCCATCCATTCCCTGTTCCTTAAGTTCAGTAATGAGCCGCTTCACATCATTGGTCGTACTCTTCACATCCGTCTCTCCTGCTCTGAGTGCATCATAATCTTTGTAAAAACTAGGAATGGAAACCACGCCAAGATTGTAGGCTTTACCATTTTCAGTAATCGGAATCATTTCAGCTTTTGCTTCCTGCTCCTCCAATTTTATTTTGTCACGAACAATTCGAATAGTATCTGGCAAGGCACTTATTCCCTCACTTGCCTTCAATATTTGTAATCGCACAACCGTTCCTTTCGGCCCTCTGATCTTTCGGACCACATCCGACAATCTCCAACCAATGACATCCTCGAATTGGCCTTCATCTCCCTGCGCCACACCTATGATTTTATCTTCTGCTTTCAATTCATTGGCGGTAAAGGCCGGCCCTCCGGGCACAATGTCCGACACCACCGTATAGTCCAATTGCTGTGTCAGGCGGGCACCAATTCCCTCAAGCGAAAGACTCATATCTATCTCAAAATCCTCGGCTGCTTGCGGTGAAAAATAACTCGTGTGTGGGTCATACGCAGAAGAGAAGCCATTCATATACAATTGAAAAACGTCCTCACTGTTGTATTGAAAAAGGGTCTTTTCGACTCGCTTGTATCTGTTGGTCAATGACTCAGAAATGTCGTCCCATTCACGCCCCGCCATTTTATAGGTCAGTGCCTGATTCTTGATGATCTTTCGCCAGAGTTCATTTTGCTCCTTTTCATTCTTTGGCCAAGGAGCCTCATCGCGATCAAACTCATAATATTCTTCTTTGCCAAAATCAAATTCCTTCTCCAAAAGTTCGTACACATACTGGATTCGCTCCAATGATTTCTCTCGATACGCCGTGAATACCGCATAGCCAAAATCTAATTCCCCATTGGGAATAGTCTCATCTAGCGTATATCTGTAGGACTCAAATCGCTTTACTTCCTTTTCCAGAAAATAGGCTCGGTTTGGGTCAAGGTCTCCGAATAGGTTGTCATAAACAACAGAGGAGAGCGAATCATTGAGGGTGGTCTTGTTGTAGTGGTAGCCAGCCAAGAATTGTGAAATCAAAACGGCCTCACGCGGGTGCTCAGGTTTTGGCTCAAGTATGACCAGCGAATCTCCAGCAGTTTGGGAAAATGAAACAAACGCGAGCGCCGATGCGGCAAGAAACAACTTCAACTTCTTCATATCTATGTTTTACAAATGTGAACTTAGCAAATATTCAGATTTTGCAACGCAAGAAGCGTGCAAGGGATTTTAAAACTACTGATTTTTTTATTAGCGGTAGATTTCGTTACTTGGAACAATGGTTGAGGAAAATCTTAATTGGAAAAACCTGATTCATGGTGGGAATGATAATTATTACCGCCCCCTATTACTTTCAATATTGATTGTAGTCCTCGGAATTATTCTGCCTCGTTTTGGAATGCCACTTTTGATTTTGGGATCGTTGAGCTGGGGATTTTTTTATATCAGAAGGTTTCTAAAGAAAGATTCAAAAAATTCAGTCGATTATTTATTGTTGTTTGAGGCTCTTCTTTACTCCTTCGCTATCTTAGAATATGCAATATTCAATGAATTCTCAGCAGTTTTTCTTGCGTTAAGCATCTTGTTATTTTCCTCTACATATTTTATTGATAGAATCTTTTTCAAAGAGATAAAGATTAAAACAAATACGACTGACCATCCGCCAGTCGGTGCTTGGAGCATTATAAAAGATCTCATTCATGGCGGGAACAAATCTTACTACCTCCCAATCCTAGCCTCACTTAGTGTGATCGTGTTTATTTCATCAGATAGATTAACTACTGTGGGTATTTCCTTGCAGGCTCTTGCTATTTCCGTATTGACTGTATTTTATATTCTCAGATTTGAAAAGAAATCACCCAAGACTGGACGTGATTCTTTTAAGTTGGTGATTATTGTAGCGTTCAGCCTTAGTGGTCTCGCACTCTACAGTCCTTCGGAGTTTATACGAATGATTAATACCTTTCTTTTGGTCTTACTTTTCTACACCTACGCTTTTGATCGAATAATCTTAAAAATTATGAAAACATTTGGAATCATTTTTAATGTCTGCGCTCTATTGGTGAGCATTTTCTTTGTTGTCTTTGCGCAAATCCAAACCGATTACGCAAAGGAACAAAAAGCAATCTCTGTGAGTTTAGCAAAAGAGGCAACCGCCCTCTCTGAAAGAGCAGAGCTAGAAGCATCGAATGCACGCAAAGCAGAGGCCAATGCACTGATGGCATTGGAAGAGTTGGAACAATGCTTAACATCTAAATAATCCCTATCATGAAAAAAATACCTGTCATTTTGAATATCGTACTGGCTTTAGCCGTCCTATTCTTTGTTGTTTATGCTCAGATTCAAACGAAACTGGCAGAACAATTGACAGGAGAGTTAGACATTTTACGTACTGAAGCTGTGGGCTTAGCCGAAGAGGCTCGTCGGGCAGCAATCATGGCTCAAAAAGCAGAAGCACGAGCGTTAGTCGCTTTAGAAGCCGCAGAAATGGCTATGGGAAAGCTGGATGAATGTGAAAAATCAAACTAGTGTTTTGCTGAAACGGGGTACCTAAAATGAATCTAAAGCAGAAATTTGAAGATGTTGACGAATACTTTTCACCTAAAATAATTGGTGAAGTCAACGATGTTTACGTGAAGGTGGCTAAAATAAAAGGTGAAGATATCCCCTGGCACAGCCACACGAATGAGGATGAATTGTTTTACATAGTGGAGGGCAGTTTACTTTTTGAAATCAAAGGCAAGGAGAGTTTCACCATGAATGAAGGTGATCTCTTTATTGTAAAAAAGGGCGTTGAGCATCGTGTATCGTCAGATGAAGAATGTAAGATTCTGCTGATCGAAAATAAAACGACAGCTCATACGGGTGAAGTGAAATCGGAGATCACAAAATCTATTGAGCAACAGCTTACTCCAAATTCAAAATGAACTCCACATGACCTTTTGGGAAAAGAGATTGGAATTGTATGACAAATTGGTGGATATGTGTCCGGACTTTGAGCGAAAAGGAAAGAGCATGATCTATACCTCAGCCAATGGTCATATGTTTTCGATTTTGAATAAAGCTGGCGAAATCGGATTTCGATTTTCGAAAGAAGTGCAAGAAAAATTCATCGAAGACCATGGTACTACAATTTTCAAATCTTACGGAGCGGTGATGAAAGGATATGTCTTGATTCCTGACGAAATGTTAGAAGACCTAAAGCCCCTTTCCTCCTATCTCAATGAAAGCTATGCCTATGTGATGTCCCTTGCTCCCGCTCCAAAAAAACTGAAGACAAGTAGTATCTAGCCAAATACACTTCCTGCCATTTTAACAGCCTCCCCAAACGCTTCTTCATTCAATCCCGAATCCACGTTTTCTGTTTTTAAGAAATTTAAGATTCGCTCAGTCGCCATATTACCAACCAAGTCATCTTCCGCCATTGGACATCCGCCAAATCCCATGATCGCTCCATCCATTCGGCGGCAGCCCGCTTGGTAGGCCGCTGCTATTTTTTCTTCTGTTGCTTCTGGTGTTGAGTGCAGATGCGCCCCAATTTCAATGTGCGGGAACCTCGGAATCATTGATTTGAAAAGTGCAGTGATGCTCTCTGGAGTCGATACACCAATCGTATCAGCCAATGAAACCACGCTCACTTCCAATTCATCCAACCGGTCAATAAACTGTCCGATATAATCCATCTCATAGGGATCACCATATGGATTTCCAAATCCCATCGACAGGTAGACAACCAGCTCCTGCTCGTTGGACTCAGCTAATTCCTGAATCTCCGCCAAATCATCAAATGCTTCGTCAATGGAACGATTGGTGTTTCGCTGTTGAAACGTTTCGGACAATGAAAGTGGGTAACCCAAATACGTAATCTCATCAAATTGTGTAGCTGCCTCCGCCCCTCGTACATTCGCAACAATCGCGAGTAATTTAGAAGAGGAACTTGTCAGATGTAACCCATTCAGCACTTCGGCTGTGTCTTGCAATTGTGGGATGGCCTTTGGCGAAACGAAGCTCCCAAAATCAATGGTGTCAAAACCTACCTTCAGCAGTTGATTGATGTAATCGATCTTTTTTTGCGTAGGGATAAAGTCGTGCAATCCCTGCATGGCATCACGGGGGCATTCGATTATTTTCATCTGGACAAAGATATTGGGCTTTAGGCTTTAGGTCTTGGGTTTTGCTCGAAACTTATTCCCTCGTAACTCGAACCTACTCTTCATTCTGGCAAATTCTTTAAGAAAAATTCAATCTGATTTCCCCCCATAATTTTGTAAATTTCTTCTTCAGAGAAACCTTCTCTTAACAAGGCTTCTGTCAAGTAAACCATTTGCGAAGCGTCAAAAGAAGTGGTCACCGCACCATCAAAATCAGAGCCAAGTGCCACGTATTCAATGCCTACTAAATCCACCACATATCGAATGCTCTTGGCAATATTTGAAGGATGCAGTCCTCCTGCTGCCTCTGGCCAAAATCCAATGCCAATCAAACCGTCAATAGCTGCAATTCGTTTGATTTCTCGGTCGGACAAATTGCGAGGGCTTTCGTGTGCACCTTTCACTCCGGTATGCGAAACCACAACGGGGCGAGTAGCCATCGCCAACACATCCTGAATCAGATCGGGGGATGAATGTGCTAAATCAACAATGATTTTCTTTTCTTCCATTCGACGAATGATCTCTTTGCCGAATTCCGTCAAGCCACCTTTCTCTACACCAGCTGAGCTGCCTCCTACTGCATTGTCAAAGAAATGCACCAATCCCAACTGCCGATAACCCGCGTCAAATAGTCGATCCAAATTTTCCACTTTTGCTTCCAAAGCATGCAGCCCTTCGACCGACATGATTGCTGCCACTACTTCCTCGCCTTTGTCTTGCCTGTCCAGTACTGCTTGCAACTCTGACTTAGTTTGAACGAATGTTAAATTGGGAGATTCTTCCGCTGCTTCTTTCACGATGTTACTTTGATGAATAGCCCGCTCGCATAGACTCGACCAACTCTTGATTGGCCAACGATTGGCCATCGCCAGCAAAGTCACGTCATCTGTTTCATCAGTATTGGACTGGTAATTCATCCCCTTTGGGGTTTTGATCACCGCATCAAACACTTGCAAAGCAAAATTCCCCTTCACTAGGCGAGGGATATCGACTTCCCCATGATCATGTTCTTTGAGGATATTTCGATCCCAAAGTGTGACATCACAATGGAGGTCAGCCACCTTCAAATTTTCGTGAATGGCTCTGGCTTTTTCCGAAACCTCATAATTTTCAAGTGGCTTGACCTTATTCATTTTCTTATCGGCAATACCACCTACGAAAGCGAAGAAGGTGATGATTGCTAGACCAAGAAGAGAGGAAAGAATGATGAGGATTTTTTTCATTGGTGAAAAGTGGGCTAATTTCTAGAATGGCAATCTTGCAAGTGTATCACCCCGAATTTGAAATGTGTCAGTCGTCATTTTATTTTGGTTCCAAAAGCCATTTTTATAAGAAGGCCAATCTTCCGCTGTGTTCCTTAATATTTTAAAAAACTCATCATCTGTAAATTCCGTTTCGAGAGAATCCAGTCGGGCTAAAACTATTTCTTTTGTAGTAACAAGATTCATAATCGCCAAGTAATCTAACATTGGTTCTTGCTCATTCAAATAAGAGTCAAGGATCAGTTCAGAATGCTCTTTTAGTTTTAAAATCAGTTTTTCGCTTTCCAGTGAATCAGTGCTCATAAAAATTTGATAGAAATGGGAAAACATCTCCTTTTGATACGAATAATAGAATTGATCAACACTCAAAGAATTGACTAAATTCAAAGCTGATTGGTAATCATTAAGCAGTACAAAAACCTGCAATTTTGTTGGATAATATTTCTCCTGCATCCCACAAGAATCTATTTTTTTCAAAACATTGAAGAGCAACGAAGTATCCCCTTTTCCATAAAACTGATTGAGCAATTGACCAATCTCATTCTGCAGTTTAATTTCACTGCAGTTCAAAGATGATTTCTTACAAGAATTCATTACCATTAATGTTAGTAACAGACAGAAATTGACTATACTTCTATTCATAAGAAACATTCAATGAAAAATATTTCTCCTGCTTATGGATTTCAAGAAGCAAGACCTTGGTTTCAAAATTAATCAACTATTTCACCATTCAGCTAACCCCCAAATTCAAAACAATTCCTTCGCTATTCGATAGATCGCATCGGACTTGCCCATGCTGTAGAAATGACGTCTAAAAGCAGAAAACTACGTAACGACCTGAGGACTATCTGCAAAAGCCAATTCATGTTTTAAGAATCCGCGGAGGCTTAGGTCCTCGTCTACATCTGGCCAATGCACGCCCATTGGACTGATCTCATAATTTTCCAGCTGAGAAATAGTCGCTGAGGCTAGTCTAGCGTACTTAGAAATTTCACATTTAAGCACTCGTTTGTTATTCAAAACAACAAGCATTAGATCAATCTGCGGATAGAAATTTAGGCCAGCAATTTCAAGATTATTTTCAATAATTAACTGATCTATCGCATCTGGATTTGCGTGATAAGGCATAGCGGTACTTCCAGCTTTTTCTTTAGTCTCAAGCTGTTTGAGGTACTTTTCCGTCTGTTTACTAACCGTGGATTTCATTCCATTTTTCAATTATCAATTCGTAGTGCTCCTCTATACTAACAATTATCTGCCGAAGTTGTTTCGATTTGAAGCCATAATTATCTTTTATCAAAATCTCTGGTAACAAAATTACTTTCGTCTCTGATCCCCCTTTCCAAACATGAACATGTACAGGCAGATGATCGTCTGTATAAATATAAAATTTATAGCCATTGATTTCTATAATTTTCGGCATCCTTCAAAGATAATCTCTTTGACCATTTACTTCTCTCAAAACAATTCCTTCGCTATCCGATAGATCGCATCGGACTTGCCCATGCTGTAGAAATGCAATACAGGCGCTCCCTTCTCTACCAATTCTTTGCACTGATTAATCCCCCACTCTATACCCAATTCAGCAACTTCCTTATTGTCTTTGCACTTTGTGACTTGTTGTTCTAGTTCTGGTGGCACGTCAATCTTGAAAATCTTGGGTAGCGTTGTGAGTTGGCTTTTGGTGGCAAAGGGTTTCAATCCCGGTATGATCGGAATATCAATTCCGTTTGCTCTGCACAAATCAACAAACTCAAAATAGGGTTTGTTGTCAAAGAACATTTGAGTGACGATGTATTCGGCTCCTAACTCCACCTTCTTCTTCAACCACTGTAAATCGAATTCCATGTTGGGTGCTTCAAAATGCTTCTCAGGATAGCCTGCTACACCAATGCAGAAATTCGTTGGAATGGCGTTCTGCAATTCCTCATCTAAGTAATCACCCTTGTTCATATTCGCAACATGATTCACCAGATCAGAAGCATAGGCATGACCATCTTGCTCTGGAACAAACTGAGGTTCGGATTTTATGCCGTCCCCGCGTAGTGCCAAAATGTTATCAATTCCCAGAAAATTAAGATCGATTAAAGCGTTCTCTGTTTCTTCTCTGGAGAATCCACCACAAATAATATGGGGGACTGCATCGACTTTGTAATGGTTTTGTATCGCTGCACAAATCCCAACCGTTCCTGGCCGTTTTTTGATGCTCTTTTTTTCGAGCAAGCCATTGGCATGCTCTTTATAAACATACTCTTCCCGATGATAAGTCACGTCAATAAATGGAGGTTTGAATTCCATCAACGGGTCTATCTGGTCGAAGAGATTTTGAATGGAGTCTCCCTTTTTTGGAGGAATGATTTCCAGAGAAAAGAGCGTTGACTTTGCTTTTGATATGTGTTCTGTTATTTTCATTAAACCGTGTTAATGTGGTAAAGTTTGAAGGTGTTAAGGTTCATGTATTAAGCTTCAAAGTTTTGTGATGAGGTACTTAATAAAACCCAGAGTCTGATATTTCGCTTTTTTGAGAATTTCAATGGCCTTTTCTTTTTGGTCTTGATGGATATATTCCATTTCTGAATACAGTAAAATCATACTATGAACTTCGTCAATTGAAGCCGTTGAAATGTTCAAAAACCGAATGCATTCCTTATTCGAGAATCGACCAAATCCTTCGGCAATATTGTTCATAGACGAAAGTGCCGCTCTCCTCAACTGATCTTTAGCGGTGAATTCAGTTTTGAATTCTGGATTGTCACAAATAGCATAAATCAGAACAGTCAGCTCCTTTGCCGACTTCCAGCAATCCAATTCCTCAAATGATTCAATTTTTGCCATGACCTTTTACGTTTTCAAACTCATTGTACATTTCAACCTTACCACCCTTTCAACATCCTAAACTTTACCAACACCCTTTCAACATTCTAAACTTTAACACCCTTTCAACATCCCAAACTTTAACACCTTTTCAACATTCCAAACTTTAACACCCTTTCAACATCCTAAACGTTAACAACACCCTTTCAACATTCCAAACTTTAGCACCCTTTCAACATTCCAAACTTTAACAACACCCTTTCAACATCCCAAACTTTAACACCCTTTCAACATCCTAAACTTTAACACCTTTTCAACATCCTAAACCTTACCACCCTTTCAACATTCCAAACTTTAACACCTTTTCAACATCCTAAACTTTAACACCCTTTCAACATCCTAAACTTTAACACCTTTTCAACATCCTAAACTTTAACACCCTTTCAACATCCTAAACTTTAGCACCCTTTCAACATCCTAAACTTTAACACCCTTTCAACATCCTAAACTTTAACACCCTTTCAACATCCTAAACTTTAACAACACCCTTTCAACATCCTAAACTTTAGCACCCTTTCAACATTCCAAACTTTAACACCCTTTCAACATCCTAAACTTTAACACCCTTTCAACATCCCAAACTTTAGCACCCTTTCAAACTTTAACACTTATTTGTAATTCAAATTTGGAGCGAGCCACTTCTCCATTTCTCCCAGACTCATTTCTTTTCTATTGGCGTAATCTTCCACTTGATCTTTGCTGATTTTTCCCAACCCAAAATACTTCGATTCGGGATGTGAAAAGTAGAAGCCACTGACCGATGAAGCCGGATACATGGCAAACGAATCGGTTAGTTCAATTCCTGCATTATCCTCGACATTTAGGAGATCAAAAAGCAACCGCTTCTCCGTATGGTCAGGACAGGCCGGATAGCCCGGAGCTGGACGAATTCCTTGGTATTTTTCTTTGATTAATTCCGTGTTCTCAAGGTTTTCTGTTGCAGCATATCCCCACCATTCGGTTCTCACTTTCTGGTGCATGAGTTCGGCAAATGCCTCAGCCAAACGATCAGCCAATGATTTGACCATGATCTCTTTGTAATCGTCATGTTCGGATTTGTATTGATCAATGAGCAATTCGATTCCTTTGCCAGCCGTGACAGCAAACCCACCAAAATAATCTTGATCGTTTGGATGGATGAAATCAGCTAAAGAAAGGTTTGGAATTCCGCTGGCCCTCTTCCCCTGCTGTCGGAGGAAATGAAATCGTGTCACCTCATTTCCATCCGCGTAAACTGCCACATCATCTCCAATTGATTTCGTCTGAAAAAGTCCAATAGTCGCATTCGCCTGCAAAGAATTGTTTTGAATAATCTCATCAAGCATCACTTGCGCATCGTCATACAATTTCCGTGCTTCTGTCCCGACGGTTGGATTTTCAAAAATGGCTGGATACTTGCCTTTCAACATCCAAGTGGAAAAGAAGGGCGTCCAATCAATGTACTTCCTAATTTCACTCAGATTAAAATTTTCAACTACTGTGATTCCTAACTTCCTGGGTCTGACGGCCTGGTAGGATGACCAATCCATTGACGCTCGATTCTTCTTGGCGGCTTCATAAGAAATGTAGTTTTTAGCTTCAGATTTCAAGGCATAAGAATCAGTCAGGGCTTTGTACTCCTCTCTGATTTGAAGGGTGAAGTCTTGCTTTTTAGTGCTCAATAAATTCGTTGATACGCCCACACTTTTGGAGGCATCCAATACATGAATGACTCCATGCTCGTATTTCGGCGCGATCTTAACGGCCGTATGAATACGCGAAGTTGTGGCACCTCCAATAAGTAGCGGCACATGCAAATTCTGACGGGTCATCTCTTCAGCTACGTTCACCATTTCATCCAGAGATGGTGTGATCAAGCCGCTCAGACCAATGATGTCGGCATCAATCTCCTTGGCCACTTCAATGATCTTTTCTGCTGGGACCATCACCCCCAAATCCACAATATCGAAGTTGTTGCAGGCCATCACAACACCGACAATATTCTTCCCGATATCGTGTACATCGCCTTTGACCGTAGCGAGCAAGATCTTACCCTTTTTACTTCCTGCAGCTTTTTCTTCCTCAAGATAAGGCGTGAGGTAGGCGACCGACTTTTTCATTACTCGGGCACTTTTGACCACCTGAGGCAGGAACATTTTACCGCTTCCAAACAGATCCCCAACTATGTTCATCCCCGCCATCAGGGGTTCCTCGATTACCCGCAAAGGGCTACCATATTTCACTCTTGCTTCTTCTGTATCTTCAACAATAAAATCCACAATTCCTTTGACCAAAGCATGAGAAAGCCTCTCCTCCACCGTTGTTTCTCGCCAAGTCAAGTCTTCCTTTTTTTCAATTCCTTTGCCTCTGACCTTTTCGGCAAACTCTAGCAGCCGATCCGTGGCGTCTTCTCTTCTGTTTAGTAAAACATCCTCCACTCGTTCGAGCAGGTCCTTTGGGATTTCATCATACACTTCGATCATCCCGGCATTCACGATTCCCATGTCCATACCTGCCTTGATCGCATGGTACAAGAAGGCAGAATGCATGGCCTCTCTCACGACATTGTTGCCTCTGAACGAGAAAGAAACATTGCTTACTCCTCCACTTACTTTGGCCCCTGGTAAGTTCTCTTTGATCCATTTTGTCCCGTTGAAAAAATCGAATGCATTGTTATTGTGTTCTTCAATGCCCGTAGCAACCGGAAAAATATTCGGATCAAAAATGATGTCTTGAGGAGCAAAGCCAACCTCATCCACCAAGAGTTTGTAGCTCCTTCCGCAAATCTCAATTCGACGTTCGTAGCTATCTGCCTGTCCATCCTCATCAAATGCCATCACGATAACTGCCGCACCGTATCGCTTTATTTTTTGAGCATACTCTTTGAAAAGCTCTTCCCCTTCTTTTAAACTAATGGAGTTCACCACACCCTTCCCTTGAATACACTGTAAGCCAGCTTCAATAATTTCCCACTTTGATGAATCAACCATAATCGGGATGCGAGCAATTTCAGGTTCGGAGGCAATCAAATGTAGAAATTTGACCATCGCAGCTTTTCCATCAAGCATTCCTTCGTCCATATTCACATCCAGAATCTGTGCCCCTCCACGTACCTGATCAAGAGCTACATCTAATGCCTCGTCATACTTTTCTTCTAAAATTAATCGAGCAAATCGTTTGGAACCCGTGACATTGGTTCGCTCTCCAATATTCACAAAATTGGATTCAGGGGTGACGATTAGAGGTTCGAGACCAGAGAGTACCAGAGGTTTTGGGTTTTGGGTATTTGGTTTTGGGTCAGTCACTTTTGGGGAATTCTATTTTTTATTGAAGTGATTAATGCGTTCAGCTTTTTCTGAAGAGTATTTAAGTTTTCAAAAAATGGTTCGAAATTGTGATTTACTAATTTCAATCTCCCGATAGCCAACACCTGAGTTTCTAACTCAAAAGCCGATCCCATAGCAATTTCTAAATATCGCTTAAACTCCTTATCACTAGACCGGCTACAGCCTTCAGCAATATTGGATGGAATCGCAACAGATGCTCGACGGATTTGATCACCTAATCCGTACTTCTCCTCTTTCGGCAATGCTTTTGAAATTTCATAAACCTCAATCATTACATTAAAACCCAAATTCCAAACCTCTAAATCTTTAAATTTTCTCATTTTCTATATACATATACACTATCCCAAACACCTAAACCTCAACCCCCAAAACCACTCTGGGGCTGTACGCGCCTGCCACTTCCGCTATTGCAGAAATATGCTCCGGCGTAGTGCCACAGCATCCTCCAATAATATTGACCAAACCTCCCGCTAAGAAATCTTTAATTTGCCCAGCCATTAACTCTGGCGTTTCGTCATATTGTCCAAATTCATTTGGAAGTCCGGCATTCGGGTGTGCGCTCACCAAGAAGTCTGATTTATCGGCTAACACTTTCAGATAGGGTCGCAACTGCTCAGCTCCTAATGCACAATTCAATCCGACACTTAGTAAATCCATGTGTGAAATGGAAATGAGAAATGCCTCAGTTGTTTGTCCGGAAAGCGTGCGGCCAGAAGCATCGGTGATCGTGCCAGACACCATCACGGGAATATCGAGTGACTGTTCTGTCTTGATTTCATCAATGGCAAAAAGTGCGGCTTTGGCATTCAGCGTATCGAAGATCGTCTCGACCATCAACATATCCACGCCCCCATCGATCAGTGCTTCGGCTTGTTGTCTGTAAGCCGTGCGTAGCTCCTCAAAAGTAATGGCTCGGAAACCTGGATCATTCACGTCTGGCGAAAGGGAGGCGGTGCGATTCGTCGGTCCCATCGTGCCTATCACAAATCGTGGCTTGTTGGGTTCTCTGGAAGTGAATTCTTCGGCCACTTCTTTGGCGATTTTGGCTGATTGATAGTTCAGTTCATACACCAAGTCTTCTAACCCATAATCAGCCTGAGCAATGGTAGTTCCTGAAAAAGTATTGGTCTCGGCTATGTCTGCTCCTGCTTCGAAATACTGACGATGGATGTCCCTAATAATATCAGGGCGAGTTATGGAAAGCAGGTCGTTATTCCCCTTCAGCGATGTAGGATGGTTCTTGAGTTCGTCATTTCTGAAGTCCCCTTCCTCCAATTTATGACGTTGGATCATCGTACCCATGGCACCATCCAGCACAAGGATTCGTTCAGCAAGTAGGTCTCTTATTTTTTTCATTCTCCAGTTACTAATCACTTACCAGAGAAAGTTCCGAATCGGAAGGTCTCATCTTTTCTCGATCAAAGTATTTCGAGAGGGGAAGTAGCACCGTACACCAAGTGGCTAGGTTGCTAAGACGTCAACGGGCCCAATCCCTCGGTCTTTCTTGATAAGAAATGTAAAGATAGATCATAAATTCGGAGATGAGGAAACTCGCTACCTTTAAAGTAAAAAGTTATGAAAGCACGACATGGAATTTTCTTACTAATAGGTAGCCTACTATTCAGAGCCCTTGGTGAAGTTTTGGGGATGCAACTTTCTGGTTTTCCGCTGTACTCGCTCTCTTCGGTTTTATGGACAATTGGAATGGTCATTGTCCTAATAAAAGCACTCAGCTATCCGAAACTGATAGACTTTTGGGAGAGTTGACTATCCGCTGGTGGTGCGTTATCTTATTTTCTGAATAAAATTAGTTATACCCACGTGCGAACTATCTTTCTCCAATTGCTTAATAAATGCACTTCCTACAATCGCCCCGTCAGCATGGTTGATGGCTTGTTGAAATGTACGATGGTCAGAAATTCCAAATCCAATCATTCGCTGATTCGATAATTTCATCCTTTCAATTCGCTTAAAATAATTCAACTGTTCTTCGGATAATTCGCCTGTTGAACCAGTGGTACTAGAAGATGACACCATATAAATAAACCCAGTACTTCGTTGGTCAACTTCCCTGATCCGATCCTTCTTGGTCTCTGGCGTGATTAGACATATAAAATCAAGATTGTATTGTTTAGCCAAAACCGAAAACTCCGAATCGAATAGCTCAATTGGCAGATCAGGAATGATTAACCCATCAATCCCTACCTCAGCACATCGCTGACAAAACGCCTCCATTCCAAATTGCAAAATTGGGTTGAGGTAACCCATAAGAATGATTGGAAGCTGCACCTCTTTTCGCACATCCTCCAACTGCTCAAACAACACCTCGATCGACATGCCGTTCTCCAATGCCTTCAAAGAACTTTGTTGTATGGTTGGCCCATCAGCCAGCGGATCTGAATACGGCATTCCAATCTCCACCAGATCCACCCCCGCTCCTTCTAATGCCTTCAAAACAGAAATAGTGCTTCCCCGCTCAGGAAAACCTGCTGTGAAATAAACACTGAGCAATGGATGATCCGCCTGATCAAAGGCCTGTTTTATTCTTGTCATATTCTACAGATTGGTTGTTGACAATTTGTAATTTGGTCTTTATCCGTCATTTGGTTTTGTCCGATTTCTGTCGTTCCACCCGATATACGTTTCCAAATCCTTGTCGCCTCGTCCTGAAAGGTTCAGCACCACCAGATCATCCTTGTCGAATGCCATTTTTCCCAAGGCGGCCAAGGCATGTGCTGATTCTATCGCAGGGATAATTCCTTCCATTCGGCTCAAAGCCAAACCAGCATTCATAGCTTCCTCGTCCGTGACGTACTTAAATTTTGCACGACCCGAGTCAAAAAGATGTGCATGAAGTGGTCCAATTCCAGGATAGTCCAACCCGGCCGAAATAGAGTGCGGCTCTACCACCTGTCCATCCTTGGTTTGCATCAGCAACGTTCGACTTCCGTGCAGCACGCCATCTGTTCCAAGAGCAGTGGTGGCGGCTGACGCTCCCGAGTCCACGCCCTTTCCTGCGGCTTCCACAGCTATCAATTTCACATCTAATTCATCCAAATAATGATAGAAAGCTCCAGCGGCATTACTTCCTCCACCCACACAAGCAATCACATAATCTGGGTTTGGCCTTCCCTCCTTTTCGATCAATTGAGATTTAATCTCTTCGCTGATCACCGCCTGAAACCTGGCGACCATATCAGGATACGGATGTGGCCCAACCACCGAGCCTATGATGTAGTGTGTGTCTGCCGGGTGATTGATCCAATGACGGATGGCTTCATTGGTTGCATCTTTTAGCGTCTTGCTCCCGGAAGTTGCCGGGTGAATTTCGGCCCCCAGCATTTTCATTCGCTCTACGTTAGGTCGCTGGCGTACCATGTCTTTCTCCCCCATAAACACTAGGCATTGCATGTTCATCAGGGCGCAAACGGTAGCTGTTGCAACTCCATGTTGGCCTGCCCCCGTCTCAGCGATGATGTTTTGCTTGTTCAATGCCTTCGCTAGCAAGAGCTGTCCAATGGTATTGTTGATTTTGTGTGCGCCCGTATGGCACAAATCCTCGCGTTTCAGGTAAATTTTCGCTCCATAGTTCGCAGAGAGTCTTTCTGCTAAATACAGGGGGGTTGGGCGGCCTACATAGTCTTTGAGCAGTTTTCGGAAGCGGGATTGGAAATCAGCTGATTCCGTAATTAGCAAGTAATTTTCTCTCAGCTCTGCTACGTTGGCGTAAAGCATCTCAGGAACGAATGCACCACCGAATTTGCCATAATACCCTTTGTCTGTTGGTGAGAATGAATTCATATTAAGCTCTTTAATTCATTGATTTTATCAATATCCTTCCTGCCTGGCTCACGCTCAAATTGGCTGTTCACGTCTATGCCAACAAGGTGCTCAAATTGAAGATTTTTAATTGCTTCAACGTCTTGAAGCCGAAGGCCTCCACTTACAAAAAATGGATTTGTCACTTCTTGTAAAATTTGCCAATCAAATCGTTCTCCACTTCCACCATAGCCAGCCGTCTTTGTATCGAATAAAAAGTACTTGGCCACCGAGGCAAACTTCTCAACGCCATCTGGAAGATTCTCCGAAATACGAAAAACTTTGATGATGTCCAAACCCTTTGATTTCAATTCTTTGACCATTTCGAAACTTTCATCTCCATGCAATTGAATGAAATCTAATCCATACTTCAACGAACTTTCGAGGATGTATTCAGTCGAAGCATTCACGAAAACACCCACTTTCTTTGCACTCGCTATTGACTTTACAAATTCAGCATCCAACGCATCAATAAAGCGAGGTGACTTCTCATAGAAAATAAGTCCGATGAAATCGGGGCTGCTTTCCAGCACACCTGCAATGTTGTCGGGATGTTTCAGCCCACAAACTTTGAGCTTCATGGTTGGTTTAGTTTTGATTTCACATCCACTATGAATTCTCGGCAGGTCTCCTCGGGTTGAGCACTCGCCATGAATCTTTCACCAACCAAAAAACCTTCAAAACCATGATGTTTCAGATCTACGATCGTATCAGCGTCATGGATGCCACTCTCAGAAATTTTGAGGAAGTCGGAAGGTATCTTGGGGCTAAGTTTTTTTGAAATATCGATACTCGTTTCGAATGTCTTGAGATTACGATTGTTCACTCCTACCAAATCAACTTCCGGGCAAAGGGTGTTCAATTCCGCTTCATTATGAATTTCCAAGAGTACCTCCAGGTTCAGCTTTTTCGCAGTTGATGCGAGGGATCTCACCTCCTCTTTTGATAACACAGCCGCGATCAACAGGATCATATCCGCTCCAATAGATTTTGCCTCTACAAGCTGATACTCATCAACAATGAAATCCTTTCGTAGAATCGGACACGTATTCATTTTTCTAGCCAATTCAATGTCCTCACTCCTTCCTCCAAAGAATCTCTCATCTGTCAAAATGGACAGCCCTGATGCTCCTGCATTTATATATCCCTGGGTGACTTGCTCAACTTTGGTTGCTGAGTTAATCACTCCTTTGGACGGTGATTGTCGCTTAAATTCTGCAATAATTCCGATACAATCAGGCCGCCTGATGTGCTCTACCATCGAAACAGTATTCCTTTCGAAATATCTTGTCTGCTCCAAAGATTTAAGTGAATGCTTTTCTTTTTTATCGGCTACTTCTTTGCGCTTGTGAGCCACTATTTGTTGAAGGATGTCCATCAGCTATTTTCTTCTATAAATTTTTTGAAGGAATTCATAGCCGCCCCTGAATCCAGTGAGGTTGCTGCGAGTTGGACACCACTTCGTACATCTAATTCATTGGCAACAGCTAAAGCCAATCCAGCATTGGCCAAAATTGCAGATCGTTGGGCTTCTGTTCCTTGTCCCTTCAGTACATTTTTGAAAATATCAGCCGATTCCTGAATGGCTGTTCCGCCGTGTAATTGCTCCTGCTTGAGCGTAGGAAGACCCAGATCATGTGGAGACAAGATCGTTTCATGTCGATGATCAATCAATTTAAAATCTCCTGTCAACGACACCTCGTCGTATCCATCAAGCGCATGCACAATACCGAATTGCTTATCTGTTTGCTGATAAATGTATCCGTAAAGTCTAGCCAATTCTAAACTAAAAACACCCACCAGCTGCTTTTTGGGTTTGGCAGGATTAACCATTGGCCCCAGCATATTGAAAAAAGTTTTAATCCCCAATTCCCGCCTAACTGGAGCACTATTTTTCATCGCTGGGTGGAATAAAGGGGCATGCAGAAAACAAATCCCGGCCCGATCCAAACTACGTTTGATAGAGTCAATGTCACTAGTGAATTTGCATCCCATAAATTCCAATACATTGGAAGATCCACAAAGTGAAGAGACCCCATAATTGCCGTGTTTCACCACATTCTGGCCAGCACCTGCCACCACAAAAGAGGAGAGTGTAGATATGTTGAAGGTGTCTTTCCCATCGCCACCTGTCCCACATAGATCCATTGCGTCAAAATCCGAAACCTCCACTGGGACACATAAATCGAGCATGGCATCCCGAAAGCCCTGCAATTCTTCCAACTTGATAGCGCGCATAAGGTAGATCGTCACAAAAGCGGCCATCTGGCTCGTGTTATATTTTCCTCCAGCCATTTCGGTGAGAACCATACCCGCCTCCTCTCGACTGAGCGACTCTTGGCCTATTAATCTGTTCAAAATAGCTTTCATCTGTTTATAATTTACTTTTTAACCGTGAGATGGAATCAATGTTGCATCGATCACTCTGCGCTATATTGGCTTCATAATTCCAACCAGTTTTTGATGAGTTGTTTGCCGTGCTCAGTCATGATGGATTCTGGATGAAACTGAACGCCTCGCACATCATCAATTGTGTGTTTTACGGACATAATAGTTCCAGCACCATCTCTTGAAGTCACGAGTAAATCATCAGGTAGATCTTCTTCATTGATCACCCAAGAATGGTATCGGCATGCGTTGAATTTTTCAGGTACGTCTTGAAACAGAGCATCCTCTTTTTCAAGCTTTATCTCGGTTACAATTCCATGAAATACCTTCGGTAAATTGTAAAGTGTAGCGGCGTATGATTCGGCTATTGCCTGATGGCCAAGGCAAACACCAAGAATACTTTTTGTGGAGCAGTATCGAGTCAAAAGCTCTGGCATAATTCCAGCATTCTCCGGGAGACCTGGGCCTGGAGACAAAAGAATTTTTTCGTATTTATTCACTTCTTCCACCGCGATTTCATCATTTCGGATGACGTCTGTTTCATGTCCCAATTCATGGATTATGTGAACCAGATTGTAGGTGAATGAATCGTAATTATCGAGTACTAGTATTTTTTTCATCTTTTTACATTTCACCACGGAGAAACAGAGCTAACAAAGTTTTTCAAAGCCGCAAAATTGCTTCTTTATTTCTCTGTGATCTCAGCGAACTCTGCGGTTATTGTTATTAATTTCTTCAATTCGATTCAGCTTGTTTTATCGCTTCTCCCAAAGCGGCGATCTTGTTAAAAACCTCCTGTAGTTCCTTTTCAGGTGCTGATTCGGCTACCACGCCAGCACCTGCTTGATAGTGTAGCTTATTTTCCTTGCTCATAAATGTGCGAATCATAATGGCGTGGTTGGTATTTCCTTTAAAATCCACAAACCCAATGGCTCCACCATAGAAACCTCTGGCATCTGATTCGGTCTCGTCGATCAACTCCATGGCTCTGATTTTAGGTGCACCAGAGAGAGTCCCCGCAGGGAAAGTTGACGAAAAGACATCCAATCCATGATGATCGGTGGCTATCTTTCCTGATACCCGTGAGGCCAAATGAATGACATGAGAGAAGTACTGCACTTCTTTGAACTTCTCCACCTCCACCTGTTCACAAAATTTACTCAAATCATTTCTTGCCAAATCCACCAACATGACGTGTTCTGAATTCTCCTTCTCATCGGCTAGAAGTTCATGAGCCAGTGCCGCATCGGCAGCATCGTCTCCCGATCGTTTGAACGTGCCGGCAATGGGGTGAATGGTCGCCTTCCCATCGGCCACCACGATTTGTGCTTCGGGCGAAGACCCAAATAATTTAAAGTCCCCCATGTCGAAATAAAATGCGTACGGTGAAGGGTTCAGGGAGCGCAATTGACGATAGACTTCAAATTCATCTCCTTTGAATTCATTCGAAAATCGTCTGGACATCACCACCTGAAACACATCACCCATATGACAATGCTTGATCCCCTTGGTCACCATTTCCAGAAATTGCGTGTCGCTAAGATTGGAGGTCGTATCACTTGTTTTTGTGAAAGGAAAGGTTGGAAAGCTCTGCTGCGTGATGAGCTGCTCAATCTCGAGAAGCCGCTCTTCATCTCCGTGCACTTGATTTTGGATCAGGTGACATTCATTTTTAAAATGATCCAAAACGATCACAAACCGAAACAACCGATAATGCACTTCAGGGATGTCTTGTTCGAGATTCCTTATGTCAACTGAGTCGAAATGTCTGGCCAATTGATAAGTGGTGTAGCCAAACAATCCACAATGAATAAACGGAGTATCCAACGGCTCTGGGTCGAACGCATTCAAATAATTCTTAAACTCATCCATCACCTTTTCAGATGAAATAGTTGATAAAGGGCTGCCTAGTAAGGTAGATGTGATTTTCCCATCGGTCGCCTTAAATTCAGAAATAGCATCACAGCAGACATAAGAAAGGTTATTCTCACTTCCGTGATAATCCGAGCTCTCCAGCAGCACTGCACCCGCAAACTGATCCCTTACCTTTAGATAAATACTGACAGGCGTAATCGTATCTGCTAGGATTCGCTTTGAAATACTTTTAATCTTTTTCTTCATTTTTAGTCAAAAAAAAGTCCGTCCCGATGAATCGGGACGGACTATAAATATTTGGATATATCAGTGCCTATTCACAAAGTCGATTTGCTCCTGTGAACCACCACCAATATGCTGTTGTCATTTTCATTTCTGTCGCTAAAGTATATCTGGTTCATTCTCTAATCCAAACTTTAGCATAATTTTATTGAACCATCCATCAAAAAGAATTGTCGCTGATGAGTATTCCGCTTTGGAATATTCCTTTTTGAACTAAATTGCATCACATGTTACCAGTCAAAGACCAGTTAAGTATTCTTGTTCGCCTTTCACAAGTGGATCATAATATGGCAGAAGAAGAGCGCAAACTCATAAATGCTGTCGGGAAACGCAATGGATTATCACCTGAAGAAATTGATGAAATAATAGACGATCCCAATGAAATCGTTCGGCTATTGGATCTTCCTTCAAATGAAAAATTCGATTATCTCTATATGATCATTCAGTTGATGAAAATTGACAAGAAGGTGCATAATTCAGAAATTGAATTTTGTGAAAAAATTGCTATGAAGCTTGGCTACAAACCAGGCGTCATTGCTGATTTGTCGGCTTTTATTTATTCGGATCCAACGCTAATTACCGACCCAAAACACCTCAAATCAATCGCTGAAAAGCAACTGTTGTACCGTGCGGAAGACCAGTAGGTACATTGCATTAATTATCCTCTTATCTTCTTCTAGCCTTGTTGCACAAAACCAACCAGGTCAGGTAAGCTACGAACTCCTCAAAGCCAAGGCTGCTATCACTATTGACGGGGTACTTGACGAGCCGGAATGGACTGAGGCCAATCGTGGAAGTGGTTTTTTCCAGACCTACCCGACAGACGATTCACCTGCTCAAGATTCTACTCAATTCATGATTACTTACACCGATGAGATGATCTATGTGGGTGTCATCTGCTACGACTACTTGCCCGGAAAACCCATTACGAGTACACTGAAGAGAGATTTTGATTGGCGAAGAAATGACAACATTAGCTTCTACATCGATCCGTACAATGATCTCTCGAATGGATTTGCTTTTCAGGTGAGTGCCGACAATGTGCAGCGAGAAGGTTTGGTCATACTGGGAGGAGATGTGCGGGATGATTGGGACAACAAGTGGTACTCCGAGGTGTCCCGTGGCGTAGATTATTGGTCAGTAGAGATGGCCATTCCTTTCAAATCTTTCAGGTACAATTCAATCCCTGAATGGAATATTCAGTTCATTCGTAATAATCAGAAACGAAACGAACGGAGCGCGTGGATTCAGGTACCCCAACGCTTGCGCGCTTCGGACATGGTCTATACTGGAAAATTGAAATGGGACAATTTGCCCCCGGAGACAGGTACGAACGTGTCATTTATCCCGTACGTAACCGCAAACACGGGGCGTGATTTTGAAGCGAGGGAATCGGCGGTTCAAAATGCTGATACCGGATTCGACGCAAAGATTGGAGTAACCAACTCATTGAACCTTGACCTGACATTTAATCCTGATTTCTCACAGGTAGAGGTGGATCAGCAAGTGACCGACCTCCAGCGATTCGAAATATTTTTCCCTGAGAAGCGCCAATTCTTTCTGGAAAATCAAGATCTATTTGCTCAAAATGGTTTCCCCAGATCTCGCTCTTTTTTTTCCAGAAGACTGGGCATTCAAGGACAAGGAAGTACTCAGCGAAATGTACCCATTCTTGGCGGTGCAAGATTGAGTGGAAAACTCGGCGAAAAATGGCGATTGGGCCTGATGAACATGGTCACAAAAAAAGACGCAACGGCTGAAAATATTGCACCAGCTCAGACGTATTCAGTGGCGGTGCTGGAGCGTCAAATATTCGCTCGATCTAGAATCAGTGGCACGTTTGTGGGGAGAAATAATCTTGGACGAAGTGCATCAACCTACGATCCTCAGGTGCTTGAAGATACTGGCGAGCTTCGTGATTTGAAGGGCAATGAGCTAAAACCATCTGACACCCTCTTTACCCTTTCGGAATACAACTATGTGTATGGCATGGACTACAATTTGGCAACCGTGGACAATCGCTGGCGTGGGAGTGTGTATTGGCATGGCTCGTCTGATCCTGTGAAACAATCTGACAGCCAAAGTTCGGGTGTATTCATCTCCTACCAGACGTCCGATATCAACTGGCGAGCGTTTTCCACGACTGTGGGTGACGGATACAATGCTGAAGTAGGGTTTGTACCCAGAAAAGGAATCACAACCTATGGAACAGATGCTGACTATAATTTCTATACCGATGGAGCCATACAACGACATGGCCCTTCGCTCGGATTTCGTGGTGTGGTGGATAGAGAATGGAATCAATTGGATAAGTTTATTTCCGGAGGGTATTCGCTCAATTTTCTGAGTAGTTCGCAAGTACAAGTTGATGTAAGATGGCAGTCTGTGCGTTTACAAGATGGTTTTGATCCATCTGGCACGGACGGCACTCAGCTTGATGCAGATACTGAATACGGCTATACTACTACCCAGCTCTCCTATAATTCCGACAATCGAAAAATACTCAACTATCGATCATTTGTGAGTACCGGCACCTACTTCAATGGCAAAAGGTCGTCCATTGGTGGTGGGGTGAACTATCGTTTTCAACCAATCTTACAGCTGGGCTTAGAATTTGAGTACAATAACATCAAGCTTCCCGATCCATTCAATGATGCTGATTTGTTACTTCTAAGTTCCCGTATTGATCTGACTTTAACCAACAAAATTTTCTTCACTTCCTTCCTACAGTACAATGCTCAGGACAATAACTTTGGGCAGAATCATCGATTTCAATGGAGATTCAAGCCTGTGTCAGATTTGTTCATTGTCTATACAGACAACTACCTCACCTCACCTGATTTTCAAATCAGAAACAAGGCGCTAGTAGTAAAACTGAGCTATTGGTTGAATCTTTAGTATTCTGAAGGTTGTTTGGTGAATAAAACCAACCACGACGGATTATTTGATCATGATGAAAAAACGAAGACTAGATCGGGGATTCATTTCTTTTAACCCGAATTATGCAATAGGGCTCGAGCTAGTGCAGAATTTCAAACATTTTAACTGCCCACGGCCAGAACCTTGCTTCCCGATTCACCTGCGAGGGGAAGGTCAGAGATGTACACACTACTTTGATCAATATTCATCGTAAAAGGAATCGATAGATTGGAACAAACAATCTCCTCTTCGGTATCAAGCTGTAGGTCGATTTTCAATAACCCCTCAGACGAAGCTACATAGAGGAAACTGCCACGGACATATACTGATCGCGGACTCGTGAGCCCCGACTTGACAGTGACTACATCTCCACCTAATATAGGAAGACTAAAAACTTTGCCAATCGTAGTTATTTCGCTCCAGTACAACACATCATTGGCAAGCTCCAGATTGGAGAATGCACCCGATGTAGAAAAGGAGCTATTATTCAATACTGTACTTGTTTCGGTACTTAGATTGATCTTCAGAATTTCGCTGACATTGGAATTTATAGCATACACAAATTGATTATCGGCCTCAAGCTCAGTTAATTTAAACCCATCCCCTCTTCGAATATCCGTAACGCCACCTCCGTTTTTGGAAACCTTGCGTATTGCTCCGGTTCCCACTTCCTCTCCCCAAAATATGTGGGTATCATTTAGGGCAATTCCGTTTGGGAAGTACACATTGTACGTAGAAGTTCCTCCTCCTTCTAGTGATGGAAACCCTTCTGCAAGTATGATGACTGTGCCGCCATCCTTGTTGCTCTTGACAATTTTTCCATTTCCAGAATTTATGTCGTACTCAAGCCAATAGATCGCATCGCTATCAATGGCTAAACCATTTACACCTCCCAAATTGGAAACAATCGATTCTACTGTACCCTCCGTTTTTGATATTTTACTAATACTTCCCCCGTTAGTCGCATCATACTCATAAATAAATATGGTTCTACCACGAATTTAATGGAGTCTCTACCTTTGGATGAAAAATGTTCACAGAGAATTTTTTCAATGTACTGCTTAATTTAGAAGACAATTGGGTAGTCAGCAATGTTGAAACAGACCTTAACAA